>Ga0172365_10001992_pt1 | contig 14876 bp, 14 predicted proteins | sample LakKivSesite48cm_FD_114535 | JGI IMG/M metagenome (GOLD analysis project Ga0172365, IMG submission 114535) | Sediment microbial communities from Lake Kivu, Rwanda - Sediment site 48cm | ecosystem: Environmental > Aquatic > Freshwater > Lake > Sediment | place: Rwanda: Western Province, Lake...
AATCACAATATTCGCAAACATAATAAGTGATGATTTAGACGGATGGGAATATCTCTACAAAGCAAGCCACATACAAACTGGAACGGTCAACTGGACATTTTTCACAGTATATTTGACGCTCTTCGTTCCTCATTATTTTGGAGATAAGGACAAATTGACATTTTTTGCTCTTGTGCTGATATTTTTCTGGTTAATGACTATCGGTTGCTGGGTAGTGACAACTCTAGGTCAAGAGTGGAGAAGCCATGAAACTCTTTCAAGAATTGCGTTGACTGGAAGCCCATTAGTCCTATTTGCTTTATCCTTGGCTATTTTCCTTTTCTTCGATTACTTCTTTTGGGTTATCAAGTGATAGAATATTTTTAGTCGGAAGGAAGGGATAAAATTCTACCCCGACCAACCAATTACGACAAGTGCGGAAAAGTTATAGCGTTACAAAAGAGCTAGTAAATAGATTAAGAAGCGTCGCATCATGTCTGAAAAAAAGCGAATTATTCAAGTTACATGGGATGCCAATTTACAGATTTCTAAGGGTGACGAAATCGAAATAACAAAAGGAATTGGCAACAGAGAGTCTGGTAACATTAGAGCTTCCCGAATGAAAAACATTACAACTGGTAGAGATGAAAGAAGCCATATTGAAGGTGTGTCGATGACAACAATGCCTAAGGATATTATTCCGCCTATAAAGGGAGTTGTCCAAGAAATACATGCAAGTCCTAGTGCAACTGTCTTTGAACTTGTCGAAGGAATCGGGGTCTTGGAAGTTAATCTAACGAAATTGTCTAAGGAAATCGAACCCTATCTTGACAAGGAGCTGGTCGAGAAGTGTATTCATAAGGAAGATGCAGAGGATGTTATAACAAGTGGATTTAGGGTTCTTGAAGAAAGAATCAGAGCAAAAATAGGTGCAAGCCCTTCATGTCACGGGGTTGACCTTATTGATGAAGCATTTAACCCCAGCAAAGGAAAACTTGTTTTCGGGAAAACTCAACCAGAGCAACTAGGCTTGTTTCTCCTATTTCGTGGGTCATTTTTGCTGTTTAGAAACCCACCGTCGCATAGATTCGTGGGAGAATACACAGAGTTTGAAGTGTTCGAAATTGTCACTCTGGTGAACTTGCTACTTAGCATTCTCGATAAATGTCAGTCCCGCAAACCGTGAAGCAATAGAATTGACTTCTATCAGTCCTTACTTAGTTAGTTATTCGATTTTTTGCGGAAAAGTTATGGCTGAACCAGATTTGTGGAGAGAGCCAGAACCAGAAAAGACTAAGGAAGAGCTTGAATCAGAAGCAAAAAGAAAGCTAAAAGAAGATTTTCCAGATTACACGTGAGAATATTCCTTGCGAACAACACTTTCGCAATATTAGGAAGAGAACCTCTTCTTGAAGATGCTCTCTTCACACATTCTTACAACCGAATCTTTGAAGCCAAATTCAATCAGGCTTGTCAAATCTTTCCCTTCGAATGGAACTATAACTATTTTATCTCCGATACGTGCGTTCTTCATTGAAGTCTTTGCGGAATCCTCAAAAGAAGAGTTTGTTATAAAAATTCCAAGGCAACAAAGTGGGCTTTTGTCTTTAATTAAGCTAACAAAATGGTCCATTTCTCTGGAGTTTATCTTCTTTGCCCAGTTTTTGCATTCTATGCACACATGAGAAAATTGATACCAAAAAGAATCTTTAGCTTCATTCCGATAGACGTAGTCAACTTCTCCTAAGCGTGAACGGGAATGCTTGTACACCATCTTAAACTCTTTCTCTCTCATCATGAGATTTTCGAAGAACACCTCGAACGTATAGCCCTTCTTGGTCTTAGATGGTTCGTTTAAAGCCTCATTCAATAGCTTCATCAATTGGTCCTTGCTGAGAACTTTCTTGACTGTTATCGCAGGAGATATTCTCTTGGTCACGAAAAAAAGGCTTCTTTATCTCCAAAACCACTTCGATATATTCCATAGCTTTTGCAAATTTGTGTCCACAGAATTCACAAGTAATACTTTCGGGGATTTCTGATATTCTGTTGAATAGTCCGAAATCCTTTCCACAGTTGGGACATCTGAGCTCAAGTTTTCCTTCTATCTTGCCAGTACTTAATAAAGCAATAAAATAGTCCTCAACTTCTTTCATTGAACGCTCCGATTCCTCAGCAAATTCGCTCAGATAGAAGCGTATCTTACCTTCGTTATAGAATTGCCTAAGCAATTTACTTAAAGAACTGTTCGAGCAATCCTTTTGGCATGACAAATTTATGTCCCTCTGTTATTTTCTCTATTGCATCTGTAACGAAGTCTATATCGCTTTCTGTGCAAAAAGAAGTGAAATAGATACGGCAATCTCTAAAGAATATTCGAAAATTGATTTCCTCTCCCTTATTCCTTTGTACAGTGGCATGACCACCACGAAGCCTACCATGCTCTAAGGCATCTTTGAATTCTTGAAGTTTTTTCAAATCTATTCCAGTTCTTGCACTGATTATTAGCGAACTCTTAGCTTCTCTGATTGGGAATTCAATACGTGCATTATTCAAAGAACGTATCCAATCCAAGAAACTCTTTATAGATTCTTGTTTGCGAAAGTCTAAGGTATCTGGTACTTCCATGCCTAAAGCGGTAGCCGTTCTTTGAGCGGCTTTTCGGGCTAAGTCCAGATGCTTTGCTCTGGCTTCTATTAGTTTTCTATTAGGTTTGTATATCACAACACCATAAAAAGCTCTTCTAAATTCTCTGATTGTTCTTGTTTGCTCATCAAGAAGATAGGTTCTTCCTTTATAATAATGGAATCTGATTCTGAGAGTTTGACTTGGTGCATGAACTTCAACTTCATCGAAGTATGGCACATCTTCAAGGATATCAGATTGCTCTTTCAGCGAATGGATTCGCACGGATTTCTTTTTCAAATCCTCAAGTGAAGGTATTGCATCTCCAAATGTGAAAAAATATGAGAGAACATTCCCAGCATCACCATAGATATCAATTATGTTTTGCTTGACACCATCTGGTAATTCTTTAAGAAAAAATTCGGACAATTCAGACGGAGAACCCAATTCAAAAGGTATGTCCACATCATTCTCTTTGGCTATCTTATATATTAGGTCTGGCGAGGAATGTACGGCTCTCTCAATTGTCCTTGTAAACAATCGAATTTTACTTTCAGAGAGAGCCTTTGCCACCGTCACTCCCTATGTTAATGTTGACTTAATTAGTTTTAAAGTTATTCCCTTTTGGATAGAGATAGGTTCTATTCATATTTAAATAGAGGATTCCACAGAATTGTTTTTGGAGAAAGCAGAAATCAGAAATAGGATTTCAGAGTTCGGGAGATGTCGCCACCTAATTACGATGCAAACCTGGTCCCAGCACCATCACTAACCCGAGAGTTTGAAGCTATCCCCGGGCTACCATGAAACCCAAGTCAGGGCGGCGTTCAAAGCGCGCTATTCTAAGGCTATTGAAGAAATTGTTAAAGATATAGCACCTACAGATTTCCGATGCCTATTTGTCTCGACAAAAGAAAATTTCTCTGTCAGGACAAATAAGAGAGGGTCAAACATGCAAGGGGGCACTCGAACGGTGGCTGGTGCGGTCGCCGGGATTAGCACCCGAATGGGTTCAAGTCCACCATTGCACGTGAGAACTTATTCTGTCCAAACTCCCTTTCCAGAGTTAATTATCACGACTTTACTATTTTTATCAATATCTAGTTTTTGTAGGGCCGCAAATGCCGCCGCAGAAGAGGGTTCGCAGGATAATAAGGTGTTAATTTTTTTGTAAGTGTCAATAATTTGTTTCTCTGGAATATGGAAATAAAGATTTCCTTTTTCTTCCAAGATTGACACGATTTTTTTGGCATAAGGAGTGTGAAGTGTATACAGTTTATCGGCTATTGATGGGCGCGCACGTAGTTTCAATTCATGATCGCGCAGCTGATGTACTCCAGCACCAATAAGTTTTGTTTTCAGTCTGTGTTTCTTCAATCCTTGGTATAGTCCCACAAAAGCTTCACCGCTTCCAAGTGGCGTAATCAGATAATCGGGAGTTTCTTCTTTTATTTCAGTAACTATTGATTGAAATGCAATGTGATACCCATTTGTTACGTCCTTGATAACTTCGCGACGAGTTTCTCTTGCCAGTTTCATCACATCCTCAGGCTGAAATATTTCCTTAGATAGGTCCACTTCCACAACTCGATATGAGTGCTTTTCAAGGCTTTTTTTTATGAAGGAGTTTAGTGTCACATCAACCATGCACACAATTTTGATGCCTGTTCCTTCTGCAAGTCTAGCAAGAGAATATCCTGCATTTCCCGAAGTTATTGTAACAAGTTTGTCTACACGTTCTTCAATAGCTTCATCAATAGCCAACAAATTTCTTCTATCTTTGAATGTCCCAAACAGATTTTTGCTCTCATCCTTGATTAGTAGGTTTGAAAAACCAAGTTGCCTTTCTATTTCTGGGCGTCTAACAAGTGGAGTATTACCTATTTTGGTTTTTTTTTCTTCGTAAAGATCCATGTTTTTCATGCTAAATCATCTGAAATTACTTGCTAATGATGACCATAGTGGCAAAGTTATAGTCGTCTAAAGGAACCAGCTCTATTTTATCACAAGCGATCCACGACAAATATTCATAGATTTTTTCTTCACAGAACCTTTCTGACCAAAAGCCTTCCTTAGTCGCTGTAAATGGATCCTTATGAGAGGTGATAACTGTCATCCCACATTTCCTATAAAACTTCTCTTGCACTTTCCTAGCTAACTCACTGTCACAGTATACTGAGCCCAATACGATTTTGCCGTCATCACTCAACAAGTCAAAAGCTCCTTTAAAAACCGCAACAAAGTCCTTGTTTGGCTTCAGCAAGTTAAGGTCATAATTGATTATCTGTCCATTCTTACCAGTCCTTAACTGTATCTGCTTAGGCTTAAAATCGCCTGCCGTAAAATATGTGCAAACTATCAAGTCATATCTATCTTTGAGAAAAGGTGCATCCATTTCAACATTCAGATTCACTGCATCAAACAGAATAATTTCCACCTTATCAGCGATTCCCTTAGAGTTGATGATTTCCTTCGATTGCATCACACAATGTTTACTTATGTCTATCCCAACATATCTTGCGATTTTCTTCCAAGTGTCAACAGCACTGAGTAAAACGGGAATCCTTGAGTAGCCGATGCCGATGTCAAAAATCTTAAGAGGATGCTCGAGTGTTTTGTATATTTCGCCAATAATTTCTTTCAGTTCAGTATATTCTGTCCATTGGGCTTGCTCATGATAGGGCGTCATGTATTTAGGATTTAGGGTTCGGCGTGCCTTTATGCTGCCGTACATCACGATTTTTTCTTCAAGTTTTAACATTCTGGTTGAGATTTATTTTCCTCTCCTTTTGCCTTGATAGCTCCTCACCGATTTTCTCCATTATTTTGGGATAGGCAATAGCTTTAGTCTTTAATTTGCCAAATGCCTTCTCTGCCTCTTCCCGAACAGAAACATCAACTTCCAATTTGAACTCTCCAGGGTTAGATTCGTAATCGATAGGCAAGAAACCTACCGCTTTTTGGCCGTATATGCCCATATCAAGGAACTTTATATCTTCCTTACGATTTTTTATGTCTAGAACGCTTATGGCATCCTCTTCATCAATTAAAAATAATTTAACATTAGAGTGTTCCATCGCTATTTTACACCAATCAAGAATCCATCGCAAAGTCGCTGTCTTGCCCTTTGCGCCTTTTGATATTACAAGAATTTTCTCGAATTCAAAGTTGGAATCCGTAGAAACTCGATCTTGTAAAGTTTTCGGCCATTGTGCACTCTCGTCTTTTGTTGCAGGATCAGCTTTCTCAGGATATTCTTCAGTGCGCACGTATGAGGTTGACCAATATCTGTCGATTTCCCTATCTGCAAAGATTTTGCGTAATATGAATTCAGTTCTCCAAGCCCACTGCTCTAAGACTACAGAGCCCTTCTTTACGTCTGAAGGACCCAGAATTTTAAGCAGAATGCTTCCTCTTTTGTACTCCTCAGCCATATATGCGAGAAATTTAGGAATTGAGAGGTGTTTCAGGCCTAAAATGCGTGAGAAATCTTCCGCTAATTTCTGAAGGTCATTATACAGCTCTTTTCGAACTGTAATTGAACGGAAGCCTTTTTCTGGCAAACCTCATAACGCTCCTGTTAACACGCATCAAATTTGTTTGCAAACAATTTAAAGATTGCGGTAATTTTCTCCTCCGACGGTCAGATAGGCATGCGCACAGTATTTCGTGTGTGACTGTCCATCGCAGCGTTGACCTTAAATTCTTATGTGACCGTCATCCTCATATACAAATGGAGGAAGAAGAACATGAAAAACAAAATCAAAATCTTGAAGAAGCCACTTCAAACCCTCCACAGTTTCATCTGCGAATCGTTAAATCCACTCCAAAAACCAAGCCTTAATTCGTCTGGTCCCTTACACCGTCATCTTCCAGTTTACTACTCCAAGGATCATGCGTTATTTCAGGAATTCAAAACCGATACCATAATTTCTGATTCAGAGATTATCATCAATGCAAATTCTCAGAGGCAAATGGCAAAAAGTTACACGATTTGCTGCATTCTTTTAGGTTAGGAGGGATAGGTTGGACGAGGATGAGCTGAAGTCTGCCGATGACTACTATCGGAAAGCAAACCTATTCTACGAACATGGGGAATTTGAAAAAGCGATAGAATTTTATAACAAGGCTATAGCCCATGCGCGCCCCGATGATCCAGTCTACAAGTATTTTTATAACCGCGGCCTCTCCTATGCTTGTCTAGAACGATATCTAGAAGCGCAAACTGACATTTTGAAAGTTCTTGAACTTAAGCCCGATTTTGCAGAAGGATGGTATATATTGGGTCTCACGAGAGAGTATCTTGGAAATTTGGAAGAGGCAACTGCGGCTTATGAAAAAGCTTTGCAATTAAACCCAGATTTCAAAGACGCCCAAAACCGCAAGGAGATTGTAGCCTCTAAGAAGCGAAAACAAAACTCTGGTCTTATATCAAAAGCAAGTTCATCCAAAATAGACTTGCAAAATACCACAACTCAAGAACAAATAAAGAATCTAATGAACGATGGCAGTTTTTGCAAAGCTCTAGAAACCGCGGAAAAGGCTTTGCACGATGATCCTGACAATTTTCAATTACTTCTGCTCAGACGAGTAATAGTAGGAAAAATTGGTTTATGGCACGAACTTTGTGGACTAGAGGAAGTCAGAGAAACGTTTGACATGTTAATCATAGCTAAGATCAAAAATTATAATCATCCGTTGTACAAGGCGAGGATAGCACAATCTTCGACAGGCATAATACTTCATGGTCCACCAGGTTGTGGCAAAACTGCAATTACAATGGCTATGGCCAAACAAGAAGGAATTCAGATTGTTGAAGTAGTCATATCTGAAATATTAAACATGTGGGCCGGTGAGTCAGAAAAGCGCCTTACCCAATTATTTGAAACTGCCAAAGAAATGGCCAAAAATGGCAAGTGGGTAATAATATTTATTGACGAGTTGGATGCACTAGGCATTGCTCGAAGTGTTACAGTAGATCATGGCGAGAGTTCATGGAGTAGAGACCTAAGAAGTACCTTACGTAGATTATTAAACGAAATCGAAAACATCCCAAATCTTGCAATTGTTGGGGCGACCAACTATATTTGGTCTGTGGATTCAGCACTAAAAAGAGAGGGACGCTTAGGAACATGCATCATTTACGTGCCTCCGCCTGATGAAAAAACAAGAGAGGAAATCTTTAGACTATATTCGCAAGAAACGCCTGGTCACGAATCAGTAGATTTTAGAGAGTTGGCTAAGGTCACACAGTGGTTCAGTCCGGCTGACATCAAAAAAATCTGCAGGAAGGTGCATTTTGAAGTCGCTAGGAAAATAATCAAGGAAGGACAAAATGCTTTTGTAGCTGAAACTGAGGATTATAAACATTACATTCAAAGAGAGATTCCGACAACTCTTGAGTGGATTCGAAGTGTCGCTAAAGCTTGGGTTGAAGGCAGAATTAGAGAAGATGAGCTTGACCCAAGATTGATAGCTGATATTATTCGTGCAGATCCGAGCGCTCCAACCAAGAAAGAAGTTATAGGACTTATAGAAAGAAACAAGCTTCAAAGACCGGAGTACGCCATGTGAGGAATGCAGATGATTGAAACGCAGAAGAAGATAACGAAAAAAAAGGTCCTCGATGGATTTTCAAAATGCCGTCATACAAGCCTCTCCTATGACTCAGAAACAGGTGAAACCGCATGTCGAGACTGCGGTCTTGTCCTATCCATTTATCAGTTTAGCCTAGAGTCACAACTTGGCTTCAAATCCATGAAGAATAATGGACAACCGTCAAATTTAATTCCAGGAAAAAGTTTAGGCACATTAATGGGCATAATCAGCTCAAGAAAGCTTGCACCTTCTTTACGCCAAAAAATTCAACGATTAAGGAAGATACAGAGCAATTCGGCTACGCACTCATCAAAGAACAAGACTCAGGCCAGAGTCGAGAGTGAACTTCAACGCATTGCTGGCAATGTTTGCTTGCCAACTTCTGTTAAACAGGAAGCTGCGTTTATCTGTCATAAGGCACTAAAAGAGAGGCTCGTCCAAGGCAGAGCTGTTGTTAGAGTTGCCGCTGCTGCGCTTTATGCAACTTGTCGTGAGAACAAAATTCCAAGAACTCTTCGCGAAATATCAGAAGCAAGTCACCTCAGCAAGAAAGTGATTGCAAGGGATTACAGACTTCTGCTCTATAAGCTTAATCTTAGGACACCTAACCATGACCCTATAAAATATCTTTCAAAAATTGCTGAAACGACAAAGATCTCTAACATGACAAAAGAACGCGCGTTCAAAATCCTTATGGACGCGAAGAATGATCGCACAATCATAGGCAAAAACCCAATAGGGCTTGCTGCCGGAGCTCTCTACCTTGCGTGTAAACAAAACCACGAGAAAAAACAACAGAAGCAAATTGCAGAGGTCATTGGTATCACAGATACCACCATCCGTACTTGCTCCAAGTTGCTGGAACATTTTGCAATAAATGGAAGCGAATGTTAGTTGGCTAATAAAAGTATCTCCAAATAGCATGTAAAGGAGCAGAGTACATCAATAGATGAGAAAGCATTATGAGGGTCGTCTTAATCTACGCGTCGTATCTTGGACATCTAGCCATTCGATTGTTCCTTAAATGAAGTATAGGTGAATCTTGAATGTGACCTCTGAGATTTCTTGGCGACTTAGAAATCTGATCATGACGAATCTTGAAGGATACGTTTTATCGCTAGCCTTAGATAATCGCGTGTTCTGGAAATGACATCCAAAACATAATCTAAGTCTTTTTCCGACTGTTCTGACCAAAATCCGTTAACCATTTGATTTCTTATTCGGTATGCTTCATTGAGGACGCTCCTCATCTCTTGACTTTCTTCTTTTTTTATCGGCAGCTGCGAGTATTCATCTGCAATTTCAGCCTTAAGGTTGTTCGTTTCTTTTTTATTCTTCAGCAAGGTTTCAAAAGCGCTTAGTAAATATACGATTTGATTTTTCAGATCATCCTCTTCTGATGCTCGTTGAAATTTCTTGCACGCCAGGTTCAAACTCTCGGATCTCTCGAAGTTCGCGCCCTGTATCTTTTTCAACAGTCTGTTCGTCGCTGGAACTTCTTCGAAGGAAAAAGAATAGATGAGCTGCTGACTACACGATTTCCGTCTCTCGAACCAAGTCCAGTATTTCAGCTTGTTCTTCTCCGCAAGTACAACCAAAAAGCAGATCATAGAATCCGCGGAGAAACAACCTTCTTTGAGCAACCTGAGGGTTAGGACCACATTCCTTAGAGCTTTTTCAACACCAAACCTGATCGTCTCAAGATCCGACTCGTCTTCGACTCCAACACGCTTTTCAAGGGCAAACTCGGCAGAAGAAAAGATAGACAAAGGATTCGTCAAAAACGAGGTGTTGAGTCCCTCGAAGTCATCTTTTAGAAATCGCCTTAACACTACCTCGTCAGACAGGTCCAAACCGAAAAGCAAGTCCACATCGAGCCCTCTTAAATAGTCTTCCCATTCTTCATCAGTCATTTCAGGATCTCTTAGTGGGCATGAGACTTGGAAGTTGACCAACGGACAGATAAACTTGAGAGTCGGCAATCTTCCACCAGGATCTATTCTATTAGACTTCTGCGCTTTCAACCACTTTAGGGTTTTCTCTTATTACTCAAGGGTCTTCGTAAATTTTAGGTCAGATATTTCAGGAAAAGTCTAAGAAAAGCATTTGAAGAACGCGCGCTAAGGGGTCTCTGATAACTCAAGCTTTATCATTCCGAGGAAGGTCTATCTTTTCTGGCGTTGAGACGAGCGTACGATGGGTTGACTGGAAACATGGAAGAGTGGGAGGAATCTTTGATGGAGAAGTATGGAATCAGAGTCAAAGTGAACCCAAATCTGAGCCTGACTTGGGGGCCCGAAGAGGTTTCATACTTGATTATGAGAGCCGCGAAGGCAACGATCTCTCCGTGTCCAATGGGTTTGGCAGCCGCCGCCTGTTGCATCGCCGCAGTGCTTACTAGCAATAAGATACCTCTAAGAAAGATTTCTAGAATAACCCATGTTGAAGAAGAAACGATAAGAAACCGTTCTAATGACTTGCTCAGCAACCTTCTGATTACAATCGCCTTGTAATCCGCGACTACTGTGCGCTGGTAGGAGTCAATGGATTTGCCCTATTTTTGGTTTAGGCCTCTACGGACTTGAACCGGCGACCTTTGGCTCGTAAAGCCAATGTCCTAACCAAGCTAGAAGGCTGGCGCAAAACATTTAGTATGTGTATGGTTTGCAAATTTCACTGCTTTTCGCAATACCGAAGAATGTGAACAGTTGAGAGGATCAGAGAGATTAAAGTAGACAAAAGGGGCTGTGTGGGTGATATCTCCATTTGTCTCAGGTTCAAACCTAGTCTACGTCGTGACAAAGGGACTTGAACCCGTTGGGGGAACTAATCCCCTCGTACGCGCGTGAGCTTGGATCCAGCATGTGCAGAAAGTCAAATAGATAAGAGCGCACGCTGATTCTATTTTGGTGGAGAAATGCTTCGTTTTTGGAATCGTGAATCAAGAGAGGAGAAAAAACAGCTTAGCAAGATCGAGAATAGCAGCTCAGAAGTTTTGAGAAATGAGATCGAACGAGCACTAGAGAAACACGGAAAAATGAAACTGCCGCTACTGATCCAAATAGGGCATTTCATCGAAGCAGCAAACAAAGCAAAACATGCCTTGCATGAAAGAGAGAAAGAATTCCGCTTTGACATTGTACCCACAACATATATTGATGTGCCAATGACACTTCGTTACATAAGCAATTTGGCAAATGTTCTTTCATCCGATCAGGTTGAGGTGTTGGTAGCAATACTCACCAAGCTGGCCGAAAAACAGAAAGATACTAAGCATACGGCAAGGCAGCTCTACCTAATTTGTTCTAAAGCCCCAACAGATTCTAGAGACAAACTCTTGCGACTATCATTTGGTCTGTTAGAAAAAGGAATAGAACCAGATAGCATTCTTTCATCAGTTTTGGAACTTGCGCCTTCCATTCGTATTCGTTTCATTGATGAAATTCTTTGCTTATCCACACAAATGCTTCAACAAGACATTAACCCCCAAACAACAATCTCTTACATATGTGAACTCCCTTCTCACCTTCTCGAAGAGCACGCCTCCGCTCTTATATCTCTCTCGACGAAGTTAGCCACTAAGGGAATAGATCCGAAGGATATTATTTGGTACATCAGCTTTATTCCCGAAAAACAGCACTCGGAAGTTGAGCTTGTCATCTTATCCCTGACTAAGCTGGCTGAGGACCTACGCCCAGAAGAAAAACCAATCATTTCGGTAACGCCCGCTACTATCCAGATAGACAGACACTTGGCCGAGAAGATCTTACGGTGCGCCCATGCCAATGTAAACAAAGGATGGATGAAGACTGAGCAAGAATGGGAAATGCAAAGATCATTAGACTCTTTAATAGTAAGGTGTTCCCCAGAGCAGTTCAACAAGATAGCAGTCGTTGCTCTTAACCTTCTGAAGCACAACAGAAATCCCAATGACTTATTTCTTCTCGCCAAGTCAATAATTCATTATTCCACTGAAAGACTCGACAAAAATCTACATGTGATAATGGATGTCATGTTCAAGATGAAAAAGTTTGATGCACCGCTCTCAACCAAGTTTTCGCACTCAGTAGATTTCAAGGAAAGTGGGTTTGAAAACCTCGTGTTCTACAAGCTTAGCCAAGCCATTAAGAAAGATCCGGAAGAATTCGATGAAAAATTGTTGAAGGTTTTGGAAAAACTCGATTCAAATTCGAATCCAGAAACAGTTTTCACAAAAAATTCTGCTCATTGAGAATTGCTGAATTCGGACAACAAGCTTGGTCTAGCAGCAAGCACATTTTATGACAGATAATAAACGCCATACGTTGCATATAAAACAAGACGTAAGTCATTAACCCTATCAACAATCACATTTTTCGCAAATATCAATATGACAGCACATGTAACACGCAAACAGAGCAAGTGGAATTGCACAACAAATTAGGACGCCCATCATACCTAATCCAGTCCATAGATCTTTATATGTATCAGTAAATACGGCAGTGCATGGTTTATTGCTATAGTAACCCCTGTTGAGACAGTAATGAAGAGCTGGCATGAATGCAATCAGTCCTCCAATTATGCAGCATGCACCAAGAATGGCTACCGCCTTACCTTTGCAACCACCTATCTTGTCAGAGCAAATATTAAGTCCTTTATGTTTGCTATCAGTGATTCTGTAGATTCCTGTCTTTTTCATCAAGTCAATCAGTCTTTCTTGGGCATTAGTATACAGCTGATTGAAACCATCATGGTCTCTTTGATACTTAAGCGGATTGTACTTACCAGATTCTAAATCTTTACACAAATCTTTGTTCATGTCACCCATTATCATCAATTGAGTACTAAGAGAACCGACCTCCGCAACAAAATCTTCATCATATTCTGACTTATAAGGTGTGGCTAGTTTGAATATAATCCCGCCTAAGCTTCCCGTTGCACAAACATATTCCTCCAAACCTACGGTTGCTCTTTCTGCTTCTGCAATCTTCTCATCAACTGACACAATGTATCGTCTCAACCCTTTCGGTAGGGCATCCTTTAATTTGCTCCTTAGTTTTGATGCCAATGGTCTTACTAGTATTCTGCTGTCTCTTACTTTATCATCTAATTCAATGGTTGCATAAGCCAAAAGAATATTTCTTGCAGCATACTCCGCATCCTTACTACTTAACCCAGAATGCATGTAAATGGCTTCTAGTGGCTTGCACGTACCATAGCATCTGTCTACTAAACCAATAGATTTGTACGGGCAATTCATAGTTTCAGCTTCCAGTATTTAGTGTATAACATTTGAGCCGCCTAAAAGATTGGCGATGCGTGTGATACGCAATAACTAGGACACTTAGAATCAGAGTATTTCCAAATACAGAATAAAGTATCCTACAAACTTTTAACTACCTCGCTTAATCTCGATCCGTTACGTTTGCTATTAGCTCTTCAAGTTCATTCTTACGTCTTTCGCGTGATTCAAGCTGGTGATTCCTGTACAATTTTTCGTATAACCAGTGTACATCATATGACACTAACGCACTTACAGCTAGGTAAAAAATTGCTTTGATTATTAAATCAGCTATTGCAACTAGAAAATCCACATAGGTATATGGCGGGATCTGAAGTGGGAATGATCGAATGAAATTCTCGACAAAACCAGAAAATCCGTGGACTAGAGGATAATAAATCGGACAGCCCAGAAGAGCGACGAAAGAACCAGCAATTCCTTCAAATCTACTTCCCTTAACAGTAGTCAAGCCTTTTCTACTTTCCTTATCAAGTTTAGAAACAAGACTCTTGGCTTTCTTCTTTTCAACAGTTTTAAGCAGTTCAATGCGTAATTCGGAAACCAAGCTTTTTCTACTTTCCAAAAACACATGGGTATCTTGCCTATTCTTTCTCCACAATATTAGCTCTATTACCACAATGCCGCAGATGAATACTGGCTGCCCAAAATAAAATAATGCAAGGATAAAAGATACATCAACTATGCCTGCTATTAGATTAAGAATCCTTCTAGGCTGAGAATCCTCTGATTCATTGAAAATTTTGTCTATAAGCTCATTAAATTCCTTCTTTGTAGGCATCTGTTCTTCATTCTGACAAGCTGCATCCTTCTTCCACTTAAAAGATTCATAAATCTTGCTTGATTCAGGCTGTCCTTTCTTTTCGTGGATATTTGATTCGCTAATACAGATGCCTCTATGTGTGTTTTTAGATTATTTCTCTTGTGCAAGCTAACATAAATCACTTTAGGAATAAAGATGTCTGCCCCCCTTTGTAGCGTTTCGCTTCAAAACCCTTCTCCCCATGGGATCCCGCGCGCGCTACTTGCTCTTTGTTTTGGCCTTCAGAGACTTGTGCAAGGACATTATGCGAAGCAACAGTTTTTCCACTTCTCTGCTGATTTGCTCTTTTTTGACACCCGATATCTCAACTCGGTCAAAAACATGGAACTCTTCCACTTCAGGCTTTTTCATTTCAGCGAATATCTCTTTTGGATTGTCTGTGGAGTCATGCGTATAAATCAGCTTATCTGTTTTTACCATGACAATGCCTTTTGTTTTCAAACAATCAACCATGTAGACTTCTAATTTCTGTCGGTTTTCATTGTTTTTCAAGATTGAGGGGTTGAACTGCTGTTGTATGAAAAGAGTCGGCGATTCTGTTTCGAATTCGGGATCTCCAAAGGGTGCCATTGC
>Ga0172365_10001994_pt1 | contig 14872 bp, 13 predicted proteins | sample LakKivSesite48cm_FD_114535 | JGI IMG/M metagenome (GOLD analysis project Ga0172365, IMG submission 114535) | Sediment microbial communities from Lake Kivu, Rwanda - Sediment site 48cm | ecosystem: Environmental > Aquatic > Freshwater > Lake > Sediment | place: Rwanda: Western Province, Lake...
AAAAAATGGCAGACCATAAAACATTTAGAATCAGCTGGACCGCGAAAACCGCAATAACGTTTTGCTTTTGCCATGAGCCTGACCAAAAACGCTCCGAAACAGAATTCCAGATTTTGCGCTTAGCCGGCATTAAAGCGTTTTTAACAACCTACTGCCTTGACCAAACTAAATATAAAGAAATTCCCATCAGAAAAAACAAAATTATCCAAACCGGACCAAAAATCCAGTTCGGCGGATTAAACGACGGTTTTGCGAGATCCTTGTACCAGGTCTCAATCGCGGGCGCGGTAAAAACAGAACCGATAGCTCCCGCAAGTTCACAAATCGCTATGCTGATTATCAGCTTGGCAATATTTTTCATATTTCTCCGAATCCCCTCTTAATTTCTTCCAAAGTTTTAGTTCCCTTAAGAGGCCTGTCTAAATCCATAGGCGGGTCAAGAGCGATAAACCCCTTCACTCTGCCTTTTCCTTTTTCAAAAATAATTTTGTGGACTTCGGCTTTCTCTTCCTCGCTTAAACTCAAAGCTCCTCCCCAAACGCCAAATTCCGCGAATAATACATCGGAAACGCCGTCGCGGCTGGCCCAATTCAAAACATTATCAATTGTCTTTTCAACATCAGAGCTATAGCGAGTTAAGCTTGGACCTTCCGGGCCGCCGCCAGGAGAAATGTCAATGCCGATAGCGTCATAACCCGCAAAGTTGATGTTTGGTCCCGCCCCGTTCGCGAGCGCGGCTTTGTATAAAACTTTTCCGGAATAATATTTTTTTACGCGGGGTAAAATTTCCTGGCCCCAGTCGGACGCGACCTTCTCCCCTAGTTTTAAATCCGGCTCGTTCATCGGCGAAAAAAATTCCACCCGATATTTCTCGGCAAGCTGGGCCATTTTTTCTACAAACGAATTATATTTTTCAAAAAAATCCGTAGCAGAAACAACGTCTGCCGGAAAAGCGGTTGGACCTCCGGCGGGGATATTGTCGGAAAAATCTTTGACATACAGAGTTTCAACAACCAGATGGATGCGGATGCCGGCATCGTAATATCTTTTAGCCAGCTCTGCCAGCCGTTTTTCCAGAAGTTCGTCCGAAAGACCGAAATTTATTTCGCCTTCCGCATTTATTTTTACAGTCGGCCCAAAAGCGACGATATTGGCGCCGACATCTTTTAAATCCTGAACTGCAGCCATTGGCTGGCAGATATCGTTCATAAAAAGGCAAGGCATCCAAAAACCTTTATAAACAGAAACTGATTCTTTGGGCGGCCGCGGCGGCGCCTCCTCGGATATTTTCTCGGGCGAGATTTCTACGCCTGTCTTTGTAAAAATGTTTAATATCACAAATATGACGCTAAAAAGAGATACGATTATAATTATGCAAATAATAATGGAAACTCCTCCCACCTTAAACATTTTTTAAAAAAATTATTCTCTTAATAAATAACGGCCACATTCATTATAGTATAGTTCCGCTGGTATTTATATACAACAAAAAGCAGTTTGATGCTGTCGCGCTGCTTTTTGCTTTTTGCGGGGACTGAGGGAGTCGAACCCCCATCAATGGTTTTGGAGACCACTATTCTAGCCATTGAACTAAGTCCCCCTTTCGGCTCTCGCCGAACGCCTACCTTTTTGACTCTTTGTGAGGTGTGTGCTTTTTGCACCACTTGCAGAATTTTTTTAACTCTATTTTCTTTTCTCCCTTGCTCTTTAATTGTTTTGACTTGTGAAGAAAATAGTTTACTCTTTTGCAAGCACCGCACTGGAATTTAACATAAGCTTTTCTTTTTGTCGCCATTGTTTTTTAATTAATGTCTTATGAGCCTGAGAGCAGAATTGCACTGCTGACCTCGTCTTTACCAAAGACGTGCTCTGCTGACTGAGCCACTCAGGCAGGTGCGAAGGAGTGGGCGCAATGCCGCAAAGGCATTTTAAAACTTAATGGGCAGGGAGGGATTTGCACCCCCGAAGGTCAGTGACCGCCAGATTTACAGTCTGGTGCGATAGGCTACTCCGCCACCTACCCAATTGATAAATCATATCATAAAACCGCTATTTATCAATAATTTTGCCGTGCTTGCTTTTCCATTCTTCAATTTTCTTATGGTTGCCTGAAAGTAAAATTTTGGGGACTTTCCAGCTCACGCCCTTCTTTGGCGAAAAAATTTCAGGTCTCGTGTACTGCGCGTATTCAGCGAATCCTCCGCCTTTTGAAATTCTTTCTTTTAGTAATTGAGGTTTTCCTAAAACTCCGGGAATCAAACGGCTGATTGTTTCAATCGCAACCATCGCCGGCAATTCGCCTCCCATCAAAACATAATCTCCTATTGATAATTCAATATCGGCAATTTTTTTTGCCACTCTTTCGTCAATCCCCTCATATCTCCCGGAAATAAAAATAATCTGGTCTAATTTGCTTAGCCGATAGGCCATTCTTTGGTTAAATTTTTTTCCTCTTGGCGTAAATAAAACAACTTTTGACTTTTGATTTTTGAATTTTGGCTTCAAAGATTTCACTGCGCTATAAATCGGCTCAACCTTCATCACCATTCCCAGGCCGCCGCCGAAAGGCCTGTCGTCAACAGTTTTGTGTTTGTCGCTGGTCCAATCGCGCAGATTGTGAACATTGACCTGTATAAATTTCTTTGCAATCGCCCGGGCGATCAAACTCTCTGCAAAATAAGACCTGAAAATATCGGGAAAAATTGTAATAATGTCAAACTTCATCATACTTAATAACAAACGATGCTACTAAAAATATAGTAGCATCGTTTAATATCAACGTAAACGCAGAACGTTTACAGCTTCAAGTCTTCCAATCCTTCCTCGGCTGACACTTTTTGCTTTCTGTCAACACGGCCTCCTTCGGGCTCTTCAATCTTCAGGTTGACTCTGGCATGATTCTTCAAGCCGACGATTCGGACCAAGGACCTGATAGATCTGGCAGTTGCGCCAGCTCTACCGATTATTTGTCCCATGTCCTCGGGGTTCACCTTTAAAGAAAGTAAAACTCCCATTTCATCAACTTTTCTGTCAACCTTGACATCATCAGGATGGTCAACTAAAGCCTTAACAATATATTCAAGGAACTCCTGATCTGAATATTCTTTAGCCATGATCTTTGTCTTAATCGTTTTACCATTTAAAGTAGCTTCGACCTTTTGCTCCTCGCAATCAATCTGGCGCCCCTAAAAAGGAACGATTTTGGCGAGTTAACAATCGCTACTATCCTTTATTTGATTATATTCAATTTAAAAAAATATGTCAACCTTTCAGGGTTGACATATGCCAATATGATATTAAATTATGCTTTTGGAGCTTCGGGAGCCACTTCTTTCTTTGGCTCTTCTTTCTTCGGCTCCGGCTTAGTTTCCTTTTTTGCGGCTGACGCTGGCTCTTTAGCCGAAGTTCCGGCTGGTTTTGCTTCCCCTGTTTTTCCCGCCTCTCCTTTTTTCTTTTTGTGAACAGGAATTTTTTTGGCGTCCAAAATCTTTTCTTCTATCAGCAAATTTTTGATACTCGGCGATGGCTCCGCGCCTACTGAAAGCCAGTATTTAATCCGGTCGTTTTTAAGAGTTCTCTCTTTGGTTAAGGGATTCCAAAAGCCGACTTCCTCAACAAAACGGCCTCCCTTAGAAGACCTTCTTTTGTCTGTTATAACCATCTTAAACGACGGCTGATTTCTTTTTCCTATGCGATAAAATCTGATAACCAACATAATTGCTTTAAATTTCAAATTTTCAATTTCTAATTTCTGATGAAATACTAAATGATTTAATTCCAAATGTCAAATAGCTGGCTTAGAAATTTGGAATTAGGAATTTGACATTGTTTGCTACCATCCCTTTGTTTTCAGGGCCTGCTTTGCCGCCTCTTCTTCCGCTTCCTGCTTTGACAAGCCCTCGCCTTCGGCAGCCAGCTCCTTTCCCAAAAATACGCCGATATTAAATTTTTTCTGGTGGTCGGGCCCCCACTCTTTAAGAACATTGTAAGTTGGAGTTATTCCGGTTTTCTCCTGGGCTTTTTCCTGGAAATACGATTTTGCGTCTTTCACACTGCCGCCGCGCACGATGGCCGGCAGCTCCCCCAATAGATATTTTGCAATAAAATTCTGACAAGTTTTCAGCCCTTGGTCAAGATACAAACTGCCAACAAAAGATTCAAAAGTATTAGCTAAAATATATTGTCTCGCTTTGCCGCTTTCTTTTGTTTCTCCCTGCGAAAGCAGAAGAAAATCGTTGAAATCCAAATTTTGGGCAATTTGGGCGAGCATCTTCGCGTTCACTAACGCCGCTCGCAAGCCAGTCAGCTCGCCTTCGGGTTTCTCCGGATATTTTTTGTAAAGATGTTCGGTGACAACATGCTCCAAAATCGCGTCGCCCAAAAATTCCAATCTCTCGTTGTGAGAAATTTTAAAATCCGGATTTTCATTTAAAAAGGACCGGTGCACGAAAGCCTGGGTCAGCAAATTTTTGTTTTTAAACTTTATTTTTAACTTTTTTTCAAGAAGCGAAAAATCTTTCATTAAAATCTTATTTATTTTCAATTTGCTTGTAAACAGTCCCCAAGACGCCATTGATAAATTTGCCCGAATTTTCTCCGCCGAATGTCTTCGCCAATTCAATGGCTTCGTTTATCGCCACCTTTGGCGGAACCTCCTCTTTATCTTCATAGAGAAGCTCAAAAAGCCCCATCCTCAAAACATTTCTGTCAACAATCGTTATTTGGCCTATGGGCCACTCCGGAGCCGCTTTCTCAATGATTTTGTCAATGTCATCAATATGGTCAACAACCCCTTTAACCAGCTGCCAAACGAAAGTTTCCACCTCCAGCCCGGGGCCGAATTCTTTTATATTGCGCTCAACGATGCCCTCCAAAGTCGCCGGTTTTTTGCCGGAAAAATCCCATTCATACAAACTCTGCATCGCTATTGACCTTGATAGGTGGCGTGAAGACATAAAATTAAACTCAAAATTCAAAACTCAAAACGCAAAGCTACCCGCTTCTCAGCGAGGCGAGCAACTTAAAACTCAAAACTTTTAACTTTTGAGTTGTAGTTTTGACTTTTGACATTTGAGTTTTGAGTTGATTCTTCCATAATTTATTTTCTGGATAACTCTTCCATACTTAATGGTTTCTTTTCTTCTTTTTCGTGTTCGTGGGCTGCCATTTCTTTTTCCCTCTGTTTTTTCTCCTTTTTGTTGAGTTTTTCCAAAACATTAATCACTTCCCTGCCCTTGTAATATCCGCAATTCGGGCACACCGTATGCGATTTGGTTTCCTTGCCGCATTTTGGGCAGCTAACTAAGGACGGCATCTTTGTAAAAAGATGCGCCCTGCTCTTATTTCGTCTGGATTTGGTATGTTTTGACCGTGGTATCGCCATAAAAATATAATCTGAATTTAAGAATGATAATAAGCTATAATAGCAGAAAACTTTCTTTGGCGCAATAGTTTGACTTTGGCATCCGAAAAAAGTAGAATACTAAGAATACAATAAGCGTGTTTTTATTTTTCCCTGATGAGATTCACCCATCTCCACGTTCATACCCACTACTCTCTTCTTGACGGACTCCCGAAAATAGACGAGCTTTTGAGTTATGTGAAAGAGCTAGGAATGGACTCTGTGGCAATCACCGACCATGGCGTTCTTTACGGCGCTGTTGAATTTTATCAGAAAGCAAAAGCGGCGGGCATAAAACCCATAATCGGCTGCGAAGTTTATGTCGCTTTTGAAAAAATGGACCAAAGGCGGCCAAACATAGACGACAGGCGCTATCATTTGGTGTTGCTGGCAAAAAACAGCCAGGGTTACCAAAATCTTGTAAAGTTAGTAAGCAAAGCGCACTTGGAGGGATTTTACTACAAACCAAGAGTAGACGAAGATTTGCTTGAAAAACATTCCGAAGGGCTAATCGCCTTAAGTGCTTGCGTGCAGGGAAAAATTCCGCGGTTAATTATAGCCAACAAAAGAGAAGAAGCTGAAGCAACCGCATTGAAATATCAAAAAATTTTTGGCAAAGAAAATTTTTATTTGGAGCTTCAGCATCATCCGCACAATAAAGACCAGCAGAAAGTCAACGCCGGCATTATAGAAATCTCCAAAAAACTCGGCATTCCGCTGGTTGCAACCAACGACATTCATTATTTGCGGCCGGACGATGCCGACGCGCAAGATATTTTAATGCTCATTAACACCGGGGCCGACCCCAACGACCCGGAAAGATTAAGTTTGAAAAGCGACGACTTTTCTCTGACAACTCCAGCTGAAATGGAAGAACATTTTAAAGAAACTCCGGAAGCTTTGGCAAACACTCAAAAAATCAGCGAAGCCTGCAATTTTGAATTTGAACTCGGAAAAACCAAACTTCCCCGCTATGACGTTCCAGACAACAAAACTCCGGAAGAATATCTGGAGGAATTAAGCCAAAAGGGATTAAAAACGCGCTTCGGAGAAAATCCTGCGCCGGAAGTTGTTGAAAGATTGAAATACGAATTGTCGGTTATAAAACAACTTGGATTTTGCTCTTATTTTTTGATTGTCCAAGATTTTGTAAACTGGGCAAAACAAAACCGGATTGTTGTCGGGCCGGGCAGAGGTTCAGCGGCCGGTTCCTTGGTTTCCTATCTTTTGAATATCACTAACGTTGACCCTCTAAAGCACAATCTTTTATTTGAAAGGTTTTTAAATCCAGGACGCGCTTCCGGACTTCCTGATATTGATTTGGATTTTACCGACCGGCGAAGAGATGAAGTTCTAAACTATGTGGCTCAAAAATACGGCCGGGAGCGGGTAGCCCAGATTATAACTTTTGGGACAATGGCGGCCCGGGCGGTTATCAGAGATGTCGGCCGCGCTTTGGGTTTAAGCTACAGCTACTGCGACCAAGTGGCCAAAATGATTCCGCAGGGATTTTCTCTGAAAGACACCCTTGAGAAAGTGCAGGAATTCGCAAACTTATACGAAACCGACAGTCAGGCAAAAAAATTAATTGATTTGGCAAAAAAACTGGAGGGAGTGGCGAGACACGCCTCAACCCACGCCTGCGGCGTTGTGATTTCCAACCAGCCGCTTACTGATTTTGTGCCGCTCCAACATCCGACTCAAGATGATGACAATATCGTAACCCAGTACGAAATGCATGCTATTGAAAGTATGGGACTTTTGAAAATGGATTTTCTGGGACTGAAAAACTTAACCATTATTGAAGACACGCTGGCAAGAATATACGTAATCAGGAACGAAAAACTAGGCATTGACAATTTGCCTCCCAACGATCCGGCAACTTACAAAATTTTCCGCGAAGCGAATACAACCGGCGTATTTCAATTGGAATCGGATGGAATGAAAAGATATTTGAAGGAACTAAAGCCGTCAACGTTTGAAGATATTGAGGCGATGATCGCTCTTTACCGGCCAGGGCCGATGGAACTTATACCTACCTATATTCGCCGAAAGCATCATCTGGAGCCGATTGAATACATTCACCCGAAATTGAAGCCAATTCTTGAAAACACCTACGGCATAACTTTGTACCAAGAGCAACTGATGAAAATCGCCCAGGAGTTATGCGGTTTTAGTTTGGGCGAAGCTGATGTTTTAAGAAAAGCGGTTGGGAAAAAAATCAAAGCTCTGCTCAATAGCCAGGAAGAAAAATTTATCAAAGGAGCTATTGCTAACGGAATTCCGGAAAGCATCATAAAAAAAATATGGCAATGGATTTTGCCTTTTGCCAGTTATGGCTTTAATAAATCGCATTCCTGCTCCTATGCCACTATCGCCTATCAAACCGCTTATTTAAAAGCCCATTATCCGGTTGAATTTATGGCATCTTTGCTGACTTCCGAGAAAGCCGATGTTGAAAGAATAGCGGTTCTCATTGATGAGTGCCGCAAAATGGGCATTGAAGTTCTGCCGCCGAATATAAACGAAAGCTTGAAAAACTTTACGGTTGTGCCAGGTGGCCAAAAAATCCGCTTCGGCTTAATAGCGATAAAAAACGTGGGAGAAAATATAATTGACGCTATCACCGCCGAGAAAAAAGCAAACGGTCCTTTTAGATCCATTGAAGATTTCACCCAAAGGATAAATTCCAAAGACCTGAATAAAAAATCAATGGAAAGCTTGATTAAAGCCGGCGCATTTGACGAATTTGCCGAGAGGAAGCAGCTTTTGCATAATTTGGAGCGGCTTCTTGAATGGGCCAGAGAAAATGCGAAAATAAAGATGGCGGGCCAAAAGGGGCTTTTTGACGGATTCAAAAATCTTCCCAAGATTACCCTTCAGCCGGCGGCCGCCGCATCCAACTTTGAAAAACTAACCTGGGAAAAAGAGCTTTTAGGGCTTTATGTCACATCGCATCCTTTGAATGATTTTAAGGGGTTGCTTAGAAAAAATACTTTTTCTCTCTCAAAACTAAACGAAGCTTTTCAAAATAAAAGAATCCGGATTGGCGGGATTATTTCAAGCATTAAAAAGATTATTACCAAAAAAGGGCAACCAATGCTTTTTATAAAAGTGGAAGATTTGTCTGCCAAAGCGGAAGTGATTATTTTCCCGAGCACAATGGAAAAAAATCCGGAAGTTTTCCAAGAAAATAAAATTGTTTTCGTTAGGGGCAGAGTTGACCAAAGGACCGGCGAGCCGAAAATAATCGCCGAAGAAGTTGAAGAAGTTATAACAAATTAAATTCTAAAGGTTATGGAAATTGAAGATATTAGACATTCTTTATCCCACATTTTAGCCGCTTCGGTTCAAAAATTATTCCCGAAGACCAAATTTGGCATCGGGCCTGCGATTGAAAACGGATTTTATTACGATTTTCTATTTTCAAAGGAAATATCCGAATCAGACCTCGCCAAAATAGAATCCGAAATGCGTAAAATCATTGAAAAGAATATTCCTTTTAAGAAAAAGATAGTTTCCAAAGCCCAGGCGAAAAAAATGTTCAAAGACCAGCCGTTTAAGCTGGAACTGATAGAAGAGCTTGGCGATGAGAAAATATCGGTTTACGAAAGCGGAGATTTTGTTGATCTCTGCAAAGGCCCTCACGTTGATTCTACAAAACAAATTCCGGCTGACGCTTTTAAGCTGACAAAAATCGCCGGAGCTTATTGGCGCGGTGATGAAAAAAATCCAATGCTCCAAAGAATTTACGGCGTGGCTTTTGAAACCAGAAAAGAGCTGGATGATTATTTAAAAATGCAAGTTGAAGCTGAAAAAAGAGACCACAGAAAATTAGGCAAAGAGCTGGATCTCTTTTGTTTCTCTGACTTGGTTGGCCCAGGCCTCCCCCTATTTACGCCCAAAGGAACCATTATCAGGGAAGAATTGCAAAAGGAAGTTGAAAGAATCTGCCGCAGTTATGGATTTCAAAAAGTAAGCACCCCCGCTTTGGCGAAAATAGACCTGTACGAAATATCCGGCCACGCCAAAAAATTCGGCGACGAGCTCTTCCATGTTTCCTCCAAAACCGGGCATAAATTCGTGCTAAGGCCGGTCCAATGCCCGCACCAAACTCAAATTTATGCTTCTAGACCGCGCTCTTACAAAGAACTTCCCATACGGTATATGGAATCCGATAAACAATTCCGGGCGGAAAAACCGGGCGAAGTAGGCGGGTTAAACAGAGTTTACGCAATAACAGTGGAAGATGGCCACTCCTTTTGCGAAGCAGATCAGGTAAAAGAAGAAATAAAACGAATGGTTAACATTATAAAAGATTTTTACAGCGCAATGGGCCTTTGGGAAAATCATTTTGTCTCTCTTTCTGTGCGCGATTACAAACATCCCGAAAAATATATCGGCGAAAAATCGGACTGGGATTTATGCGAGAAAATGCTTCAAGAGGTATCTGACGAGATGGGATTAAAGGCGAAAATAATGGAGGGAGAAGCCGCGCTTTACGGACCGAAGCTTGATTTCATGTTTAAAGACGCTTTGGGGAAAGAAATCCAGATACCGACAGTTCAGATAGATTTTGCCACGCCAAAGAGATTTAATCTCGCTTACATTGACAAAGACGGAAAAGAAAAAACGCCGGTAATGGTACACCGGGCAATACTGGGCTCTTATGAAAGATTTCTCGTGCTCATAATCGAACATTTCGCCGGAGCTTTCCCGCTTTGGCTGTCCCCTGTTCAAGCGTGGGTTATTCCAATCGGAGACGACCACAAAAAATACGCGAAGGAAGTTTGCGACGCGCTCGCGGAAAACGGCATACGAATAGAGCTGCGCGACGATAACCAAACCGTTTCCAAAAAAATCAGAGAAGGAGAAATGCAGAAGATTCCCTACATTTTGGTTGTTGGAGAAAAAGAAATCAGCGAAAAATCGGTGAGCGTCAGAGAAAGAAAAAAAGGCAACTTGGGAATGACGCCATTGGAAAATTTCATAGAAAAGGTTAAAAAGGAGGTAAAGGAGAAAGTTTGAATTCCGCTAAATTCAAAAATATGCCATCGCTATCAAAAGAAACTCTGAAGTTAACAGAACAATATCAGCTTTGGAAAAAATCCCTTAGGCCTAAAGAAGGCGTAGCAACAATTCATGTTGACGAATTTGCGTCAAAAATCGCCGGCTTTTACGAAAAAATAAGGGAAATAGTTGACTGGAAAGAACAGCATTTGATGAGAAGAGCGGCAATCACCCGAAAGCTTAAAAGATTGTTTTTGAACTGGGAACTAATAAGCGCAAACAGCAAAAATGGAATCGCCGAACCCTTGGTGCTTGAATTAATCCGCGGCGGGCATTTTCCGAACGATAAAATTGAAGAGTCAAAGATAGGAGAAGTTCAGAAAATTGTGGACAAATATACTTTTTTCCTTAAAAATTCCCCGCAACTGGAAAGCGGACGAAGAAAATTGCAGTTCCACAATTGGCTGCTGGAAGTGGCCGCCTGCGAAATAGAAGAAGCATTGGCTCCTTCATTAAGGGAAAAAGCCCTCATCGGCTATATGTTTGAATCGATGAAGGAGAAAATTAAACTAAGCGAAAAAATAATAACTTCCAGAATTTTAAACGAAGAAGAAAAAAATATCCAAATTTACATAGCGGTCCAGCAAGCGCTTTTTAAACTGGACAGTCCGATTATCAGCTATAATTTGCTGAAGTACAGGTATTCGCAGTGGAATAATGCGAGTCCGGAATTCATTCTTGATATTGCCCATAACATTTATAAAATCTGGGACCAAATTGAGGGAAAATTTTCCAATCCTCTTGGCAAAAAATTCTACGCCATATGCGAAAAATACGATACGCCTTATTTGCTTCTCGGAGATATTTTGAGCGAAGAAGATCCCGCCGGCGCGGCAGAAAAGCTTTCAAACCCCGAGAACCTTGAAACCTTAACCGTGAAAGCCTATAAGAAACGTCTTTCCACCCTTAAAACAAGGCTCGGAAGGGCGGCTTTCTATTCAACACTTTCAATACTTTTAACCAACGCTTTTTCAATGTTTATTATTGAAATTCCCGTTGCCAAACTTCTCTTCGGAAGTTTTACTTTGGTTACTATGTTGGTAGACGTGCTTGGCCCAACTTTTTTGATGTTTCTTTTCGTTGTAACCATCAAATTGCCGCCAAAAAGCAACTTAAATATCGTTATACTGGAAACGATGAAAATTGTTTACGAAGGAGAAAAAAGAGATATCTACCAAATAAACTTTCCGCGAAAAAGAGGAATTATAACAAAATTTATCATTGGTTTTATTTATCTTTTGGGAGCAATCTTTTCGCTGGGAGCTGTTTACGGTATTTTCCTTATGGCCAAATTCCCGCCCACTTCTGTATTTTTGAATTTGGTATTTGTCGCTTTGATTACCTTTGCGGGCATTGCCATCAGAAAAAGAGCCGAAGAACTTACAGTTGAAGAAAAGCCAGGCGGCATTCTAAGTTTCTTTGCCGATGTTTTACTTCTTCCCGTTGCCAGCCTAGGGGGGTGGATTTCCAGAAAATGGAAAAGATACAATGCCATTGCCGCTTTCTTTAACGCCTTAATCGATATGCCCTTTACAATGTTTCTAGAATTTCTAGAGAAATGGAGATTTTTCCTGAAAGAAAAAAAAGAAGAAATACACTAGTTCAGCAGCAAAAACTCCCGTTAAAGCGGGAGTTTTTGCGCTATTGAAAAAAATAAGATTTGACTTAAAATGGGATGTATTATGAAGTATCACATTATCACATTTGGCTGCCAGATGAACTGGTCTGATTCGGAAAGAATAGCTGCGGTATTGGAAGACGCTGGCTGTAAAAAAACCTTAAGCATGAATGAGGCTGATTTAGTCGTTGTTAATATGTGCTCTGTAAGGCAATCGGCAGTTGACCGAATTTTTGGCCTAGCGGAAAAACTCAAAGCGCTAAAGATAGAGGGTAAAAAAATAAAAACAATTCTTACTGGATGCGTTCTTCCCATAGACAAGAAAACACTTTCAGAAAGATTTGATTTAATTTTAGATATAAACGACATACCGAAACTGCCAAAAATTTTAAAAATTTCAACCGCAAAAACACCGCAGAAACATTATTTAAAAATAAAACCGGAATATGCTAGCCTATTTTCCGCCTCAATTCCAATTATGACCGGCTGCAACAACTTCTGCAGCTACTGTGTTGTCCCCTACACCCGGGGCCGAGAAATCTCAAGACCAGCTAAAGATATTATTTGCGAAGCAAAAAATTTAGTTGAAAGAGGGTATAAAGAAATATGGTTGCTTGGACAAAATGTGAATAGCTATGAGGATAAAAAGATAAATTTTCCGAGGCTGCTCAAACAGATAAACGATATCCCCGGAAAATTTTGGATAAGATTTACTTCTTCTCATCCCAAAGATTTTTCTGACGAACTTATTAACGCGATGAAAAAATGCGAAAAAGTTACCGAATATCTAAATCTGTCAGTCCAAGCTGGGGACAATAAAGTTCTAAAAGCGATGAACCGGCCGTACTCTATTGAAGATTACAAAAAAATAATCAAAAAAGTCAGAAAAGAAATTCCAGATATTGCGTTATCAACAGATATAATTGTTGGCTTTCCCGGCGAGACAAAAGCAAATTTTGAAAATTCAGTAAAATTATTTAAAGGAATGAAATTTGATATGGGATATATTTTAAAGTATTCTCCTCGCAAGGGGTCTGCTGCGGCCAAGCTCAAAGATAACGTTTCAAAAGAGGAAAAAGTCAGGAGAGAAAAAGTCCTGACTGATATTTTGAGGCAAACAGCTCTTGAAAACAACAAAAAATATATTGGCAAAGAAATTGATGTTCTGGCGGAAAAAGATAAATCCGACAATCTATGGCTGGCAAAAACCAGAACCAACAAAACGGTTCAATTTCAATCAAATAAAAATATGCTTGGAAAATTCGCAAAAGTTAAAATAACAGGCGCCCTGCCATGGGGCCTGGAAGGAAAATTATATGAATAAACTCATTGCTATTGTTGGACCAAACGCTTCGGGTAAAACCGGCCTTTCAATTAAATTAGCGAAAAAATTTAATGGCGAGATTGTCTCTGCTGATTCAAGACAGATTTATAAAGGAATGGACATTGGCACAGGCAAGATTACAAAAAAAGAAATGCAAGGCATCCCCCATTATCTTTTAGATATTGCCTCGCCAAAAAGCAGATTTACTGTTGCCCAATATCAAAAGTTGGCGCTAAAAGCAATTAAAAAAATTCAGAAAAAAATCAAAATCCCGTTTTTGGTTGGCGGAACTGGCTTTTATATTCAGTCGGTTGTTGACGGGATTGTTATCCCGGAAGTGAAACCCGACTGGAAGCTAAGAAAAAAACTTGAGCAAAAATCAGCTGAAGAGCTTTTTTCAGAACTTAAAAAACTTGACCCAAAAAGAGCAGAAGATATTGATAGATATAATAAAAGAAGATTAATCAGGGCATTGGAAATCATCATTAAAACTAAAAAACCAGTTCCGCCAATTAAAAAAGCGTCCAAATTTGATGTTCTAATAATTGGAGTTAAAAAAGATTTCAAAAAACTGAAAAAACTAATTGAAGAAAGATTGCAAAAGCGGCTAAAGCAAGGGATGATAGCGGAAGTTCAGAAATTGAAGAGATCCGGAGTTTCCTGGAAACGGCTTGAAGAATTCGGCCTGGAATATAAATATATCGCCTTATATCTCCAAAAAAAATTGTCGTATCAAGAAATGGTTGAAAAACTCCAAAAAGAAATTGAGCATTATGCCAAGCGCCAGATGACTTGGTTTAAAAGAGACAAGAGAATCAAATGGATTGAAAACTACACAGAAGCGGAAAAAGATGTAAAAAAATTTTGCCGCTTAAACTAAAAATTTCTTCAACAAATTGTGAACTATCTCCGGACTGGCTTTGCCGCGAGTGGCGGCCATTACCTGACCAATTAAAAATTGAAAAGCATTTGATTTACCTTTTTTAAAATCTTCAGCAGCCTTGGGATTTTTGGAAATTATATTTTTTATAATCTTTTCAATTTCTTTTTCGTCAACTATTTGAATCAGTTCTTTGTCTTCAATAATGTGGGAGGGATCCGCTCCGGTTTCATACATTTCTCTTAAGACCTGCTTTGCGATTTTGCTGGATATCCCGCCTTTGTAAATGAGGGTAATAAATTCGGCAAAATTTTCCGGAGTAATTTTGAGCCCGGTTTCAGAAAATGAGTCATTTTCCAACAAACCCTGCAAATCAGTTATAAGATAGTTTGAAGCAAGTTCAGCCAACTTTGTTTTATTTTTTCCGGCGATTTTTTCTTTTCTCTCAATATCCTTCACCCAGTTATATAACTCTGACATTACTTTTTCAAAATACTCTCCCAAATCCCGATTTGCGGCAAACATTCTGGCATTTTTTTCGGCAATATCGTATTCTTTTTGCAACCTTTCTATTTTTTG
>Ga0172365_10001998_pt1 | contig 14864 bp, 21 predicted proteins | sample LakKivSesite48cm_FD_114535 | JGI IMG/M metagenome (GOLD analysis project Ga0172365, IMG submission 114535) | Sediment microbial communities from Lake Kivu, Rwanda - Sediment site 48cm | ecosystem: Environmental > Aquatic > Freshwater > Lake > Sediment | place: Rwanda: Western Province, Lake...
TAGGCGTCCGGCTGGCACTGGCTACCGTCGTAGGAAAACCCAGACGGGCACTCGCCCGCGCCCAGCGCCCCAAGTCCTCGGAGTTGGCGGTACATCAGTCCTCGTCCTCGTCGTGGGAGTTCCGGGAGAACCCGCCCTTGGTCTTGATCTTCCAGACCACCGCGCCCACGGCGAGCACGCCGAGGCCGATGGCCGCCATCTGGAGCCCGCTGAACCCGGACGACTCCACGGGAGGCGGCGGTGGCGCCGCCGGGGTGGGGGCCACGTAGCCGCCACCGCCACCACCGGATGCAGCAGGTTTCTTCGCCGCAGCAGCGGCGGCTGCCGCAGCGGCCTTTGCCTTTTCTTCCTGGAGGATAGCCTGACGGATGGCCTCTTCCTCGTCTGTCCCCAGATCGTCGTTGTCCCACAACGAGTCAAACGGGTTCCACCCGAGGCCGAGGGAGTTCTTGCCAGCGAAGTTTCCGCTTTTACGCACCAACATCTCAGTAGTCCTCGTACTCGTTGGGCGACATGCCGCCGGCCTTGGCGGCGCGATCCTTGCGGACCTTGTAGACCACGGCGCCCAGGGCCGCGAACCCCAGGACACCGGCCACGATCATCATGGGGCTGATGCCGGCCATCATCGGCGGAGGCTCCACCGGGGCGGGCGCGGGGACGGTCACGGGCGTCTTCACCACCGTGCCGCTGCCCGTGACGGTGACCTTGTCGCAGGTGCCGTTGATGGGGTCGAGCTTGGTGCCTGCCGGGCAGGTGCCCTTGCCGCACTGGCCCTTGATCGGATCCCACTGCGTACCCGTCGGGCAGATGGTGCTCCCCGCCGGGTTGTAGGTGTCACCGCCGGCCTTGTAGGTCGTGGTGCCCCAGGTCTGGTTGCTGGTGGTCACGTTGGAGTTGGCCACGCAGCTCCCCGTGCCGTCCGCTCGCTTCACGTAGGAGAACCCCACGGGGCAACCACCGCTGCCCGTCTGGTTGGGGTTCACTTCCTTCCCGTCCACCTTGACGGTGACGCCACCCGCTTCCGGCTGGCACACCGTCGTGTTGCTCGAAGGGCTGTACACGCCGGTAAACCCTGCCGGGCAAGCGGTGAAGTTAGACGTGTTGTTCGAGCCCGTCAGGGTATCCCACAGGCTCCCCACGCCGAGGGAGTTCTTCCCCGCGAAAATGTCACCGTTCAAGCTGAACATCTGTTTACCTCGTCCTCCAGGCAACCTTCTCTTGTTCTTCGGCCACCCGCAACAACATCACCAGAGCGCCTCCCACCAGGGCCAGCGCCACGAGTCCTCGCCCCATGGAGGATAGCAGGTCCGTCTTGTCGCCCTGGTCCACCGGGGGTGCCGGTGGCGCAGGTCGGCCGAGTCGGATCGGGTTCGCTCCCAGGGCGGCGTACATCATCGGCCCTTCTGCCGGGACAAGTAGACGCCGAGCGCCAGCGCCCCGAACACACCGCCCACGCCGGTCGCCGCCGCGCCGACCATCGCCATCTTCAGGCGATCCTCGTCCCGGTCCGCGCCGTAGTACCCGAGCGCGGCGCCGCCGGCCCAGGACAGCACGGTGGACACCATGTCCCATGGCACGCCGGGTGCCGGCTGCTCCGGGGGAGGCGGCTGCTGGATAGGTGGCATGGGCTGTGTCGGAGGCCCCATGGGCACGTCCGGCTGGGTCGGTGGTCCCTGGGGAGGATCCGTGGGTGCAGGACCCGGATCAGGCTCCTCGCCGAACCCGTCGTAGCCCGCGGCGCCCTCGTAGATGCTGCCACCGAAGTCGTATTCTTCCTCGTCCATGGTCAGTCTCGGTTCTGGAGGTGGTGGGTGACAGCGGCCATGGCGCCCAGGCCCGCGGCGACGCTGATGGGATCCGGGGAGAAGGCCGAGGCGAGCGCCACGACCACCCCGATGCCGCCGTAGGTCCTGGCCTGCTCATCGGAGGGGGCCAGCGCCTTGCCGGCGTAGTACCCGGCGCCAGCGGAGACGCCTGCGCCCAGGAGCGCGACCCCCACCACGGCGCCCAGGAACAGCAGGGCAAGGCCCTCGTTCTGGTCGGCCCCGAGGCCCTGGAGCGCCTGGGCCTGGTCGACACCCGCCGGCCAGTACCGCTGCATCAGGTAGTAGGGGTTGTTTCGACCCCCGAGCTTGTTCATGTAGTCGACGGCGGACCAGCGCGCCTCACCCACACGACCCGGGTGCAGCATGGCATGGGCAGCCGCCGGGCTCGTGGACAGAGGGAAGCCCCCTCCGGTCCAGAAGGCCCCTTCCTGCGGCGTCTGCGGGATGTAAGGCAGCGGCATGGATCAGTCCTTCTTGCCGAAGGCGTAGTAGGCGGCCACCGCGGGGAACACCATTGTCGCCGCGGTACCAACGTTTTCTCCACCAACCGCTTCTCCACCAACCTTCATGACAAGGTAAATGGGCATCTGGACGAAGAACGCGCCGATGCCCCACATGGCTGCGTCGGAAAAGCTCTTGTTCTTCTTGTAGCCGTAGTAGGCGAACAATACGGACGTGAACCTGTTGAAGAAGTGAGCCGCTGTCTCCAAAGCGCCTTCTCCGGATTCATCCGACCCCACGCCGCGGAGTTCGTAGGCCCCGAAGGCAGGGTTGGTCTCGGCGGGGGCGAGGTGGGTCTGGGGAGGGTTGTAGTTCTGGAAGTACACGGTCAGGCCATCGCTTTCTTGAGCAGGAGGCCGGCGGCGACCCCCGCCGCGAGCGCGGCGGCCACCTTGGCCCAAGTCGGAGTCTCTTCGAGGAAGCCGCTGAGCGCCCGGATCTCCCCCTGCTGCTGCGCCCGGCGGAACCGGTCGTTCCTCCAGCGCCAGTCGAGGGCCTCGGCGTTGGTGCCCCGCGTGGAGTCGTCCACGGGCCCCAGGAAGTCCGCCGGCATGTCCGAGATGTCGACGGTCGGGTACACCCCCTGGTCGTCCATCCGGTTGCGGCTGATCTTGCTCAGGGCTCCGCCGAGGTAACCGTCCCGGTCAGGCCAGGGGTACCGGGGCGAGGTCGAGGGCATGTACTGCTGGGCGCTCGTGGACCCGGCCGCGTACACCTCGATGGGGGTACCGGTCTGTCGGTCGATGACCTCGCTGCCGCCCAGCAGGTTCTCTCGCTGGGCGTAGCCGGGGAGCGCGAAGTTGGTGGCGAACACCCCGTCTCCTGCGTGGATGTTGGCCTTGTTGTTGCTGAAGACGCCCGAGTTCGCCACGTCGTCCTCGGCTTGCGCTTCGAGGGGCGAGTTGGAGTACAGCTCCAGGTGACTCGGGAAGGTGTCGAACTCGTACTCCACGGTAAACCTCCGTTGCGCTTCTGGATCTCGGTGATCTTGGCGAGGATCCGCTCGGTGCGCTCCTTGTAGCCCCGGGTGACGTTCGGGGTGAGGTCGGGGCGGCTCGCGTTCATGGCGAAGTCGTCGTCCTCGTCGTCCTCGTCGTCCTCGTCGTCCTCGTCGTCGTCCTCGCCGTCCTCATCCTCGTCGGACCCGTTCCGGGAGTAGGGACGCATGAAGCTCGAAGACCCGCGGTTCTTCTCGTACTCCTCGCCGTCGTCGTCGTCGTTGGCGGCGAGTTCCTCGGGCGACTTCTTGAAGAACTTGTCGTAGACGAGGTACCCGGTTGCCGCCAGGATCGCCACCTTGACGATGTTCTCCCCGGTCAGGAGCGCGGAGATCCCCGATGGCTCCACGGGCGGAGGAGCGAGTTGAGGCACGGTGCCAGGAAGTTGCGTCTGCATCGGCGGCCCCGAGGGGGGCCGAGCCGCAGGGGGCGGCGCCAGATCGTCGCCGAAGCCCACTGGGCCACCACCGTAGGCCCGCTCGTAGCCCGTCAGCACGCCAAGACCGGCAGCGCCCACGTAAATATCTTCAGACATCATGTCCTCGTATCATCGGGAATAGTACCACACGCCCCCGGCCACCAAGACCAGGGCCGCTGCGATGCCACCGTAGAACACCACGTCCGATACCCCGGCGTCCACCGCGGGGACCACATCGCCGCTGGGCGACTGCTCCAGGGCCACCTCGCTCGGCGGCGCCCACTTGCGCCACGCCTCCCAGTCTGACTGCTTCGACGCCCGACCCAGGAAGGCCGGCGTCTTGCCGCTCGCGTCCTTGGCCGTCTTGGCGTAGGCGCAGATCGCAGGCTGGGTGCTCTGGTTGCACTGGTCCGCTACCACGCCACCGGAGGTCACGGGCTTCTGGTAGGCGGCGTTGGCCGGCGGGTAGCTGGTCAGGTACTCGGGGCTGAGGCCCGCTGGCATCTTCCCTGCCTCCACCGAATACTTGTAGACGCTGCTCTGGATGTTGGCGAACCCAAGTCCTCGGTACGACATAAGCGACCCCTCGTGGCGAAGTAGACGACCCCGCCGATCAGCGCCACGGCGCCCACGGCGAGGCCCACCATGGCGCCCGTGCTCAGGCCATCCTCTCCGGTCGCCGTGACGGGAGGAGGTGACACGTCCTGCACGGGGGCCGGTTGGAACATGCTGGTGGTCGCCAGCGTGGCGGCTGGCTTCGAGAACAGAGACGAAGCGTTCAGGGTCGTGGGCTTCGCCAGGAGCGCGCTGCCCGCGTTGAAGGCGCCTCCGACTTCCTTCTGCGAAAACACCTGGAACTTGCCGCTCGGATCCCGGACGTACATCCGGTCGTCGTTGCAGTAGGTGTAGGTGTACCCGTTCTTGGCGTTCGAGGTCCGCGCCCCTACGCTGCCGCAGGGCCCGATGGGAGCCGGCGGGCCCGAGGAGGTGCCCGTGACGCCAGGGGTCGTGCAGGTGGTCGTCTTGCCCGGACCGCCCTTGCAGGCGTAGCCGTTGTTGCACGAGAACGTGAAGCCCGAGGCGTCCGCCACGGCCTGCTTGGTGCCCCCTCGGGAGCCCAGGGTGCAGGTGGCGTCCCAGATGTAGTCCCCGCTGCTACCGCCCCCGGCGGACCCTCCGCCCGTGGAGGCCGAGAAGGACGTGCTCGGCGCGCTGAAACTGAAGCTCGCGGAGGCCGATGCGGTGCCTAGACCGTGATAAGACATGATGTCCTCCTCAGCCGCCCTGGCTCTTGTAGATGGCGTACCCCGCCGCCAGGAGCAGCAGGATGCCGCCCCCGATGACGACCGGGTGCTTGTACAAGGGCTCCTCCTCGACCGGAGGGGTGACCGTCGCCGGATCCGTGGACGAGGTGGACCCGGGGGTGAGCGACCCGGCCGGAGGAAGCTGGGTCAGACCCGTGGCGGGCGCGGTCCTGGTGTACGTGAGACCGGGCCCGATCCGCAGCGTGTTACCAGCCGCCAGCATCGCCGCCTTCTTCGCCTCGGCGGCCTTCTCGGCGTCCAACTGGGCCTTCTGGCGCAGGTAGGTGTTCAGCGCACCCTGGTCTACGGTCGGGAAGGTCCCCTGCGTGGCCAGGTTCTGGGCCGCGCCCGTGATGTTGTAGTTCATGGAGGCTCTCTCGTTCGAGGTGGTATCAAGGGGAGATGATACCAGGGTCGGGTAGGACGACCGGCTGGCCACCGTTGCCAGGGGAGCCGTGGACATGATGTCCAGGTTCACGGACGACCGCTGGTCCACGTTGGTGACAAGGCTGGGTCCACGGCCCGTGGACCTGGACCCGACGCTCCCCGTGGGTGTGATGAGGTTCAAGCCCTGGCTCCCAGCCGTAGTAGGCGCTGAACCGGCCGTGGATCCTTCCGTGAACGCGAAGGTGCCGAGATGATGGTAGGTCAACGTCGCCTCTTCTTCAGGTAGATGGCCGCGCCCGTGGCGACCACGGCGGCGGCAGCGAGGCCGAGGATCACCTTGCGAGTGGTGTCCTTGGAGGCGGCGGCCTCCGCCTTCAGGGTATCGGCGTCCGTCTGGAGCTTGCTCACCTGCCTGGACTGCTCGATAGCTCCGTCCGCCTGGAGCATGGCCTGCTGCATGGCACGGTCGGCCATCGCCTTGCCTCCCGTGGGGGACCGCAGGAGCTGCGCGGCCTCGAAGGCGCCCTCGCCCAGGATGCCCTTGACCTGGGTCTTGCACCCGGCGGTGCGACACTGGGGCACCACCTTGTCCTGGAGCGCCTTGGTCTGGGCGTCCACGGTGGTGATGTAGTCGTACTCGGCCTTGTACCTGGACTCCAGGAGGATGCGGGACTCCTCCTTCACGGCGTAGGTCAGGTTGTTCGGGTTACCTGTCCATCCAGTGGGGTTCATGACCCAGTGATCGAGAGGTCCGATTTTGTTTGCGTACGACGGCGGGTTGAACACCTTCGAGTTTACGGGTGGTCCATTTGGATTTTGTACCCACTCCCAACGTGTCATGGCCTTCTTCACGCAATCAGAAGGCGACCCGAAAAGAGTTGACCTGGGCTCGGGGCACTGCTGGTAGCAATCCGGAGGAGCGTAAGGCCTCGGCACGCCTCCCACGAACTTGAACTTGCCCAGGCATTTCTTCTGCCAAGCTTCGTAAGCTACCCTCTCCACTTCGACCAGCGCAGGAACCTTCTTGTCCCAGAGGTCGTTGAGCCTGTCCCTGCACTCCTTGCTTCCCGGCGGGCACTTGGCCATCACCGCCTTGCGGTAGGCTGCCCAGTATTCGTTCGAGCACATCCCGTTGATCGTTGTTCCGCATCCGGACCCTGATCCCGCAATGGCCCCAAGGATCTTGCTGGTCACGTAGGCCGCGCCTGCCGCGCACAAGGGCGCTGCGGGTCCACAGGCAACGCCAGCGGCACCGGCCACCACTGCCACTCCAGCGTTCTGGAGAATCCCAGAAATCTGCGATGGCGTGGGAAGCTGACCCGCGAACCCGCGCTCCAGGATCAGTCCAACCGCGTCCTGCTCGGCCTTGCTGATGGGCCCAGCGGCGAAGGCAGGCACCGACATCTTGTCGATGGCCTGGGTCACGTAGTCAGCGTTGGCTTGCTGGATCGTGGAGATGCCGCTGGCCTTCGCATCGTTGAACGAGAACGTGGCGTCCGTGAAGCCCAGGGCCGAGTTGCTGCAAAGTTGTCGGTAGCTCATGGCTCATCCAGGTCGTAGGTTTTCCAGGACTTGATCTGCGTTAGCATGGTGTTCTCCCGGCTCCCCGCCACGGGGTCGACCACGATCCACTTGTCCTTGACGCCCGGGATCTCGCACCGGACGAAGACGTGGGAGTGGGGGCCAGTCGGCGTGAAGCCCACGGTCACGATCTGCGTGCGGCGCCCAGCGTTGAGCCAGAGAGAGGCGCACAGCACGCCGATCTCGTCGCAGTCGGCCCGGACCACGCCATCCTTCTGGATCTTCTCAAGGAGCGCCTGTGCGTCACGGACCCACTCCACATGCACCGGGTCGTTGAAGTACGGTGCGTGCTTCAGGACCCAGTAGCGGATCGCCAGGATCTCGCTGATGTAGTCCTTGGGGGCGACGCGCTTGCAGATGCGCTCGCACCACATTCGGACCGTGGGGGACCAGGCGCCTCGGGGCGACAGGATCGCGTCCCGCATCGCCTTGACCGAGTGCTCGACCCCGCGGTACGGCTCCAGCCGCATCGGCTGGGCCCCAGGGGCGTCCGGCGTGAACATCGGTGGGGGGGTAGGTCGGTTGAACAGCAAGGGGTGGCCCTGTGGGCCGCCCAGATGGTCCGAGGCCAGTGTACCACGAGGGCCCAGGACACGATGTCCACTCCTTGACCCGGGCGCCTGTCCGTGATACGCTGTCATTCATGGACAAGTACACCACAACCATGGGCGAACTCGCCTCCCTCTACATCCGGTGCGCCTACTCGACCACGCAGGAGGAGATCCTCACGGCGTTTCGGGAGGTTGTCAGCAAGGTGCAGACAGAGACCCTCATGGGGAAGTTGCTCCTGATCGCCCTGTTCCTGAATCCCTACCTGACCGCCCGGTGCGTCGAGGTCATGAAGGAGAAGGACAACGAGAACACCCTGAGCCTGAACCCCTCGCTGCCGCTCCTGCTGTTGGAGAGCCCGAGCGAGTCACTTGCCAAGGTGGCCGAGAAGAAGGCCCGCGTGCCGGACTTCTCATACATGGCCGTCCACCATGGCAGCAGGCCGAACTTCCTGGCCATGGACTCGCTCACCAAGGAGGAACTGATGGCCGCTTGCCTCTACGCCTGGGCGAGGCACGGGTACAGCGAAGCCGTGGAATCCTGCATCAGGCTCATGGGCCCCTGCCACGAACTGGACCAACTGAAGTTCAGGATCGAGTGCAATAAGGCCCAGAGTTGCCTCTACCAGAATCGGTGCGACGAAAAGATCGACTTCTTCTCCCTGGACCCCGAAGCCTGCGCCCAGGAGATCCGTGGCGTCATCGGTGCCCACCGGTTCAGCAAGCAGAGGAGGCTCATGCAGACCATGGTCGGCGTGACCCAGTACCCCCACGAAGAACTCAACGACGTGAGCCTGTACGGACTCCGGTGCGTGATCTTCGGGTACCGGGAGTACATCGACGACTACAGGCTCAACTCCGCCATCTGCGACGCCTACCTGTACATGATGTCCCAGGAGTCGCACCCGAGAGGCATGATCGAGCCCTACTTCCCCGAGGGACTCAAGCGGTGCCTGCTAGAGGCCAACTGCAAGGCGAAGTTGGCGATCCAGCTCGCGGAGACCACGGACCCGGAGGCGTTCCAGCGCATCTCTGGGGAACTGGCGAAGTTGAACGGTGTTTAGGCTGGGTCGTAGACGAACACGTCCAGTCCGGCGAGTTCCTTCAGGATGATGTGCTCCACCTTGTCCCAGGTGCCTCCAGCGAGGCCGCAACCGATGCGTGGCATGTGGATAGAGGCGCCCTTGTACCTGGCCCAGTTGCCGACCCTGGACAGACATTCGCCCAGGGCACCGTAGTTCAACGGGTGAGGATTCGAGGCGCTCCTGACGCCATTCTGGGCGATCATGTTGGCGACCCAGACGGTTGGCTCCACTCGGACAATCTTGGTGTCTCCAAGTCTAGGGCAGGACCCTTTGATCCACTCCAAGTAGTCGCGCTCCGGCTTCGTCCACCTCCTGGACAGCGCGAGGACGAAGCCCTTGCCCCACTTTCCGATGTCGTTACAGACGTGGGCGATCACGACATCGCCATCTGACTGCGGCATCGTTGCGTCCCCGGCGACGTACCGGATCACGGCTACATGTCCCCACGGTAGTACATCAGGCAAGGCTTCGAGCAGAACCAGAAGACGTGCTCGACCTTTCGGACCACGTTACGCCGGTCCGAGGACGGCGTGACGCTCGTCGTCTCCTTGGTCCAGGCGTACTCGTTCTCGGACTTCTCCACGTCGCGGCTGCACTTCTCGCACTTGGGCATGGGGGGGCAACCTAACGTGGGGAGGACATGATGTCCAGAGGGCTCTGGCAGGGGCACCTCGGGGCAGGCGGACCGGATCAGGTCGGACATCGCAGCCTGGGCCAGGGGTGGAGCGGAGAAGATCCCCGAAAAATCCCCTGGACCATTCTGTGCAAACGATACTTTTGCGGAAACGACTTTGTTTACAACGTCCACGGCGTATCCACCTCCAATGGGCGCATAGGAAGCAGATGATGCAGCGTCATAAGATTTCCATGACGAAGTTCTCTCAGCAGACTCCCTCATCCCGCAGAACATGGCCCTCACGTCGTCGATTGACTCTACCGGGCCATCTCCAAATGCCCACTCTTCCACCTTCAAAAGCAACTCATGGAGACGGTCCTCCAAACTTCCAGCGTGGACCAGGGAAAGCCTCGCACAGGAGCATGACGCAAGTGTCATTATCCTGCTCCCCGTTGAACCAGGGGATGGACGGGTCATTGACCACCACGTCATCATCGCAGTTGCATCCTCGATGGAATCCCACCACGGCTGCAAGATGGACTTGACCGAGGCCAGATCCTCCTCGCCCATGGGCTCGTTGGCCGCAAGCTCCATGACGGACTCGACCGCCGAATCAGGGTCCACAAGCGCCTCCAGCGCCAGGACCGCCAGGGTCTTCTGGATGTCCGTCAGCACGTCCCTGCCTTGATCCTTCGGAAGATGGCGTTTGAGGCCGCTACCACGCGCGAGATGTGCCCCTTGGTCTCCCGCATCCCCCAGGGGCTCTCCTTTGAGTCGTGGGGCACACCGAAGCCCTTGCCGCCCGCGTTGTAGCAGGAGGCCACGCCTGGCAGCCCGATGTTCACGTTGGAGGCGTGCTTGGCAATCAGCCGAGCACCGATAAGCACGTTGGTGTACGGGTCGAACACCTGCTCCTTGGTGAACCCTGCCTTGAGCGACGGATGCGTGATCTGCATCAGGCCCCAGCCACCGTCCGCAGCCTCCGCCTTCTCGTTCCCCCGGCTCTCTGCGTAGATCATGCCAAGGATCCAGGATACGGACACCCAGGTGACGCGGTGAACGCGCTCCGCTAGCTCCATCCACCTGAACACGCACTCGGGGTCGGTCACCTCGCGCAGGACCCATTCGCCGGGGCGTTCCTTGTCCGGGGGCACGGCGATGACGCGCGATGGGAAACTCGTGTGGTTGGTGCGCTCCACGTCCGACTTGAGAACGACCACGCAACCATCCTCGGCGTGACGCCAGTTGATCGGGTTCAAGCGAGACGCTCCAGGTCCGAGGCGCCATCGGCACCAACCACCACCTTGGACACGGGGATGGCCTTCGCCTTGGCCCGGATCTCGTGGACCGTGGCGATGCGCTTGCCCATCTCTGCCTTGTCCGTGTTCTTCAGCTCCCTGGCCAGGAGCGCGTGCATCTCGGTGAGCTTGGCGTCGTAGAACTGCACCGTGCCGTCGTACCCCCGGTCGAAGGCGTAGTACATCTCCTGCCAGCGGTCGCGCTCCTTGATGAGCACCCCCACCACCCGCTCGTGGGACTCCTTGCGGCGCTCCATCTCCTCCTGGGTAGAGGTCAGCGCGGCCTTGGCTGCCTCCAGCTCCATGACCACCTCCGCGGCGGGAGCCATGCCGAGCATGGTGGACATGGTGTCCTCCAGTTTCGTGGAGAGGACGCGGTTCTCCGAGCGGAGCGCGCGGTTGTCGAACTTGAGGTAGAGGCCGCCCACGGAGGAGGCGAAGAGGAGGGCGACGAGGATGACGGTCAGAACGTCCATGCCCTCTTGGCTAGCACATCACGGGGCGGACTTGTTGAACATCTTTGACTTGCTCGCGTCGTAGCTCTCGATGCTCTGGCGGTAGACATCCAGGCGCTCCCGCCAGTCGGGCAAAAGGTGGAGGTTCATGCCGTTGGCGTTCTTGGTCCTGAGAAAGAGGCCGCACTTGGTGATGGCCCGCCCGAACGCCTGGATGTTGGACAGCCTCATGTGGGGGCCCAGGAATAGGCTGTCTGCCCACTTCGAGTAGACCGCGAGCAAGGAGGTCCCACCCTGACCGTGGGGGCTGAGCAACAGGGTGTCCTTCTCCACGTCGACCCCCAGCAAGAAGCGGTGGATGGACCCGCTCTGGCAGTGCGGCGAGTTGAGGAGGCTCCGCTTCGTGGGGAACGGCTGAGGCTCGTCGTCTTCCTTGGCTCCGGCCGTGCTGGACGTGCCGATATGGGCCCGGAGAGCGACGTTGTCGGCCTCCAAGTCGGCGATCCGCTCCAGGAGAGCGGCGTGGCCCTCCTTGAGCTTCTCGATGTCCTCCAGGAGGCCGCAGATCGTGAGACCGAGCATGTTGTACAACTTGGCGGCATCTTGAATCTTCGTCATGGGTCATTTTCATAATGTACGCAAATCGGGAAATCAAGGTCTATTCTAGCGGGGCAGAACAACTACATTTTCATACAGTTGACCACGGGTAATACTCTTGAACACATTGATCAGCCGCCCAGAGTGTGCATGGTCAAAAGGCACCCACCCATGCATTTTCCGCAGCTTTTGTTGGCCAGTGCGGGGTCTTGCAGTGTACAGCGGCTCTCCAAACAAAGTTTATAAAATGGCGTTTGCATCCAGTATCTTCGGGAGCACAACTTTGAACTCATACAATAGGTGGATCATCCACTCATGTTCAAATCTTGGCCAAGTTCTATCATGGCCAAACATTCTGCCAAGGGCCCAGGTGGGATGGTTGACCCTTCTGCTCCCGAAGATAATGGATGCAAACGCCATTTTATAAAGTTTCTTTCAAAAAAGTCTACAAAGCCACCATTCTGGTCATAAGTCACTGATATCGTTAGTCTTTTCGGTGTGTACTCTTCTCTCTCTTCTCTACACAAAAGAAGAAGACTACACACTTTCGGCCCCTCAAAAACCCCGAGAAAGTTGGCCCACTCCTCTTTCCTGGAGTTCTTTGGCACCTCCAGCTTCGAGAGTTGGCCAGTCCGTGGTGGTGCCCACGGGTCTTCGCAAGAACGCCAGGAAGGACCTGTTTTGTCGTTCTTTCATCTGAACACATCCACCCACATCCATGTAGACAAAAGAAAGGCCAGGTACGATGACCCAGCCTGATTGGACACGTTTGTTCTGGTTGTACTACTTCTGCTACTTCAGGCGAGGACGGTGCTCGCAGGCACCTTTCTCCAAAAAGTCCTTGCAACCCAGGTCATCTTCTGCCGACTCGCAGCCTTCCCAGGGCTCGTAGAAGAAGCAGGTGGTGCAGATGTGGCTTCCATCCTCAACTTCGAGGCGCTGCGCGTGCTTCTCGGACCAGAGACCGTTCTGACACGAGTCGCACTTGCAGTAGTCACACCACTTTCCGTGAGAAACCTTGGCGTCTGGCAACTTGTTGCGCCAACTGTGCTTCGAGATCATGGACTGGCCTCCTTGTGGGGCGGTACGGTGGGGAAAACGATCACTTCCCTCTCCTGTTCGGGCGTCATGTTGGACTCATCGAGCATGGCCATCTCCCGGTCGATCTCCGCCCAGATGTTCACGAGCTTCTGCTCCGCACGGTAGAGGATCCCCTTGCCTGTCCTCTTGGGCCAGATCAACTTTGAGGACCTGATCTTCCTCCCGAACATGGTCATGGTCAGTTCGTTTGCGGAGAACTTGGATGGCGACTCGGCGCGGATCCAATCGTGGTACGCCTCCAGGAGCTTCGTGGCGAGGATCCCTCCTCGGGTGACGAGTTGCCCACGGAGATCCTTGTTCGAGTTGATGAGGAACCGGTAGATGTTGTCGCCCTCCTCCTTCCACTCCTCCTTGGCCTCCTTCGACAGGTAAGGCGTGGAAAACTTGCCACCCTGGTCACGGATCAGACGCACCAGCCCCTGGATGGCCCACTGGACGACCTGGGGAAGTTCCTTGTCGATGATGACCTTCGAGATGTTTGGCACACGCAGGTCTGCCCTCTCCTCGAAGTCAGCGTTCATGGGAAGGACGAGGGCGCGACGCCATGCGCCCTGGGTGTTCTCGGGGAAGTCGAACAGCTCGTTGGCCGCGAAGATGTGAGCCGCGATGGGGTCGAAGGTTGTCGGCTCCCGGTACTTCACGTCCAGGTGGACATTGTGTCCGGAGACGATGCTGCGGAGCTTGGAGGAGGCGCTCGAACTCAGCGGAGTGGCCGGCATGTCGTCCACGATGTTGATCGTTGCCCCGGCCAGGGGGCGAAGCTGAAAGTTCTTGTCGAACTGGTCCGGTGGCACGAACGAGGTATGGTCCCTGTCGAAGAGGCGCTTGATGAGGTTGAGCAACTCGCTCTTGCCGTTGTTCCCGCTGCCCAGCAGCAGCAGGTAGCACTGGAACGAGGTGGTCACACCGGCCAGCGCCGTGCCAACGAACTCCTGGATCAAGTTCTTCAGGAGCCCGCGCTCCATGGCGTCCTCCACGTTGTGGAACAGGTTGTCCATGAACTTGTCGAAGATGGGCGATGGGTACGCCTCGTCCCTCCAGTCCATATCGATGTAGAAGCGAGACAGGTTGGCCGGGCTGTGGGGCACGAGCTTGATGTCCACCTGCTTGGTGTCGTTGCTCACGTCGATCCTCAGGAACCCGTTTCGGAACGCGATGCCACGGACGCTCCGGTTGAACCGGTAGATGTTCCGACCGATAGCCGCCTCCGGGGAGGACCCGAACCGCTTGGTCAGGATCTTCATGGCTCCGGAGCACATGCTGGCGCTCATCTTCAGGGGCTTGCCATTCTCCCCCGTGGGCGAACCGTCGTAGGTCGAGATGTCGCCCTCCATCAGGGCGTCGTCCTGCTTGACCCACACGCCGCGCCTCGGGTCGTAGAGCCAGAAGAAGCTCTCGCTGTACGTCAGGAGCCGGCCATCCTGCTCCAGGTGAGCGCGGTAGGCTTCCGCGATCTCGACCTCGGACCCGGTGACGAAGGTGTGGTGGAGCCCCCGACCGCCATCGTCACCATGGCCACCACCACGGTCCGTTGGGGTCGGGGGTCCGGGAGGGTTCGGGCCCCCGGGGGCCTCCTCCTCCTCAAGGATGCGGGCCGCGGACGCCCTGGCGGACGCCCTGGCCTGGCTGGACATGATGTCCTCCTCCTCCCTGGCGGCCCGCTTGGCCTCCAGTTCCAGGTCGAAAAGCCCGTCGTTCTTGTACTTGTAGCCGTACTCCCGGATCGAGTTGTAGGCCGCCTGCTCGATCTTCCTGGAGATGTCCTCGATGTCCCACGATGGAACACACTTCAGGTTGAACTCGCACATCAGCTCATACGCGGTCTCCAGCGGCAGCACGAACCCCCGGACCAGATCCGCCGCCATCGAGAACGTGGCCGTGTGGCCACCCTGCCCGGCCACGGCGCCGGGGACGGTCTCCATGTACCGCTTGGCGCGCAGGATGCGCTTCTCCATGTCGGGCCAGTCGCCTTCGGGGGCCGCGCCACTGGGGCCCCCCGCCTTGCCCTCGGGGGAAGCGCCGCGAGCCCGCATCAGCAGGTGGACCAGCGCCTCCGGCATGGGGGACGCCTCGGGCATCAGGCGGGGGTTGCGCTCGGGGTGCCAGCGGTAGTTGCCGCCCGTGCGGTGAGAAGACGGAGCCGCTACCA
>Ga0172365_10002001_pt1 | contig 14844 bp, 16 predicted proteins | sample LakKivSesite48cm_FD_114535 | JGI IMG/M metagenome (GOLD analysis project Ga0172365, IMG submission 114535) | Sediment microbial communities from Lake Kivu, Rwanda - Sediment site 48cm | ecosystem: Environmental > Aquatic > Freshwater > Lake > Sediment | place: Rwanda: Western Province, Lake...
GGCGCACCTCGGGCATCTACGAGCCCGACGCCATCATAGTGATGGACCCCACGCTGAAGAAGCAGCCCTTCGTCAGGGCAGGGCTCAAGGAGGGGGGGACGGCGATCCTCAACGACGAGGCCGGGCCTAAGGATGTGGACCTCGGCGTCAAGCTTGGGACGGTCGCCACCATCGACGCGACGGGGCTGAGCACGGAGGTCTTCGGGCAGAGGGCGATACCGATAGTGAACACGCCGATGTTGGGCGCCATCTCCAAGGCGACTGGCTGGGTGAAGCTAGAGTCACTCTCGGAGCCCATCAAGCACCAGCTCCCGGGGAGGCTCGGGGAGCTCAACATAAAGGCCTGCCAGCGCGGCTACGAGGCCGTCAGGGTCCTGGAGGTGTGAAGGGTGAGCAGCGTGGTTCGTTCGTTCAGGCCGGAGGTCGACCAGAATAAGTGCGTCAAGTGCGGCCTCTGCCAGCAGTTCTGCCCAGAGGGCACCGTCATGCTCTCGGACGAGGGTGTCGTCTTCGACTACAGGTTCTGTAAGGGGTGCGGCGTCTGCGGTAACGAGTGCAGGATCAAGGCGATTACGATGGTGAGGGAGGTCTAAACATGAGCTTCACTAGGATGATGGAGGGCAACGAGGCGGCGGCGTGGGGCGCTCTGCTCAGCAGGGCACAGGTCGTCCCCGCCTACCCGATCACGCCCCAGACGGAGCTTATCAGCAGCATAGCCTCGCTGATAGCGGAGGGGAAGATGAAGGCCGAGTACATCAAGGTCGAGGGCGAGCACACAGCCATGGCGGCGGCGGTCGGCGCATCGGCCGCGGGTGCCAGGGTCTTCACCGCCTCCAGCAGCCAGGGCATAGTGTTCATGGAGGAGGCTCTCTGGATGCCGCCTGGGATGAGGCTGCCGATAGGGATGTGCATGGTGAACAGGGCTATCGCCCCGATCGGGGGACTGAGGCCGGACCACAACGACTCCCTCCTCCAGAGGGACAACGGCTGGATTCAGCTATACTGCGAGAACAGCCAGGAGGTCCTAGACACCATAATAATGGGCTACAGGGTGGGAGAGGACAGGCGCATCTACCTCCCCGTGGCCACATGCTACGACGGCTACTTCGTCTCGGCGACGGCGACGCCCACTACAATCCCGGCTCAGACGGACGTAGACGAGTTCCTCCCGCCGTACAAGCACGAGATGTACAGCCTGCTCCCTGAGGACTGGAAGCCCCGACCATACAGCGAGAACATCGCCAAGGCCCGGTACGAGGTTCAGCAGGCCCACGAAAGGGCCAAGAAGGTGATTGAGGACGTGGACAAGGAGTACAAGAAGCGCTTCGGCCGGGGTTACGACGGCGCACTGGAGGAGTACAACTGCGACGGGGCTGAAGCCGTCCTGGTGACGATGGGCTCCATGACCGGGACCGTCAGGGATGTCATCGACGAGCTGAGGGTGAAAGGGAAGAAGATCGGGCTGGTGAAGCTCCGCTGCTTCAGGCCCTTCCCCACCGAGGAGCTCCAGAGACTCGCGAAGAAGTACAACGCCATAGCCGTCGTCGACAGGAACACGAGCTACGGCTCAGCCGGAGGCGGCATAGTCTCCATGGAGGTGGCGAGGGCCCTCTACGCCCTCGAGGACAGGCCGCTCCTGCTTAACTTCCACGTCGGCCTAGGGGGCACGGACGTGACTATGCGCCAGATAGAGTACATGGCGGACAAGACGCTGAAGGCGGTAAAGGCGGGAAGGGTTAAGGAGGCCGTGGATTGGGTCGAGCTGAAGGACCTAGGACCGGTGATGTAGGATGATGTTGGACAACAAGTTCGACGAGTATTATGAGAAGAACTTCTACCAGGGCGGCACAACCTGCTGCCCGGGGTGCGGTGGACCGCTGCTCTGGAGGATGATCCTCGAGGCGCTGGGGCCGAACACCATAGTCTACGGCGACGGGCCGTGCGCCATGTGCGCGATAAGGAACATCAAGCTGCCCACGTTCAGCATCCACTTCAGCTTCATCGCGGACGGCTCCACGGGCATACTGGCGGCGCTGAGGGCGAGGGGGAGGCAGGACATAACCGTGATCTCCTCCGGTGGGGACGGCGCCACGGGCGACATCAGCCTGGGCAAGGTCTCGGCCGCGGCGGAGAGGAACGAGAACATGATCCAGATCTGCGTGGACAACGAGGCTTACATGAATACGGGGATCCAGAAGAGCGGGCTGACTCCGTTTGGAGCCTGGACGACGACGACGCCGACGGGGAAGGAGAACAACAAGAAGGAGATACCGATGATCATAGCCGCCCACAGGGTCCCGTACGTGGCGACCGCGTCGATCTCCTACCCACATGACCTCAAGGCGAAGATCGCGAAGGCTAAGGGCATAGAGGGATTCAAGTACATCCACACCGTGATACCATGCCCGACGGGATGGCGCTTCGACCCCGCGAAGAGCGTCGAGGTGACACGACTCGGCGTCGACACCTGGGCCTGGCCACTATACGAGATAGAGAGGGGGACGATGAAGATCTCGGCGAAGCCCGAGCAGAAGCCCATCAAGGAGTACCTGAGCGCGCAGGGCAGGTTCAGGCAGATGAAGCCCGAGCAGATAGAGTACCTCCAGAAGGAGATAGACTCCAAGAGGGTCACCCTTCTGGAGAGCAACGGCAAGAGGCTCTTCCTCTAACCCCCCCTCTTTAATATCCTTTCCGAGCCAGTCTTATCCCATGGAGCCGTTCGCCGTCGTAGGCCACGTTTCGATAGACAGGATCGTGACCGGTGACGGCGAAAGGACTCAGCTCGGCGGTCCGCCCACCTACGTATCCCTGATAACACACCTCCTCGGCGGGGAACTGAAGGTCTGCACGAAGGTCGGAGACGACTTCCCCCCGGAGTATGCGGATAGCCTCTCTTCGAGAGGGATCGACGTCGGCGGATGCGTCGTCCCAGGCGCCGAGACGACGCGGTTCGTCCTCGACTACACGGCTGAGGAGAGGCGCCTCTCAGTGCCGAGCGTCTGCGAGGAGATCGGGCCCGAGGACGTCAGGGGACTCCTAGACGCCGTCCTGCTCGCCCCGATCATCCAGGAGATACCGGGGGAGACGTTGAAAGCCCTTGAGGCCGATACGTTCGCCCTCGATCCCCAGGGCTTCCTGAGGAGGCGCCTCCCCGACGGCTCCGTCGAACACATCCATTGGCTTGATAAGGGGCTCATCCGCAGACTTATGATCCTGAAGACCTCTAGGAGGGAGCTCGAGCTTATGACCGATGCCAGGGACACCAATGAGGGGCTGAGGAGGCTCCACGGGATGGGCGCAGGCATCTGCATCGCCACCCTGGGCGGTGAGGGATCGCAGGTTCTCTGGGACGATGGAGAGGTGTCGGTCCCCGCCTACAGTAGTGGGGCGGTCGTCGACCCGACGGGCGCCGGGGACGCCTTCCTCGCAGGCTTCTTCCATCAATTCATCCTCGAGGGGGATGTCGAGTGGTCCGCAGCCGTGGCGTCGGCTGCCGCATCCGCGGTCGTTGAGACGATCGGCCCCAGGGTGGAGGTTACACACGGCGAACTGTTGGAGAGGGCTGAGGATATCCGCGAGGGAGTGAGGCGCCTAGTCTAGGCGCCTCTTGGCCAAGAAGTATATGCCGAGGGCTATCACGAGGTTGACCGCCCAGAGCCCGTAGTACCTGACGTTGGCGTTGAACTCCTCCTGGGCCCGCTCGGCATCGGTCGAGCCGACGATGTCGAGGCTGCCCTGAGATTCCGTGGCCGGCTGCTTGGTTCCGCTTGTCTCGCTGCCGCCGACGGTCTGGAGCTCGAAAGCCCTGCTGCCCTGGCCGGTAATGGCCGCGAGCTGGGTCGGCAGAACGCCTACGAGCGCTGCTCCGACGGCGACGGCCAGGACAGCGTAGATGGTCATCCTCATCGTTGTCACTGTTCAACGATCGCCTCCGGCGCTCTTAATGCTAGAGATTCGAACACCCCTGGACCCGCTAAAATGGGGTGTTCTGATTTTAGAACGATGGTCATCTCGGCCTCTCCCTCCACAGCTTCACGGTCTCGTACCAGAATATGGCGGTGGGGACCAGCCCCATGACGATGGTCGTGATGTTCTCCCGCGTGGCGTCGAGCGGGAACTGGAGGAGGTAGGTGACCAGCATCGTCGTCATCAGGACGGCGTAGAAGAGGTACTTGGGGAGCACGACGCCGCCGAGGGTGACGAAGCTCCTGAGCACGCCCACCTTAACCTCCTTGATTATCCTGTAGTCGCCGTAGACGTTCTCTATGAGGCCGAGCTCCTGGAGCTTCCCGAGGTGGTAGGCGGCCACGCTTGGGCTGCTGAAGCCGAGGCTTCTCTGGACCTCCCTGACGCCGACGGACTCCTGCCCCGACTTGAGGATGTGCATGTAGACGAGTAGAGTCTTCCCCTTGAGCTCCGACTCTATGACGGCGTCGTCACTCGGCAACCCCAGACCTCACCAAATAGACATTCAAATGGCATATAATCCCTGCGGATTTGTCACTCGATGAGGTTTAGGACGGCGAGTGTCGCGTGAAGCGCCTCCTCCGTCCTCACCGTCTCGCAGCCCTGGCCTGGGATGGTGTTGATGTTGAACCTGAACACGTCCCCGACGCTTCCACCCTCCCTCCGCAGTATCTCGTCTATCCCCCTCCTAGGGGAGCCGAAGGCGACGAGGATGCTCTCGGCTCCGAGCCATTCCTTCGAGAGCGCCTCCACTGCATCCTTATAAGGTGTCCCGGTTCTGGAGGTCGCTATCATGAGACCGTAACCTCCGTCACCGGCCATGCCGGCGAGGCCGGTCTTGGCGACCCTGATCCTGTATCCCCAGTACTGGTCGACCTCACCCTGCTTCGCGAAGACGCCTCTGAGGCCGGGGCTTTTCCCGGTGATCCTGACGGTGACGCGGCTACCCTTCGAAGGTACCCTCCCGGCTGCCCTGAGGGTCGTGTCGACGCCTATGTCGACCAGGCATTCTCCAGCCTCCTCGTTCACCACGACCCCCTCTCTGTGTTCACCCACCTCGAGGTCGCCGACCCTGTTCCCGAGTGGGTGGTGGGGTGTCCTGAGCGGCGGCAGAACGCCCGCGTACTTGAGCTCCGGCCTCACCCCGAACAGGTACCTCCTCAGGTACTGGGGGGTCTCAACGTAGCTCAGGAGCGTCCTGATGAGGCTCGACTCGTCAGGCTCGTCCCTGTAGACGACTACCTCGTCGACGCGGAAGATCGACGCCGACCTCGCGACCTGGCCGACGACCTCGGTCTTCTGCCTCAGATGGCCGAGCTCCGAGACCATGGATGACGGGAGGGCGACTGAGAGCCTCCTCAGCCTCCTGGGGGCCCTCAACCTATCCTCCCCCCGCTCTTAACTTGGGCCAGGCCCTCCAGCCGGTCTTGACGAAGCGCTCCCTCGTCTCGAGGTCTCCGCGGACCCACCTGATGAAGGAGCTGAAGCGCCTCATCCGCCTGACCTCCGCCTCCCCCGCGACCCCGAGCCTGACGAGGCTCCTGACGAACTCCTCCTCCGCCAGCTCCTGGGTCGCGCCCGTTATCCTGGAGGGGACGACGGTGTAACCCTCCCTCTCCAGGGCCTCCCTGACGCCGGAGAGGATGTAGCCGGTGCAAACCTTCATGGGTTCATCCTTTGGCACGCGCAGCTTCTCGACGCCTTCGCCGACTATCCTGATCGCCTCTCGGAGGTACAGCTTCTCGCCGAAGGACTCGCCCCTGAATAGGGCAAGCGGAATCTCACCTACGTACGACTCGCCTGATTCGACGCGCCTCATCACGACGACGGCGCCGCCGAGTAGGTCGCCCCAGCCTGCTTAACGCCCGCAACGGCGGGTATCGTCCACCTCGACGACCATCACAGCGCCACCTGCACAGGGGGAAGAGACGCGCCGCCAGCCTATAAAACGTGCCCAAGCAGGACCGAAGGCGGACCCAAGGCGCCGCGCCCAACCAGGCACAGACGTACAAAAAGGTACAGGAAGATACGGAAAAGTACACCTGTTGAGCCGTTCCGAGACGCCTTTTCGGTGAACGAGACCGGTAACAGCTCGGAAAAAAGTAGGGGGGGTAGAGTACTAGTGTATCTTCAGCTCGTCGATGGATTCGGTTGCGCTCGGGTCCCTGCCGTAGAGGATTCCGAGGTAGGCGCTCGCGAAGTCACCGATGTAGAGGGCGGAGAGGATGCGGGCCAGCCTGCCCTTCCCCCTGGCGTGCACGTCGACGACCCTGCCGAACCCATGGCAGACTATCTCCCTGAAGCGCCCAATCTTCGCAGCGGCCTCCTCAGACTCGAGGGGATCGTGGATGAGCACCGCGCAGAGGCTCTTGAGCAGGCCGGGCTCAGCCTCGGCGGCCATGACGGCGTTGTGGAAAGCCTCCGGGAAGAAGCCTGCTCCCGCCGGTGACTTGCCATTCTCGTTGAACTGGGTCGAGTACCTGTACGCGACCGCCTCGTGGATGGATGAGCCGTAGACGAGGGGGATGTACCCCTTCACCCGGTCGGCGAGCCGCTTCGCGGGGTTCAAGGCGATCGGCGACTCCGTGCCCAGCTCCGAGCTCATCCCCCTCAGCAGGTCCAGCGCCTCATCGACCTCGCCCCAGGCTTCGCCCACCAGCCCGAGCCTCCTGGCGGCGACCGCGAGGCCGAAGAACTGGTGAGGGATCGCCGCCCTAGGCTGAAGCCCTCCGGGCAACCTGACGATGGGTAGACCCTTCTTCTCGGCGATCTCGGCCATCTCGCCGCCTGAGGCGAAGACGACCGCCTTGGCGCCCCTTCCTATCCCGTCCCTGAGGGCTGAGATGGCCTCCTCCGTTCCGCCCGAGTAGCTGACGGCGAGGAGAAGCGTCCTCTCCCCGACGAAGCCCGGAAGCTTGTAGTCCCTCGTGACGACCAGCGGCACCCGCAGGGTGTCCTTGATCCAGTCCCTGAGGAGAAGCCCACCCACGGCGGAGCCGCCCATCCCCGAGACCACGACGCTGTCGAAGGACTGGCCTGGCAGCCCACAGAGGTTGACGACCTCGGTGGATCTTATCGACTCGGCGCAACTCTCTGGGAAGCGGGAGATGATGCCGAGCATCCCGCCCCTGTCATGCCGGTTCAGATATGTCGGGGAGTTGAGGACCTGAGCCATGGGTGAACTAGGGGGAGATGTCAAGATAAATCTACACCTATCAGCCGCCCCATCGGGTTCTGGACAGCTACGGCTGATTGTAGCCGCAGATCCTGCAGGCGAGCCAGGCGTAGACCCTGATAGCGTCGAGGAAGTCATCGACCCTGACGTGGTCCTGTGCGGTGTGGGTGAACCTCTCCTCGCTCGGGCCGAAGCCGATCACGGGCAGCCCAAGCCATGAGTAGAACCTGCCGTCCGTGGCGAAGGCCCACATCCCCTGCCCGGGTGCTCTTCCGAGCGCCTCGCCGATGGCGCCGGAAGCCTCGGCGACGACTGGGAACGCCGCGGGGTCTGTGTGGAAGCCTGTGAACCCTCTGACGTCCCTCCTCTGCGGTGAGATGACCGCGGCGACGAGCTCAGGGTCCACTGACCTCTGCGACTCTATGAGGGACTCGAGCCTCGCCTTCAGCGCCTCGGCCGGGAAGTCAGGGCCGTTCCGGCAGTCAATCACGAACTCGCACTCCTCGGGGACGACGTTGGATGCCCCAGGCTTCACGCCTATCACCGTGACGGCCAGGCTCGTCCTGCCGTAGACGGGGTGCGTGGGCAGGCTCGGTATGAGCTCGCCCCTGATCCTGGCTATGAGGTCCGTCGCCTTGTACAGGGCGTTTATCCCCCTCTCAGGCGCGCTTGCGTGGCAGCTCCTGCCCCTGACGACGACGCTCATCTTCATCGTGCCCCTATGGCCGAGGGTGACCCCCATGTTCGAGGCCTCGCCGACGAGGACGAGGTCTCCGAGGAAGCTGTCCCTCTCTATCGTCGAGAGGGTGCCCGCGCCCCCGACCTCCTCCTGAACGACGGCAGCGACCTTATAGTCGCCCCTGAGCCTCACGCCTAGGTCGCTGAGCGCCTCCCCGGCGAGGATCATGGCAGCGACGGCGGCCTTCATGTCCGAGGCTGACCGCCCGTAGACGACCTCGCCCTCGACGCCGAAGGCCGAGCCGTCCATGACCCTGCCCGAGTAGGGTTCAGGCATGTCCCCCGGCGGCACGTGGTCCGTGTGGCCGTTCATGAGCAGGGCCCTGCCGCCTCCGGAGCCCCTGATCGTCCCCATCACGTCTCCGAGGTCATCGACCCCGACCGAGTCGAAGCCGGAGGCGTGCATGGCCTCCGCGACGCGTTCCCCGCAAGCCTTCTCCTGTCCGCTCAGGCTAGGTATCCTGATGAGCTCGCTCAGAAGGGAAAGGGACTCCCCCCTGTGATCTTTAACCCAGTCGTCTATGGCCCGGATCATGATCCTCTAGGGTTTAGAGGAATTGGACGGGGTTAAAAGAGGTTCGAGAAAGAGAGACCCCGTCACTCTTTGACGGTGATTGCGCCGGAGGGGCAGGCTGCCTCGCAGCTCTTGCATGCGACGCAGTCCTTCTCGTTGACGACCTCGACCTTGTCGCCGGCGTCGCTGAAAACCCCCATGGGGCAGAGGCTGACACACGTCATACATGACGCGCATTTATCGTAATCTATCTTAACCTCAGGCATACCGAGACCATCCAGTTGGGCTCAACATATATAGGTACTGTGATTTAAGCCCTACCACGGGCGGGGGTTAAATTATTAAGTTCTTGCCCCGCTCTATGAAAATGCTTAGAGGCGTCACGGTTTGAATAGACCGCACCCGTATCTCCCGAACAGCGTACCCGAGGTCAAGGACGGCATGATGGAGGCGATAGGCATCAAGTCCATCGACGACCTATACACAGACATCCCCGAGGCCCTGAGGTTCAAGGGCGAACTCGACATACCGGGCCCATACACGGAGGCCGAGGTAAGGGAGCTGGTATCCGGCACGCTGGAGAAGGACGTCGGCCTGAGGTGCCCGCCATTCCTCGGCGGAGGGGTCTGGCCCCACTACGTTCCCTCCGTGGTGGACGAGGTCGTGAGGCGCGCCGAGTTCCTGACGAGCTACACGCCGTACCAGCCCGAGATCAGCCAGGGCATACTGCAGAGCATCTTCGAGTACCAGAGCCTGCTCTGCGAGCTGCTCGGGATGGAGGTGGCGAACGCCTCGCTGTACGACTGGTCCTCCGCCCTGGGTGAGGCGGCGCTGCTCGCCAGCAGGATAAACCACAGGGACACGGTGCTGGTCCCGTACTTCATCAGCCCGAAGAGGCTCGCAGTCCTCAAGACCTACACCGAGCCCGCTGGGATGAGGGCCGAGAAGCTCGACTACGACGCGACGACGGGGCAGGTGGAGATCGAGGACCTCAAGGAGAAGGTCAACGACCACACGGCGGCGGTATACGTCGAGACCCCCTCGTACCTGGGCTTCGTCGAGGAGGGCGTCGAGGCCATGGCGGAGATCGCCCACGGAAAGGACGCCCTGTTCATCGCCGGGGTCGACCCGATCAGCCTCGGCCTCCTGAAGGCGCCGGGCGACTACGGCGCGGACCTGGTCATCGGCGAGGGGCAGCCCCTCGGCAACCACATGAACTACGGAGGCCCGCTCCTGGGCCTGTTCGCCGCCAAGCACGACAACAGGGTGATCAGGCAGATGCCTGGCAGGATCATAGGCATCACCGAGACTCTTGAGGGCGGCAGGAGAGCCTACGTGATGACGCTCCAGACCCGCGAGCAGCACATCCGCAGGGAGAAGGCGACCTCGAACATATGCAGCAACGAGGCGCTCTGCTGCGTCGCGAGCGCCGTCTACATGAGCCTTCTCGGCCCACAGGGACTGAGGGAGCTAGGGGAGGTGGTGACGAGCCGAGCCCACTACGCCATGAGGCGGATGGGTAAGCTCCCCGGGGTCAGGGCGCCCATGTTCAACAGCTACCACTTCAAGGAGTTCACGGTGGGCTTCAGGGGGACGACTGCCGAGGCCGTCAACAAGTCGCTCATATCGAACAGGATACAGGGAGGGCTGTCACTGGCCAAGGAGTTCCCGGAGCTCGGCGAATCCGCGCTGTACTGCGTCACGGAGATGCACACCAAGAAGGACATAGACATGCTGGTCTCGGGCCTCATGGAGGTGCTGGAGGCATGACATTGAGGAAGTTCAGGCAGGCGGACTGGGACGAGCCACTCATCTTCGAGCTCAGCCACGAGGGCAGGGTCGGGTTCCTGCCGCCTAAGGCTGAGCCGGAGGTCGTCGACGCGGTCGACGAGGTCGAGGAGCTTATCCCGAGCGAGATGCTCAGGGAGAAGCCACCAGCCCTGCCGGAGGTCTCGGAGGTCGACGTCCTCCGCCACTACATCCATCTGAGCCAGATGAACTATGGGGTCGACTCGGGCCTGATATATCCACTCGGAAGCTGCACAATGAAGTACAACCCGATCATCAACGAGGTTCTGGCGGGCCACCCGAGGATGCTCGGGGCCCATCCGGACCAGGACCCTTCGACGGTTCAGGGTGTCCTCGAGTTCATGTACAACCTGAGGCGGGGCTACCTGAATGTCACGGGGATGGACGACGCCACGCTCCAGCCAGCCGCAGGCGCCCACGGCGAGTGGACCGGCATCATGCTCATCAGGGCCTATCACAAGGACAGGGGCGAGCTGGGCAAGAGGACCGAGATCATCATCCCGGACTCCGCCCACGGTACCAACCCCGCCAGCGCCGCCATGGGAGGGTTCCAGATAGTGGAGGTCCTCTCGGGCGAGGACGGCTGCGTCGATGTCGAGGCGCTCAAGGCGGTGGCGGGGGAGAAGACCGCGGGCCTCATGCTCACCAACCCGAACACCCTTGGGATCTTCGACAACAAGATCGCCGAGATATCCAAGATCGTCCACGAGGCCGGCGGCCTCATGTACTACGACGGCGCCAACCTCAACGCCATAATGGGCAAATGTAGGCCAGGTGATATGGGCTTCGACGTAGTCCACGTCAACCTCCATAAGACATTCGCGACGCCACATGGTGGAGGAGGACCCGGCTCTGGCCCAGTGGGGGTCAAGTCTCACCTAGCAGGGTTCCTGCCTGTGCCGACCATCGAGGAGAAGAACGGCGTGTACTCGCTTAACTACGACAAGCCGAAGAGCATAGGGAAGGTCCATGGCTACTATGGGAACGTCAACGTGATGCTCAAGGCCTACGCCTACATGCTGACCCTCGGAGGCACGGGGCTCAGGGAGGCCTCGGAGCTTTCAGTGCTAAACTCTAACTATATCGCCCGGAAACTGAAGGATACACGTGGCCTGAGCCTACCGTACTCGCCGGAGAAGCCGAGAATGCACGAGGCTGTGCTCAGCGCTGCGAAGATGAACGAGGAGACCGGCGTCAGGGCGCTGAACATAGCAAAGAGGCTACTCGACTACGGCATCCACGCGCCGACCATCTACTTCCCCCAGATCGTCCATGAGGCTCTCATGATCGAGCCGACGGAGACGGAGTCAGTCGAGGTCCTCGACGACTTCATAGACGCTGTGAAGAAGATATCTGAGATGGCCTACTCTAAGCCCGAGGAGGTGCTGAAGGCTCCGACGAACACGGCAGTCGGGAAGCTCGACGAGCCGCGGGCGGCGCATCCGAAGACGATCTGCCTGAGCTGGCGCAGGTACTGCTCCCTCCAGAGGGGGGAGTAGCCGGGGATAGGTATTCTTTATATCCTTTTTTTAGTCTTTTAGGCTCCGGCAAAGTCCAGATCGATGCCGAAATCTCTCTCTATGCCGTCTGGCGGACTATAATACGACGCGCCTGATGTCGTTCCCCAAAATATTCCGAATGCTAATGAGTCGTGCATACCTCCTTCATAGTACTGTTGATACACCGGTGCTCCACTATCTCCACTTGCTGATGTAAAGTTTGCTTTTGGCTGATTATATAAAATATCATATGTAGGAGAAGATATTGAAGAAAATTTCTGTTTAATATATCCATAGCGATATCCACTTGTTAGACCTAATGATTCCACCATTTCGCCTACGTATTGGTTCGCATAGTCTATTTGTCCATTGACATATATAGTGAGGTTTGGATCATAGATTTGACTTGTACCTGTGACCCCACTATATAATGGGACCCACACCGCATCACTGTATCGGGCTTCTATTTTATTCCAAGTTGTATGTCCAATTTTATTATTATCATCCGGATATGTTGGTTGATAAACGTAATAATATTCTCGAGTTGCATGTCCTGCCATAATTATTCCCTTTGTATTGTCGTTCTTATTGATGCATACAAAATTCATTGTGGAAGTTATCATTGTGGTGTCGTTAATAAAAAATTGGATTTTTATACCTGCTTTTAATGGACGTATTCTGTCGCTCTGTGAATATTCTTGAACTAATGGCTGCTCTGCTATAACTAGTATACCAGGAGGAACATAACCGTTCAGCAATTCGCTTATCTTTCCAACGTACTCTGCTGTAACTTTTTCAAGCATTATAAGTATCGTACCATTTTCTGTTATTGATAACCCTGTCCAGGGTAAGCCATTTTGAACAAATTCATCCGTATCAATCAATTTTAACCATTCTTCTAGTTTATAGAGAGGAGCGAATCCTTTGAGGAATTTAACCGCAGTATTTGGAGGTGAACTTAAACACTTTAAAATTTCATTCTCAATATCTTCGCTTTTGTCTGTTAATACGATGAAAATAGTATTGTTGTATGAGTTACCAAATACCCCACAAAAGACTTCTTTAAACTTGCCTTGGTTATTTACAGCGAGCATTAAGGCATCCGCGGTTGCTGTCCATGCGTTTGACCAGTTGAGTGCTGTATATCCTTTCAGCCACCAACCTTCATTGACTTCGCCATGTATTACCTTCATGCTACCATTCCACAGTTTCTCATACCTAGCTTCTGATTGAGCCACTGATGAAAATAAAGAAGAAGCCAGAGAGACGATTAACAGAACAGAAATGCCTTCAATCAAAAATAGATTTTTTCTAGACCCTCCTAGTGGCATTAAAAATCCCATCTTTAATTTTAGAATGATAATTAATATTGGTTTTGGGACAGTTTTTGTGCAGAAAACTTAATTATTTCATTAAAGCTTTTATTAACTGTATGGGTTTGAGAAGCCAATTTAGTCTAGTTTTCGTTTTATTAATTATATTTCCTACTCTATTTTTGCCATTACTAAATCAAGGTAAGGTTGCTATAGACTTAAAATATTTGATTGAGTCATCTAATTTAGCCATTGATAACTACAAATCTCTTATCGAATCAAAAGCTTATAACGCTATTCAAATTCATTCATATCAAATATATGAAATTAATATAAGTCTTTGTAGTATTCAAGTAACTAGAACAAACACAAGTACAGATGACATAATGTATCATAAAAATACAGCGATAAAAGAATCTAATAAAATAAGAAATTTATTATTATCTCTAAATAATAAAGAACAACTTGTCGATTTCTTTGGATCAGCTAAAGCAGACATAGAAGAATACAAACTATACTCCGTAAATTCGGAGAAAATATTGAAAATCGATTTGTTGATCGAGAAGGATGGTACCAGTTACACCCTTACAATATTCATTTTCCTCGGAGGTAGACTCGATGGCGTTGACGTTCTCGTAAATGATAAACGTCGGAAAATCTTTGAATATATTAAATCCAATCCTGGGGCGTATTTTCGAGAGATCATGAGAGTGCATAGCCTCGGTCCTAATTGGGTCAAATATCATTTAGATATACTGGAAGATCATGGATATATCCGCAGATTTAGATTCGGTCAAAATTTAACTTATTTTACAGTCGACGCTGGAATCGATGAAAATCAAGCCAAAATACACATCATACTTCAGAATAAAAACATACAAAATTTATTAAAGATCATAATTTCAAATCCAGGCATAACATCTACAGAAATTAGAGAAAAGATAAGCCTTCATAGAAATACAATCGGATATAATCTAAATAAATTATTTGAACTGGGGATGTTAAAAGAAGTTAAGCAAAGAGGACAGCATTCTTTTTATCCCCGGGATTATTGACTAAAGCGAAAGGATCGACCATGTTTCCACTCTCAGGCCTGCTTTTGACCGTTGCTCAGAACCTGGACTTCCTGAAGACGCCGCCCACCGCGACCATTGTAGTCCTCGTCCTCTCGGCCGGCATCGGCCTGGTCAGCGGCTACATCAACAGGCGCGCGGTGAACCTAGACGACTACAAGAGGATGATGATCGAGAGCCAGAGGGTGCAGAAGCAGGTGATGGCCGCGATGAAGAGCGGCAACCAGAGGCAGATAGACAAGGCGCAGAAGAGGCAGCAGGAGCTGGCCACCACACAGTCGAAGATGACTATGGACAGGCTGAAGAGCAGCCTATACACGATGATCCCCATACTCATCATATACTCCTTCATCGGGGGCTTCTTCGGCAACGAGATAGTCGCCTACTTCCCGTTCCCCGCCCCATATATACCGGCCGAGATGTCACTGCCCAACTGGTACTTCTTCAGCTCCATCGCCACCAGCGTCGTCATCTCGAGGGTCCTCGGCCTGACCTTCGAGATAGACCCCGAGGAGAGCGCGGTGAAGGAAGATGGGCGCTCCTAAGGGGAGGGGCCTCGTCATCACCGTCGCCGGCCTCCACGGCTCGGGGAGGTCGACGCAGGCTCAGAGGCTGGCGGAGGCCCTCGGGCTCAGGTACGTGTCCACAGGCATCATCTTCAGGGAGAGGGCCAGGGAGAGGGGAATAACCCTAGAGGAGCTCAACCTGCTCGCCGGGAACGACCCTGAGCTCGACAACTACCTCGACGCGAGGACGA
>Ga0172365_10002002_pt1 | contig 14839 bp, 13 predicted proteins | sample LakKivSesite48cm_FD_114535 | JGI IMG/M metagenome (GOLD analysis project Ga0172365, IMG submission 114535) | Sediment microbial communities from Lake Kivu, Rwanda - Sediment site 48cm | ecosystem: Environmental > Aquatic > Freshwater > Lake > Sediment | place: Rwanda: Western Province, Lake...
TCGGCGACGAATCCATCAAGAGACTAGCGAAGAAGTCAGAGAATGCATCACCAACGCTAATATACGGACCTTGGAAACCCACGGCGCCCTCTGAAGATGCTGATAGTGATGTGTGGTCTGCCGCTGACTGGGAAGACGACTGCTGCGAGGAGGCTTGTCGCAGAAACCAAGGCAACACTGCTGAGCACCGATGGCCTGAGGAGGGAATTGTTCAAACAATGCACACTCGAGCAGGTGCTGAAATCAAGCGACCCGATAGAGTGCGACCTTCAGAGAATATTCGATCCCCTGCCTAGCATTCCAGAACGCTATCAGCAGCTGATCTGGAAGCAGAGTGATCTGGTCTATGACGAAGTGATGAAGAGAACCCCGCTGCTACTGTCCAGCAACAGCGTTGTTTTGGACGGGACATTTTCCAGGAAGAAGGCTAGGGAGGAAGAGTACTCCGCCGCTAAGCTCGCCGGGCATCGCCCCTACTTAGTTCAGTGCGTAGCATCTGAGGATGTGATCGCAGAGAGACTCAGGAAGAGGCCTTTCTCAGCCGAAGACCTGAGCTACGTGGTCACGATGGACGTCTACCTGAAGGTCAAGGGGAGGTTCGACGATCCCTGGTCCGACAAGGTGACCATGTTCAAGTATGACAGTGGCAATGGGAACCTAGCCATCTACAATGAGCAGTTCGGTGATCAAGCCGAGATTGCGGTAGTCGAGAAAGTGTTGCGAACTAGAGCTGCTGAGCATAGACAAACGACAGATCAAAGAACTCCCTAGCAGCTCTCTCGGCACTCTCCTTCTCGTCAGCAGCAATCCCCTTGTCGTTCAATCGAAAGCTGGTGATCTTTCCCTTCACGTACGCTCTGTAGCACTCATAGAAGGGCAGAAGCGTCATGATCTCGGCGTCCGAACAGCAGCCGATGTACCTGTCTATGAAGTGCTTCGACAGGTCCTGTCTTTTGTGGAAGTCTAAGTCCATGAGAAGGAAGGCGACATCAGCAGCGACGTCACTGTACCTGAAACGCGTATTGAACTCGATGCAGTCGAAGACGTAAACCCTGTCTGTGATGAATATGTTGTTCGACTGGAGATCTCCATGGCAGTCCCTTATCCGTCCCTCTCTTATCCTGCGATCCAGAAGCGGTCTGTTCCTCGAAAGATAGAGGGCCACCTTGTCACTGATGAGATCGAAAGCCTCCCGGTCCAACGTGACCCCTGTGAATTCTCTCGTCTGTTCGAAGTTCTCGTTCCAGTTGAATCTGATAGTCTCGATCGAGCCGCCTTGGTTTATTTCTCCTCCCGTCTGAGCGCTCGAGTGGAACTCCGCCACTACGGTCGCGATCTCCTCGATCATGCCGCTATCCACTCGCCCTGAGTTCAGCCTGCTGGAGAGCAGAGCTCCTTGGGGTAGCTCTTGCATCTTCACACAATACTCGATCGGCTCTCCCTTGCGACCGATGCGCATTCCTCCGTCGTCTTTCACAATGGGAAGAACTCCTAGGTACATGTCATTGCGGAACCTTCTGTTGAGCAAGACTTCCTGTTCGCAGAAGTGCTTCCTCTTCTCAAGGGTCGTGAAATCTAGGAATCCAAAGTCAACCGGTTTCTTCACCTTGTAAGCATGGTGCCCAGTTAGAAACACCCATGATATGTGAGTCTGTATCAAGCGGATCTGATCGACGGGTTCATCGTAGGTCTCTGGTCTCATCATGGCCTCAACTATGTCCATGCGAACGCCCGGGGAGCCTCAGGGTTCCTTCCGCTTAAATCAGTTGCGGCAAGTCAGTCACGCGTCTCCATGTACGATGCGTACGGAACGCGTATTAGTAAAGGGCAAGCCGGACTTTGTCGGGATGAGTGAAACAATGAACGGGCATGATGCCGTGTCTGACATGATAGTCATCATGTCGACAATTCCTCCTGGTCTGATCACTACCGTTATGAGATATCTCGTGATCAGAACAGCGGCTTGGAACGCAGTGAGAGAGTGCAACTGATGGGACAGTTCTGTCCATGGCGGAACGATCGCCGAGCGGCGAGAAGGTAAGCCTTCGTTTCGTGTAAAGCAGCGGCTATTTTCCCAATTGAGTTATGACAGCTCACTTCACTGCTTACTGCATGACGGTACACACGTTGACGGGATGGATCAAGACAATCACACTGGGGCTCATAGTTGCCGCACTGGTTCAATCGATGCTGTTTCAGGTTTGCACTGTCTTTTCTGCCGCACCTGCTGCCGAAGGACTTGCATCGCTTCCCACTCTGGCTGTGTTCGCGGCCTTCATCCTGAGAGCACTTGGACCAAAATGGACTAAACAAGTCAATGTTGTGCTCGCATCGGCAGCAGCATTCTTCGTAGTCGGACTGGTCTCTAGCTGCGTGGGACTGCCTTATGGCGCTCCTGGCATTGTGGGGGCAACTCTCGTCATCTGGGCAACCCAGAGGACACAGACATCCAGCATTCGGAACCACCTACCTGTAGGAATCTCCAACTATCCCAGGCAGAGGATCATCCAAGGAGAACCCGAGCTCAGACGTACCGTTTCACGAATCTCCGCCATGAGATATTCTTCAACCTTGACTGGAGTCGGGAAGTCGATTCTTCGTGAACTCAGATCTCAGTCAGAAAAAGGGGACATAGCTATCGCAATCTATAGATCTGATGAAGACAGACCGAAGGCTACGGTGGGTTCCCAACAACCTTTGAGATTAGACAGGACTGACACTGACAGAGCTCTTTCTTGGGAGTCTGGCCTGATCTCATTCGGGCTCGACATCCAATCATTATCTCCCTATACCTTGCCGGCTAGACTCGTTTTGTGTGAGGGTCCCGAAGTTGACATACCGGCCAATCTGGCCCACGGGAAATGGGCCGTGGTCTGCAATGAACCCTCTCAAGCAGTAGCGAGATCTATTGCCAGTTCCATGTACAGATCAGGCTGGTACGTTGACTCATCATATCTGGGAGTTGTCGACAAGCTCAGACAGGCGCTGGACCGGCGAGGATCACCCAGTGCATCCGTCGGGATAGAACCCCTCAACGATTCGACCCACGATTTGGCCTTGCGACTCTGTTCCTCGTCTTCGGCGTTGGGAGAGAAGAGTCTGACCGGAGCAGTGCTGACACCCTTCTTGGCGAACCGTGAGCTGTTCTTGCCCGATGGTTTGGCTTTTGCTGCGCGTAGTCCAAGACCCCTGATCGTGACAGGAAAGGGGCTGGTCATGGAATGGGGTGAGGACGGATGGAAGTGAGCGCGGGTTGCAGGACTCTGACCACCGAGGAGATATCGTCAGGTGTGATCATATACGGACCACATCCCTTCTCCACAGCAACTCTCGTGATAGAAGCGGCGAAGCAACACAACTTGCGCGTTCTTGTGCTGGACAGATTCGGCGAGTTGATGAACATCGCCTCCGAACTCGAAGACTCGATTGTATTGAGGCCGACAAAGAGGAGATTCAACCCCTTGAAGCCGTTCGGCCCACCAGAAGCGTCGGTGCTTCCAATGTTGTTCGCCGCTGCCTACTCCGTCGGGAAGGAGAGGCCAGACGGTGAGATGGTCAGAAGAGCCCAGGATTTGGTCCTCGCCGGCAAGGAACCGACAGGAGTCTCCCTCGCAGCAGATCTCCTTGAACGGGAAATAGAAGAGCTAGAACTGCTAGTGAGGCCGTCGTGCATTCACTATCTGGGAAACAAAGAAGATTTCGACATGGAGGCCATGCTTTCTCACGATGTGTTCGTCGACATGTCTCTGGTGCAGGCAGCCGATGAGGCCACACTGATTTGTCTCGTTTGTCTTCTGAGAGCTCGGGTTCTGTTCCGTCCTGGCACGGAACTGGTAATGATCACACACCCGGACGTGCTCTTCGCGACCAGAGGGCGCGCATCGCCTGCGAACGTACAGTTCCTTCATGATCTGTTTTCGTCTTTGTTCTCACGGGGCGTCAACTTGGCCGTCGCTTGCCGTTCCCCTGAGCTCGTCCCAGCTCCGATCCTCCTGAAGATGTTCACACGCGTGGCGGAGAGGTGCAATCCACCAAGGATCGAAATCTCCTCACCGAGCGGGCGAAGGTCAGTGGTCCCCCGCTCTTGCCACTTCGGTCCAACCATGCCCGAGGAGGAAGTCGAGAGAAGGATCGCGTCCTTCGTGACCAGAGACGGCGGCAGCAATCTCCCCCCTTGGTTAGTGTCGGATTTCGGAGATGAAGCAGAGGTAGCAGCAAGTGTAATCAAGTACATCGCAGAGAAACAGCCGAGTCTTGATGAGGTGATAGCCAAGGCGAACGACCTGGCGAAGGGAGTCGGCGGCTCTGTCGTGGGAAGAATCGTCAGGCTCAGGTATGCGATCATAGAGCAGGCGGGATCAAGGACAGCTGTAGCGCTTGCAGAGAAAGGCAAGAGGCTTCTGAATTCGCTGTCGGGTGATGTGAGATGAGCAGGGTCAGCACGGGAACACAGTCTTTCGATGATCTGCTGGGGGGAGGAATCAGAACCGGATCGTTGAACCTGATCTACGGTGCGCCAGGGGTGGGGAAGACATCTCTATGCATGAGCGTCGCCTTGATGTTGTGCAAGGAGGAGGGATCAGCGGTTGTCCTTGACACAGAGAGTGGCTGGTCAGAGGCTAGGCTCTCTGGAATGTGCGAGGCTATCGGGAGGCCCGGTCTCGACAAGATGGTGAAGGTGTACAGGGCCGGCACGATGGCGGAGCAACACAAGATAGCGTCAAAGACGATCGAAGAGGATATCGAGGCTAACGATTGGGCTCCCAAGATCATCGTGCTGGACTCGGCAGTCGCGCACTACCACGCTAGTCTATTGGGGGCGCCAGCGGAATTTCTTGCCGCGAAAGCGAGGGAGCTGCAGGGCAGAATCTCCGTCCAAGTCAACTCGCTAGTGAGACTCGCTGGCTCGTACGATTCCGTCCTGATTGCGACCAGCTGGTTGAAGAGCAGCGTAGGAGAGAGGATGTCAGAGAAGAAAGTGCTCGAGGCCGCGATCGAAGCAAAGAAAGACAAACCTGTCTCCGACGTCGAGGGCGCTCTCGGCGCCGTGGGCTACAGCCTCATAGGCGGTCAACACATAGCTTACATGGCCAAATCCATAATCAGGTTGTCAGGTACCAAATTGCGCAACGACGTGAAGGCACTCGTCCTCGAGAAGTGTGTCGACGCCGCCACATCGCGGGTTGCTTTCGTTGAACTGGGTGAGAAGGGGATCACGGACTACGGCGAGCCGAAGGTCTTTCCCATGAGCGAAGCCATCAACTTGGTTCTCGGTGAAGTAGGCTAGTCGTCGATTGGCTGAACGGCAACAGACGGCAGCGACCTCAAAGCGACAGCTTCCGCAAGAGTGGCGAAACAGTAAAAAGCTCACACATGCCCCGGCAGAGACATGTTGCCAGCGTACATGTTGAGACAGCTTTACGTGAAGGGCAGTATGAAGAACCTGAAGGAAGGAGACAAGGTGGTCGGATTCTCACTCTCGCTGAAAAACAAACTCGGATCAGCAAATCTGAAGGGTGAAGTAGTATTGGCAGTCGATGGCCAGCCCATCCCTCCCGACGCGATTGTGCTCAAGAAGGGAGATGCGATTATGAACGTGTCTGATCTTGTTCAGACTCCGATGAAGTTCTCGGTCGGAGATTCGCTTGATGTGACCGTGAAGAAAGAAGGTGGGCTGGCTCCCGGGCCACACAAGGTCGATGTCAAGTTCAACATAGTCGAGTTCGGGAAAGCTCAGTTCGACTTGACGGACACGGTCACTGCTTAGGCTTCTTCCTGAAAAGCGTCGCAATCGACTTGTCCAGAGACGGCGGCGCCTTCGCAATGAGCGGCTCTGCCACCAACGCCGTGGTTATCGCGACCTGAACCCAAAGCGTCATGCCAACCGATAGATTCGCTGCTGAACCCGCATATGAAAGGATAGCAGATGACAACAGAGCCGTCACCAGCAACGTGACAACCGACATTGCCCTGAGCCAGAGGTCTGACCCTGCCGCGAGGAGCGCGCCAGCGGGCAACAATGCAAAGATCATGAAGGGCACAGCAGGGTGGATCCAAAGCTCATACGTTTGCATCAGTGTCCACACCGGAAGGGGGGCAACGCCCCCGCCGACTAGCAGAGGTAGCAGCGTCGTGCACCAGATCGCAGACCAGACCACCGACCTCTCAAGCGATGATATCCAATCCCTCGTGATGCTCACCCTCACGAGAAGCGCAATGGAGAATATGCAGACCAAGAACAGGATCGTGGAGGTCAGGCCTGTCTCGTCAGCTTTGTATAGCTTCGTATTCGACGAGACGACCTGATTCCCCGCTGAAATACCACTGACATAGATGGTCACGTCGACAGACGAGAGAGGCAATGAGACGGACCAGTGCTCGCCGGTTCGATTCATCGGATATGTTTCCCATCTGGACCAGGGCCAACCGTCCTTGAAGTTCAGCACAACTCCGTCCACTCCACTCGCCGATGCGTTGACCTCCATTCGTCCGCCCTTCCTTGAAACGGAGAGAAGAGAGACCTGTGGAAACGAGCCTTCATCCTTCAGCCATTTGGACAACCATATTTCGGCCGCGGCTATCCACTCCGGTTCCACGATGAAGTGACCTGCGTTAGGCACGATCAGCATAGCTTTCTCGGACCGCACTAAGGAATAGGTCTCATTGTAGCTGTCCAACGGGAAGAACTGGTCGCTTGTCCCGACCAGCATCAGCACAGGAACTCCGGATTTTGGAACATAGGCAAGTGGGTCGAAGTACTTCATGAGCAACTCTCCTTCGGGATCATCGAGTCTTGTGCCGGGAGGCAAGTGACCTAGAGCCAAAGATCCGGAGAATACCAGAAATGAGAAGTTCCCTCCGGCCACGATCGGTACGACCGTTTTCAGTCTGTGATCGAGCGCTGACAGCCACAGGCACTCCAGGCCGCCCTGCGAGGCCCCAGTCGCGGCGATCCTGCTGGCATCGACGAAAGGCAACTCGGTCAGGAAAGTTATCCCTCTCATGGCGGAGTACAACAGCCTGTAGTAGTACGAGTAGTAAGCCCCGCCCGTGAGGTTCAGCCTGTTTTGGTTCGTCTCGCTCGGGCCTGTGGATGCGCCCTGACCTGGGCCAGAAATGGCAAGTGCTACATACCCCTTGGTTGCTAGAAGTTCTGCGAAGTACGCCATGGATTCTGCGTTGCCGTAGGATCCATGCATCACCAGAACCGCGGGCAGCCTGCCACCCTGATTGGGTTTGTATAGCAATCCCTCGATCAGCACGGGTGATCCACCGTACGTCTCGCTGAAGTAGGTCACGTTGCATTTCAGCACGCCAGACTGCAGAGTCTGCCACTCTCCCATTACTGCATTGGTCGGTGCAGCAACTCTGGATAGTTCCCAGAAAGACGTATCGAACTGCACATTCGCTGGTGTTCCGTGCGGCGAGACCAGAAGACCGACCAACACCGCCAACACTGCGAAGATAGTCGCAGGTCTGGGCCTCATCACCCGTTCTGTGACCTGATGGTGAATTAAGCCTTAGCTGTCATTCGTTTGAGCCCAGAGGCTGGATTGGTCGATTCCTGATGCCTTCTCACTCGAGCCTGATCTTCTTTCGCTCTGACCTGATCATCGAAACATGCTCCTCGTAGGTCGGGGTCACTCCCGAAGCAATTGAACCTACGATGGCAGCGCCTCGAGCTTCAGGCACCGGGTTTGCGACAAGTTCCACCTCTCGTCTCAGAATCTGTGACAACGTGAGACACAATGAGCCGTCAAGCATGTTCATTCCAGAGCATGCGACGACAGAAGGCTCTCCGATCACGTTCGTCAACGAGGCTATCGCCTCGGCTATTCTGTTCATGCTCTGACCATCATGCCTGAACTCGTGAGCTGTTTCGTGACCCTCCACTCTAGCGTCAACGGGTTGACTTTGTAAGTTCGCAAGGACTCTGCCAACTACAAAGAGACCTCGGATGAAATGAGGAACGGAGGAGAAGCCGCTAGCCTCTACCGGTCTCGACCAGAGAGCATCCACGGCCAATGAAGTGCCAGCTCTGATCAGCAGCTCCCCTGGAGTTATGATGCCTGATCCCAGCAGGTCGGTCATGAAGTCCCAGCCACCCATGGCTACGCGCGTGCTCGGATCGAGTCCTAGCTCGTCGGCTGCTTTCTTCGAGACCGTCCCAATCAGTGACCCCACGACAACGGGAGGTGCAACCTTGGCAGGGTCTATTCTCGCGTCCTTTATTCTTCGGGCGGCCTCGGTCATGTATCCTCCCCACGGGTGGTACAATTCAGAGGGAGTAGACGACCTGATCACGCCTGTGAGCCTGTAGGTCAGGAACTCGTGCGGGTTCACAAAGAACCTGCAGGCATTGTAGAGACTTCTGTCGTCTGATGCCAGAGTCCTGACAATCGAGTCCATGGAGAATCTTTCGTTTTCCCTCATAGAGCTGTTCTGCCAGCCCCTCACCGGACCGTCGTCTTCATCCGCTCGTATTCCAACCAAGGTAGGTGCCCTTCCGCTCACGCATAGTGAACTCACCTGCGCTAGCTCCTCGGGAGAGAACAGATGAGTCAAGACATCCTCGAAGAGTGCCCAGAGATCCGAAGTCCTTGTCGGTATGGCTGCACGAACACGCGCCGACGCGGTGATCGTGGTCCCTGCGAGCGCGACCGCCTTCATGGACGACGTTCCAACATCGATGCCGACCGCAATAGACAAGCAGTGAGTCCTTCCCCTGCGAGGCTTTAAGTCCGTTTGGGTCGGAAGCCAAGGGATTTAACGACACCATACGCTGAGAGCAAACATGCACGAGTGGACATTGGCATCGCGAGTGATCTCTGCTCTTCAGGACTACGTGAAGTCGAAGGGTGGAGGGAAGGTCGTCTTGGCAAAGGTCAAGATAGGGACTCTGTCGATGATAGATCCTGCCACAATGAATGAAGCGCTGCAGACGCTGTCGAAGTCCGTCGGCATGGAAGGCGCGAGATTCGAGGTCGATCGCGTGGACACCAAGTTCAGCTGCAGGAAATGTAGCAGGAAATGGAATTTCAGCGAAGTCGAGGATACAGTGAAGAAGGCCATACCCTCCGACCTTTTGACCCACGAGGACGAAGAAGACCATACTCACTATCCCCCCGAGTTGCTCTACGCTTGGATGTCATGCCCGCAGTGTGGCAGCAAGGACTACGACACGATCGATGTGTCCGGGGCGATCCTCGAGAGCGTTGTGTTGGAGAAATGATCGATATCCAGCTATGGACTGAGACCTTCTATCTGTCCGTGATATTATCTCGATCAGCCGCATGGTACGCTCTTCTTCTTCCAAGCAGGATCCCTGCCTTCGTCATGGCCAACTCACCTGCCTCTCTTTGAACGCGAGTCAATCTGACAAGACCAAGTGCCATGCCCGAAGTCAGTAGGCTCGTGTGTGTCGTTCTCGCCAAGTACTCTGCTATGAAGAAGACAGATTCTTTCGTGGTCATCCACTCGGATTTGTCGAATCTGGCGAGGTTCACTGGTCTCGAATACCCCCTTAGTGTCTTCTCGCCAGCCAAGTTGAAGTAGTCCTCGAAATACGACAAAGCCAACTCACGGACGCTACGGTGAATGGGTTCTCGATACTCCAAACCCGTGTACTTCGACTTCGCGATGGCTCCCCAGTGACCAAACCGCTTGAAGACCGCTATGACGTGATCGTCATCTCGCACGGCCGTGAGGTCGACGACCATTGGCGGATGTTCGTGGAATCTCAGCGCCGCTGCCGCGAACAAGGCTCCCTCAAAGCAATCTGCTTTCCTGTCCCTGAGCACCGCGCTAGGAGATCGTCGGAATTCCCCCTTTCTGTTCAGGTCATAACGAATACTGTCCAGGTACCCTTGGATCTTCTCCGGAGTCGAAAGCCGTGATAGGACATCTACCTCCCGCTCAGAGAAGCCGAACAAGTGCTTCACAGAACCCCGATGCTCACGTCTGCTGCCCCGCATTCGCTACGCTGGCCTCGTGCTCTCTCCGACGCCGGTCACTCCGTCACTATCACTTCGTAGAATTCCAGTCTTGGCAAAATCATCTTGACCCGGTCTCTTTCTCTGGTCAGTTCGAGCCCTTGGCCGTCTGTGAGCGTTTTGGCCTTCCTGATCTTCGTGTTCTTTAGTTCTATTTCGATCCCTTCGACAGGAAGAATCTCAGTGACTGGGCGCTGCATGTCGCCCGAGCAGTTGATCACGTGAACAATGGTACGATTGCTGGGTTCCTGCGTGCGGACATCAACCAACACGGTCGGTGGCGCTCTGACGCGGATCGAGGCGGCGCCGTCCATCTCCCTGATCGTCGATGCGATCAATCTTTCAATGTCCTCCATCCTGTGGGTCGCGTAGAACGAGCCTATCAGTTGTGGCAGGTATGCTGTCCTACCTTCGCCGCAGTTGTTCAAGATCAGAGCGGGATAGGGCGACTCAGCTGTGAGAGGCATGTACAGGGATTGTATCGGCTCCAAGAAGAGGACTGGAGTCTCTGTGCTCGCCGCAGGTGTCACTTTGAGGCAAAACGGCGGCCTGGGTAGCAAGAGCCCGGCGGGTAGGTCCGCGTATCTGCTAGTGACCCTCATGTAGTTCTCAAACAGCATCGCGGGGAACATCCCTTGTCTCTCTTTCACTCCCAAGACTCTGTCTAGGGCCGGGATCCCTCTGAGGTTGCCCAGTTCGTCAAAGAGACCGGACTCGAATGACGCAATAAGCCTACCTCCTGACTTCACGAAAGCCTCAATCGCCCGCGCTTGCGAATCGCTGAGGCAGGCGGAGTTGGGGAGAATGAGCGTTCTGTATCTCTTCAGGCCTTCGTCCGTCATGTTGTCATCGAGGATGACATCGAATGGCAAGTGCTGCCTGAACAAGATGCTCGTGTAGCCGACGAACGTGTCCTCCAAAAGCGTCTCGCATATGTGTTTCCTCCTAGCCCAGTCGATGGCGGATGCACCCGTCCCCAGATCGGCGATGAGATCTTGCTCTTTGCCTGTCCACGTGTCCCTGTAAACCTCAGATTGCTCAGAAGTGTAGAACGTGGACGTCTGGGCAGAGCTGTGGATGGCTATGGATGCAGCAGACTTCGTGCCCTCGTAGTATTGCTCGTTCCGCTCTTGGAAGCCCTGTATCTCGCCTACGGCCTGTACCCCGCTTTCATCTTGGTCACGCGCCCTTCCGAAAAACGCAAACCAAGGATTCGCGCCGCAAGCAATCGTCTGAGCGATCGCGAGCTTGACTTCCCAGGATGGAAGAAACTTGTAGTGCCACTCGCCCAAGGCGTGATGTGTGAAGACAACCGCGGGCCTGCCTCCGGCTTCGAGGTACTTGGCCATGAGGGCGGAGGCGAAGAGTTTGTGAGGCGAAGGAGCCGGGTGAAAGAACTCCTCGGCTGCGTTGAAGTCCTGATATGGCCCCACTTTCTGCACGTCTCTCGCGACTCTCCAACCTGAGGCGCGATAGCCCCCTGCATTCAAGAAGATGACTCCATCCGGGCTCACTTCCTTGAGATTCTCTCTTGCGTCCCTCAAGAACCGAGCCATTGAGTCCTCCCTGAACAACAGGAATCTCTTCCACAGGTCGTTCTTCCAGTCTTCTCGTGGGATCTCATTGCCGTGCTCGTCTCTGAACTCGTCTTGACAATGGACGCAATAGCAGCAGTCCGGGTAGACAACCGGTCCGTCCAGGAATATTCCGTCGACTCCTGTCTTCGCAGTCTCCTGCACGAGTCTGAAGGCCCAGTCTCGCCACGGCGAATTCACGCACAGCGTCGTACCGTTTCCGTAGAGAGGATGGACGCGGCCATAGGGCTCGCCGGTGGAAGTCAGCTGTTCCCAGCCTGGGTATTTGGACGCGAACTCGTAGGAGTACCAGTGCATGTTGAGGTAGACTACTACCTTGATGCCGTACTTGTGAGCATAGGGCAGATACTCGCGAATCGAATCGAAGTCCTCGAACCCAGGATATCTCTCAAACCCCTCGGCGGCGAAGGTGGTCAGGTAGCCAGCGCCTGGAGCGCTGCCTGGAGTGCCCACTATCCAATCGCAGTTGATGTGCCATTTCTCCTTCTTCTCCTTGGCCCATGAGTCGAGGTCGAATTGTTTGATCTTGGTGTACTCACCCAGAAGATCCCACCGCATCATTCTAACGGGTTTCTCGAACCAATCGGTTTCTGGCATGCCTTCTTGGGCTCGCACTCGCATACGGACTTAAGCCTTCGATGAATCGCAGGCCAAGCGAGTTGAGTAACAGTCAACCAGACACTTCGTGCACTGGAACTACTCACGAATATGGCCGAATAGGCTTCGCACGTTTGTAAGGGACTTCCGTATTCCAGGGATCGGGTTGTCTGGGTCTAATTCGATCTCCAGGATCACAGGGATTCGCCCGAGGACTCCGCTCTCCTCGATCTGCAGCAACATGCTGCTGAAGTCCAGTTTTCCCGTTCCCAATACTACCTCCTTGTTGCCACGGTCAACATCCCTCAAATGCAGCCCGTGGATCCTGCTTCCGAGTCTCCTCGCAGCCTCGGTTATGTCCTCGCCAGAATTCGCCAAGTGGCCTGTGTCGAGACACATTCCCATCAGTTCGTTGCGCCCTTGAACTGCATCGGCGATGCTGTCAATCGTGCCATACCTATGAGCGGGACCATGGTTGTGGATCGCGACCGCGATGCCGTAGCTGTCAACAAGTTCCTCTAGCAGGTCAAGGCACTTCGGATCTGGGTCTGCGGTCAGGACCTGCACTCCAGCGGCTTTCGCAAAATCAAAGAGGCCCGTCAGTTCTTCCCTGTTGCTGTGCATAGCGTTCACTCCGTGACTGAGGAGTTTCACGTTGTATTTCTCGTACAGAGCTTCGGATCTGGGAACACTTTCCTGTTTCGGTGGGAGGTGACCCGAGAAAGCCTCCACATAGCTCAGCCCCAAACCCGCGATCTCCTCGACAGCTTTTTCATAGGGCATCTTCTTGAGCGAATAACTCTGAAGCCCAAGCTTCACTTGCATGCGTATCTGAGCGCGAACGAACTCTCGTTTTGTCTTAAGTTTTTCCTGACGCAATCAAATGCGTCGGTCCGCTCTCAAGCGTTATAATGGCAACGAGATTAGAGAGCATCAGATGTCCAAGATAGCCTCGATGCCTCCCATCGCAGGCCACAACTCATTCTACGTTTCCAATCGCGAGCCATTGCTGGCTAACCCCTTGGTGAAGCTTCCGGTCGGAAGCGTCCGTCCCAAGGGATGGTTGAGGCGACAACTGCTGCTGATGGCAGATGGAATGATTGGGCGTCTCCCAGAGACCAGCCAGTGGTGCCAATTCAAGGGAAACGCGTGGACGAGTTCAGACGGACAAGGCAACTTCGGGTGGGAAGAAGTTCCGTACTGGCTCAGAGGTTTCGGGGATCTGGGGTATGTGCTCAACGACCGGCGAATAATCGCAGAATCAAGGATGTGGATAGAGGCTGTCCTGTCCAGCCAAGAACGGGACGGGTATTTCGGTCCCCGCGTCAACAAGGAGAACGATGACCTTTGGCCGAACATGCTCATGTTGGATGTCCTGAAGTCATTCCATGAGGCGACCGGAGATCATCGTGTGATCCCATTTGTGAAGAAGTACTTCCAGTGGCAACACAATCTGGACAAAGAGAGCCTCCTGCCAGGGAGCTGGCAGAAAGTGAGGGGAGGGGACAACCTTCAGAGCATATACTGGCTGTACAATCACACTGGAGACAAGTGGCTGCTCGAGCTAGCTGCTACCATTCATGAACGCACGGCTGATTGGGCCAATGGCATACCAACTTGGCACGGAGTGAACATATGCGAGAGCTTCAGGGAACCAGCGCAGTTCTATCAGCAGTCTCATGACCCAGCCCACCTCAGAGCAACTGAAAGGGATTTCGAGGAGGTGATGGGGATCTATGGACAAGTTCCGGGTGGAATGTTCGGTGCAGACGAGAATGCGCGACTTGGTTTTGTCGACCCGCGTCAGGGTGCTGAGACCTGCTCAATCGTGGAATTCATGCGAAGCAACGAAATGTTGCTGTCGATAACCGGGAATCCAATCTACGCAGACAGATGCGAGGACATTACTCTCAATTCCTTTCCCGCATCGATGACACCTGACCTGAGAGCGTTGCACTATCTGACGGCCCCGAACATGATACAGTTGGACAGAGGAGACAAATCTCCACTGCTGCAGAATTCTGGAACGCAACTGTCATATGAAACGATGCTCTCGAACGATCCGAGGCTGTATCGTTGCTGCATGCACAACGTAGGCATGGGCTGGCCATACTACGCGGAGCATCTCTGGATGGCTACGCAGTCCAATGGCCTGGCTGCCGTCCTGTACGCTCCGTCAGAGGTTCAGGCACGAGTCGCCGATGGCACTCCTGTCAGGGTCACTGAAGAGACGGAGTACCCCTTTGATGAAACTGTGAACTTCACTGTGCTGACGCCGAAACGACTGGCCTTCCCACTGCTCCTGAGGATACCTGAGTGGTGCGACGATCCACACCTTTCAATCAACAACAGAGCCGAGGCACTCAAGCTGGAGCCACCGAAGTACGTGATCATTGAGAGAGAGTGGAGCGATGGAGACAAGATGCAGCTCGTGTTGCCCATGAGTATACGCGTGACTGTCTGGTCAAAGAACAAGAACTCGGTATCCGTCAAGAGGGGTCCGTTGACTTTCTCCCTGAAGATCGGGGAGAAGTGGATCAAGTCTGGCGGCCCTGACGGATGGCCTTCCTATGAAGTCTATCCAGTAGGTCCTTGGAACTACGGGCTTCTTGTGGATTCTGAAGATGCGAAGAAGACAATCTCTGTCCTCAAGAA
>Ga0172365_10002003_pt1 | contig 14839 bp, 15 predicted proteins | sample LakKivSesite48cm_FD_114535 | JGI IMG/M metagenome (GOLD analysis project Ga0172365, IMG submission 114535) | Sediment microbial communities from Lake Kivu, Rwanda - Sediment site 48cm | ecosystem: Environmental > Aquatic > Freshwater > Lake > Sediment | place: Rwanda: Western Province, Lake...
GGCCGAAAACTGCGTCTAGGATTCTCGCGTATCAATTTAAGGACGAAGATGATTTCTACCGCGCGATTTTACAAGCGGAGCGGCTGTACGCGAGGACGCGCCAATTCTGGGGAGATTGAAGGCAAAGTTAAAACCAGACCACACCAACAATCGAATGGATTACATGAAGGTAAAGATCAGACTTTGGGGAGTGTTCCAAGAGATCATTGGCGAGCGAGAGCTATCGATAGAGGTCCCAGAAAATTTCACCATCAGTAATTTACTCGATCGTCTCGTAAGCATCTACGACAAAAAATTTGAGGATGAACTTTTCCAACCCAACAGCAAAAATATCAAGCCATACATCAAAATCCTCCACAACGGCCACGGCGCAAAACTCGACTCTAGACTCCGCGATGGCGATGTCGTGGCAATTTTTCCGCCGGTTGGTGGTGGTTAGTTGGTCTATGAAAAAGTTATTCACGATCCAGTCCATGGAAGCATACGCCTCAGCGGATTGGTCTTGGACCTCGTGGATACACCTGAGGTGCAGAGGCTGCGGAGCATCCGCCAGCTCGGCCTAGCGAACCTCGTTTTCCCAGGAGCAAACCACACACGCTTCGAGCACACGCTGGGCGTAGCATACCTTGTAGAACGTTTGGGGCGCGAACTCAAGCTTTCAAAAAAGGAACTCAACCTTCTCCTAGCTGCGGCAGTGTTACACGATATCGGGCACGCTCCTTACTCGCATACGCTCGAGTACCTGATGACGGACTACCTCAAGAAGGACCACATGGAGCTGACGGGTGATATCCTCCTCGGTAAAACCAGCATCTACAGTGAAGACGAACTTGAAAAATTTAGCATGCTGCACGTGCCCTCCGTCGTGGATGTGCTCGCGAAATACAAAATCTCACCAAACGAGGTCGCGCAGCTGCTGCTCGGGAAGCACCGCAAACCCTACCTCGGCCAGATAATCCACGGCGAGATCGATGTCGACCAGTTGGACTACCTCCTTCGAGATGCGCACTTCACTGGCGTCGCCTTGGGGATGGTGGATGCCGACCGCCTGCTGCGAACCCTCACCGTGCACAAGGGTCGCTTGGCCATCGCGAGCAAGGGGATCGAGGCGGTCGAGGGGTTGCTCACCGCGCGGGCGCTGATGTACACCTCTGTCTACTACCACCACACAGTCAGGATAGCTGAGCTAATGTTGGCGAACGCTGTGGAGTTCGCGATCGAACAAGGAGGCGGGCGGATAGACAAAGATAACTTCTATCGCCTGACGGACTCCGAGCTGCTCGAGCGTCTCAACGAAATTCAAGGCTATCCGCACGAGATCGTCACGAGGCTGCGCTACCGGCAGCTCTTTAAGACGGCGTACGTGGAGGAGCGCAGGGAGCTGTCGCCGACCGAGAAAAAAAGAATACTCAAAAAATACAGCGGATGGAGCCGCGTCCATAAGCTGCAGAACATGGTCGCCGACAAAGCTGGCGTGCCAAGGGGCTACGTTATATTGGACGTGCCTGTGGTCGATATCTTGATATCCGAGCCACGTCTCGAGAAAGTGGAAGTGCCGGTGCTCGTCGGAAAAAAGCTGGTCAGGCTCTCCGAGCTATCTCCGATAGCTTCAGCGTTGAAAAGGAGGCAGGCCCCACGATACCAGCTTAGGGTGGTTGCTGCATCTAAATATGTCAACAAAATCAAAAAAGTCGTGAAAAAAATATTACCTTAGCGCATCGCGCCCTCTGCTGGTGAGCTCCATGCGATCGTCGAGGTAACCCAAAATTTGAAGGCCCCTTATCTGATTTTTAGCGACGATTGTGGGCAGGCCCGCATCGGCTGCCGCCCGATCGATTGTGGCACCTGAGCCCATGCTCCTGAGCAAAATCCTCCCGGTATCTCCAACGAGTATCTCCTTCGTGAGCCTTTCCTTCGTGGTCGGGTCGACCCTCTCGCTCCTCGCCAAGATAGCATCAACCATCTCGGAACTTATTTCCACGCTGTATTTTGCCACTAGCTGCTGTCTTATCGAAGACGATCCAGCCAACGCCATCTCTACGTTTTCCAGTTCCCTCACCAAAGTGGTGAGCTCGCTGAAACCTCTTAATCTCTTGTCGTCTGTCGAGTCGATATTTTCGCGCAATGACTCGTTCACAGCTTGGAGTTTCTTCATCTCTCCGCGCAGTCTATCGATGTCCGATGAAAGTTTCCTCACCCTGAAAATGCCTCCGCCAGAGAATAATATTATCGCAAGCAAAACCAAAATTATCAGCACGAGTATCGCTTCGACGACGATCGGGTCTATCGGCACCAGACCACCAACGGCACTTGGCCATCTGAGGATTTAAGGTTCTCTGATTGTTTTCGCCACACCACAAGTATTAATACCGCATTCTCGTAAAAATACTCGAAATGTTCGTTAGAGGGTGTGAGAATGGCAAAACGGCAGAAGCCTCCAACATTACCGCCAGAAGAACGCATTAAAAGTTTTGATGAAGTTGAAGGTGTTTATCTTCCCCATCAAGCGATTGCCGAAGCCGCGAGATGCTTATTTTGTAACGATGCACCCTGCGTTAAAAATTGTCCAGCAAACATCGACATCACCAAGTTCATCCGGAGAATCAAAACAAAAGATTTTCGCAGCGCCATTCGAACGATAAGGGAAAGCAACGTTTTAGCGGGAGTGTGCGCACGAGTATGTCCAACCGAAAAGCTGTGTGAAAAGCCCTGCAGCGCCACCGGAATCGTGGAGTCCGCAAATATCGCCGCCCTTCAGCGGTTTGTGACTGATCTCGAGATGAAAGAGGGAATCAAGCTACCTAAAAAGGCGGCACCGACGGGAAAGAAAGTTGCAGTGATTGGCTCGGGCCCTGCGGGTCTCGCTGCGGCAGCAGAACTGGCTAAAGCTGGCCATGGAGTGACTATCTTTGAAGCGAAATCGCTGCCGGGCGGGGTGCTGACATGGGGCATTCCTCCTTATCGGCTTCCAAAAGACGTAGTGATGACTGAAATCGACGCCATCAAGCAGCAGCTTGGCGTGGAGATAAAAACCGATACTCCCCTCAATGAAAAATTTAACATCGATGCCATCTTCGACCAAGGCTTCGATGCCGTCTTCATTGCCACTGGTGTTGGAAAACCATACTTCGTCCGAATGCCTGGGGAAGACCTCGAAGGTGTATATTCGGCGCTGGAGTTGCTTTCACAAGTAAATGCTCATTACTCCAAGCCATCTGGAGAAAAATTTCCGTTGAGGATAGGAAAAAAGGCGCTCGTCATCGGGGGCGGGAACGTGGCCATGGATGCCGCGTGCAGCCTTCTGCGACTCGGAGCCGAGGAGGTCCACATCGTTTGCCTCGAATCGTTCGAGGAGATGCCCGCGTTTCCGTCAGAGATCGAGTTTGCGAAGGAAGAAAAGATTGTGTTCCACCCGAGAGTTAAACCATTGAAGATAATCGGAGATGAAAATGGCAGGGTGAAGGGTTTCGAGGGCGTCGGTATAAGATGGAAAGAGCCAAACAACTTCTCGCCGTCCAACGCCATCCCAATCGAGGGGGCCGAGTTAAATCTGGAGGTCGAAACTGTTATCGAAGCCATCGGCCAGGGGCCGGACCCTTCACTGGCTCTAATCTTATCCGGCATACAGACGAAGGGGCGGGGCTTGATCGTCGTCGATGAGGAAACTCGCATGACTTCTCGCGAGGGCGTCTTCGCTGGCGGGGACATCGTCAATGGTGGAGATACTGTAGTCCAAGCAGTGGCCGAGGGGAAGAAAGCTGCTGAAGGGATAATTAACTATTTAAAAAGAAAGGGTGAGAAATAAAAGCTAATCGACCATTCAAAAAATGAGGAGGCGATGATGAATGTCGGGTGAAGTTGATCTTTCGGTTGAACTTTGTGGGGTAAAATTTGCCAACCCATTTGTTTTGTCCGCTGGTCCGCCAACGGACGACGTCAAGATGGTAAGACGAGCATTTGAAGCAGGTTGGGCTGGGGCTATACTCAAGACAACGTCTGTCGAGAGCGAGGTAGTGGAACTTGTCTATCCTATGATGGCCGGGTTGGACTTCGAGGACAAAAAACTCATTGGGTTGGGAAACATCGATCTGATTTCCGAGCACCACATCGATGAGGTGGAGGGAAGAGTAGCGGAGCTGAAGAAGGAATTCCCGAGCAACGTTGTCGGCGCTAGCATGATGGGGGCCAAAAAAGATGATTGGCAGGCGCTCGTCAGACGTTTGGAGGCCGCCGGCGTGGACTTCATCGAGTGCAGTTTTTCGTGCCCCCAAGGGTCGATGGGAGAAAAACCCGGTGCGATGGTCGCGCAGGATCCGAAATTGACGAAGGAAGTAGCTAGTTGGGTAAAAGCAGCTGCAAAAAGGGTGCCCGTATTCATAAAAATTACGCCGATGGTAGCGGACGTGGTGGAAGTCGGGCGAGCGGTGAAAGAAAGCGGTGCTGATGGCATCACGGCCAGCAACACCATACCCGCTTTGATGGGAATCAATCTCGACACATTCGAACCATACCCAACTGTCGATGGAAAGTCTTCCTACAGTGGCCTCTCGGGGGCCGCTATCAAGCCAATTACCTTGCACATTATCGCAGAACTCGCGAAACACGTTGGGCTCCCCATCTCTGGGACGGGTGGCGCGACGACTTGGCAGGATGTGGTGGAGTTCCTGCTAGTCGGAGCCACAAACGTGCAATTCTGTACTACGGTCATGCGCAACGGATACAGGATAATCGACGATCTGAAGGATGGCCTCACAAACTATCTAGAGGGCAAGGGGATGAGCAGCCCATCTGAATTGATTGGCCGAACTCTCCCAAAGATAGTCACGCACCCCGAACTTTCGCGCGAGTATAAGGTTGTCTCCGATATAAATCGTAAAACGTGCGTGAAGGATGACCTCTGTTACATAACATGTCGGGATGCTGGGCACGAAGCGATTGAACTAGATAAAGAGAGGTTGCCGGTGGTCGACGAGGAGAAATGTGTGGGCTGCGGGCTGTGCGTGGCAATCTGTCCAGTCTGGGACTGCGTGAAATTGAAAAGAGTGGAAAATAAGAAAAAGAAGTGAGCAATGCTTGTGCTCGCTTGAAGGAAGCTGATCTTGTGGCGGAAACTATCCTAATAGGGAATGGAACACTGGTCACGTTGGGAGAAAAAAACAAGGTAATCAAAGATGGAGCAGTTCTGATTGAAGGCAACACCATCAAGGATTTTGGAAGGACCGATGAGTTAAAGAGCAAAAATCCAAGATCAGAGTTCATCGACGCTTCTGGCAAAGTGGTGATGCCCGGCCTGATCTGTACTCACCATCACCTCTATTCTACCTTCGCTAGGGGGATGGCCATACCGGGCAAACCAGCGGAGAACTTCGTGGAGATATTGGAGAAACTCTGGTGGAAGTTAGACAACGTTCTTACCAAGGAGGATATTTACTATAGCTCTTTGATTCCCTTGATCGAATGTGTAAAAAATGGGACCACAACGATCATCGATCACCACGAGAGTCAATCCTACCAAAAAGGAAGCTTGGACGAAATCGCTAGAGCAGTGAACAAAGTTGGGATTCGTAGTTCGCTATGCTTGGGGACATCCGACCGGTACGGAAGGGGAAAAGATGGACTCGAGGAAAATGAACGTTTTCTTTCTTTTCTCAAATCTCGGCCATCGGAACTCGTAAAAGGGATGGTCGGCTTACATGCGGCCTTTACTGTGAACGATGATACATTGGACAAATCGGTCAAGTTAGCAAAAAAATATGGGGTCGGGATCCACGTTCACTGCGCTGAGGACAAGGCCGACGAGGACGACAGTTTGAAAAAGTACAAAATGAGAGTGATCGAGAGATTGAATTCACACGGAGCACTGGGGGAGAAGTCCATCGCCGTTCACTGTGTTCATGTCGATAAAAAAGAGATGGATATTCTGAAATCCACCGGAACCAACGTGGTTCACAACCCTGAGTCGAATATGAATAACGCTGTGGGTTGCGCTGATGTCTTGGGGATGATGGAGAAAGGAATCGAAGTCGGCCTGGGCACCGATGGAATGTCTTCAGATATGCTCTCCCAGATGAGGTGCGCTTATCTTCTCCATCGTTATGCAAAAAAAGATCCACGGGTCGCGTTTTTGGAAGCACCTACGATGCTCTTGAACAACAATCCCAAAATTGTGAAGCGGGTTGCCGGCTGGAGGGTCGGAGAAATCGCCAAGGGTTCTCTGGCAGACATAATATTGATCGACTACCTGCCCCCGACCATATTAAACGAGAACAACTTTCTTGGCCACCTGATCTTCGGCTTGGTTGATGCAACAGTGGATACGACGATATGCAATGGAAAAATTTTGATGAGAGACAAGAAATTGGTGGGCCTAGACGAGAAGTCCATCGCCCAAAAAGCATCTCAACTGGCCTCGGAACTTTGGAAGCGTTTTTGAATATTTAGAACCGCAACGCTCGTGCTGGACAAACCGATACGCAGAGACCGCAACCGTAGCATTTGCCGGGGTCTATCTTAGCTTTCTTGCCTACCATTCGAGCTGCACCGTACACGCAGTATTTTTCGCAAAGCCCGCATCCCGTGCATTTTGATACCAAGACCTCGGGCGGCTTGGCCTTGGTACGCATTGGTCTTTCTGGCAAGTGCCTCAACGCGACACCACGGAAGTCCTCTATCGAGTTATAGTTCTTGGCACGCATGAAACGCGTCATATCATCGGCTATCAATCCGTAGACTTTCGGCCCGTGGGTTATTGCTGCCGTACACACCTGGACAGCCGATGCGCCAGCCATGATGAACTCGATCGCGTCTCGACCATCCGTTATACCCCCGACACCTATCACGGGTATTTTGACGGCTCTGCAGATATCAGCAACGCAACGCAGGGCAAACGGTTTGATCGCTGGACCTGAGAGCCAACCATATCCACTCGCGCTGCCTAACATCGGTAGAGTATTTTCTATATCTATCGAGAGGCACGTCCCGAGCGTGTTGATTGCGACTATTCCATTCGCACCCGCACCTTCTGCTGCTTTCGCCAAATCCGATATATTCAACACATTTGGGCTGAGCTTCACGAACACTGGAACACTGACCATTTCCTTCGCAGCCTTCGTGGCTTCAACAATCAATGCTGGATCAGGGCTGAGGTACTGAGTCGATAGCTCCAGCGCGTCCACCCCAGCTTTAACGACCTTCGGCGCTAGCTCTTGTATCTCCTCCGACCTGTAACCTATGCTGGCTATCAGCGGCAAGCCTGTCTTCTTCGCCTTCGCATACTCAAACTTCAACCATCGCTCGAGGGGCAGATCTGACCAGAGTTCGGCGCTGAGGAGACTGTCCTTCACTCTTATCATGCACGGGCGTGGTACCTCCGCAGGCGAAACGCTTACTGTTTTTGCCACGAGTGCACCAGCGCCACCCTTCGCCGCCACCACCAGAGCATCCCCGTCCTTGGTAGTTGGGCCAGCGGCGGTCATGATAGGATTGCGTAACTTTAACCCGCATATCTCGACAGCTAAGCTGACCACGCGTTACCTCCTTATAGCCCCGAGCTTCATCCAGAGTTTCTCCGTGGCTTTTCTAGAAATCTTGACCACTTCGCATTCCTCCATCGTCAGCACCTTCCGATTTCGCATGACAATATTGCCTCCAACGATGACAGTCTCAACGTCATCACCATCGACGGTGTTCACAAGATGTCCGACTACGCTCTCTGGCCTTAAAGGCGTTGGAGCGGTCGATGGATTGATTATTATCACATCTGCCAATTTTCCAGGTTCAAGTGAGCCCAACTCGTTCTCCATCCCATAGAGTTCCGCTCCACGAATTGTCGCCATCTCAAGCGCTTCCATCGGAGATATGACCCTTGGATCGCGGAGAGCCACCTTGTGCAATAGGAAAGTAGTACGGATGTTCTCGAATCCATCGAAGATGTAGCCGTCGTTGCCTAAACCAACAGGGATCCCCATCTTGAGCATTTTAGGAACAGCAGCCACGCCAACGGCATTCAACATGTTGCTCATTGGATTGTGTGCGACCTTTGCTCCCGTAGATTTGATTATCTCCAACTCATCGTCGTTCACGTTGACGCAGTGCGTTAGCACAACATCTGAACTGAGCAGACCGACATCGCGCAGACGTTCGACGGTGCGCTTCCCGTATCTCTCGCAGTTGTGGAGCGTGTCGATGAGTCCTTCTGACGTGTGGATGGTTATCGGCACCTTGTACTGGCTCGCGATGTCCCTAACGTACCGAATCAGTTCGTCCGAAACCGTGAAAGAAGCGTGAATGCTGAACATCCCTCGAACTCGACGCATCTTTTCCTTTTTGACCTTCTTGATGAAACGTTCGTTCTCCCTTACGCCCTTCGCACCTTCGGCGTGGGTCCTTCGCTCCGTCGCCTCGAACGCTATGATACCCCTAATACCGGATTTATCTACTGCATCGGCAATCCTATCGAGCACTCCTGTTATCGAATTCGGGCCAGAGTAAGTATCGGCGAACAAAGTCGTCCCGGTCTTTATGAATTTTAGGCAAGCGATTAAAGCGCTCGCGTATGCATCGTCGCGAGTCATCATTTCGTCCATCGGCCACCAGACGCGCTGTAATATCTGAGAAAAATCTGTTGGGGCTTCGATCTTCAGAGGTGCGCCGCGCAAAAGCGTTCCATAGAGATGGGTGTGAGAGCATATCAGGCCCGGCATGACTATCTTGCCCTTGGCGTCGATGACCTCCTCTGGCTTTCCCTTGACCTTGATGCCACGCCCGACGGCTGTGATGCGCCCATTTTCCACGGCGAGGGAACCATCCTTCAAAATTCTGCGATCTTTATCCATCGTGACTATCAATCCATTCTTTATCAAAAGGTCGACCAACCCCACGCCTCCTTGCGACGAATTTAGTGCGACATATTTTAAAACCTTCGGTGAATGAAAAAGCAAATATACCCCGTCGTAGAATTCGAGTTAGAGGTTGAAGATGCCAGAATTCCCACTTGCCGCTATGGATAGGATCGTACGCAAGACAGGAAAAGTTCGCGTTTCTCGTAGCGCCGCTCTCGAGCTGAGTTCCATCTTGGAAGGTTATGCTATGGAACTCGCAAAGGAGGCCATCAAACTAGCTGAACACAGAGGTGCGAAGACCGTAAGCGAGGTAGATGTCAGAGCGGCCGCGTCGAGGGTACGATCATCGCTACCTCGGTGAATTTTTTTGGTCGATATCGTCATTCGAGACGCGCGCCTGGTACTGCCTAAAGGTATTGTTCGTGGAAACCTCGCCATTGAAGGCGAACATGTCATCAAAATTGCTAAAACTGGGATACCCAAAGGTGAGCGAGATATCGATGCGAAGGGAAAAATATTGATGCCGGGAGTCATCGATGCCCACGCGCACATCTACGATCCGAAGTATCTATATCGCGAAGATTTTCGCCACGGGACGATCGCTGCTGCAGCGGGCGGCGTTACATGCGTCATCGCAATGCCACTAGACACGCCGATGCTTACACCTGAAAAAGTCAAAAAAACTATCACGGTCGGCGAAAGGCAGAGTCTGATCGACTTCGCCCTCCACTGCGGAAACATGACCGCGGAAACGATCAAGTATATACCCGAAATCGCGGCACTCGGCGTAAAATCATTCAAGGCCTTCACCTGTGCACCCTACCACCTCTACGGTGCCTCGATCGAAGAAATGATGAGAGTCGCAAAGGAAGTAAAGGGCATCGCGTTCATCCACGCCGAGGACGACGAGATACTATGGGCGCAAGCTCAACTGTTGCATGTGGACGAAAGAGAAGATCCGCTCGCCCACGCAGAAGCGCATCCGAACTCGGCGGAGGCCAAAGCAGTGGAACGCGTCATATCGTACGCTCGCCAAACTGGGTGCCACTTGCATTTGGCGCACATCACGACGCGCGAAGGGGCCAAGCTGGTGGCACAGGCCAAGGCAAAACGCGCAAATATCTCGGCGGAAGTATGCCCTCACCACTTGATATTCACAAAAGATGACATCCGAAAGCTTGGACCATATCTCAGATTCAATCCGCCTCCGAGGAGCAAACAGGACATCGCAGCGCTCTGGCCGGCTCTCGCCAGAGGAACGCTCGACATCGTGGCCTCAGATCACGCCCCCGGGACAAGAAAAGAAAAAGAAATTGGGTGGAAAAATATTTGGAATGCCCAAATAGGAATCCCCGAGATAGAAACGATGCTGCCGCTGATGTTCAGTGAAGGCGTCATGAAAAGAAGAATCTCGCTGAAGCGTTTGGTCGACGCGATGTGCACATCGCCAGCAAAAATTTTCGGGTTGTATCCGCACAAGGGAGTGATACAGATGGGCTCTGATGCCGACCTCGTCCTGATCGATCAGAAAAAACAAACCACGATCAAAGGAAAAAAGCTCCACTACAAGGTCGGGTGGACACCGTACGAGGGGCGAAAGATTAAAGGAATGCCTACGTTGACGATATCGCGTGGAACCGTGATCGCTGAAGATGGAGAAGCGATGGGCAAAACTGGTCGTGGAAAATTTTTTGCTAGATAGAAGCGTGAGGATCGCCTTCAACGCTTTCTCGCGGCTTTTGGCTTTTTCGCGGCTTTAGAAACAGGAGGCGCCTTTCTCTCTTTAATCAGCCCGTACATGCGAAGCGCCTTCAACGCGCGCGAAGCCCTTTCGGGTGAATCGTAGGCGGGCACATTCGTGTCCTTCAACACATCATGAACTAACACGTAACTCTCTCCGCCCATCGCCACATCTACAACTGGCTTCTTGAACTTCTTCAGCACCTCGGCGATCGCACGCATGTCATCCACATCGAGCAGGCTTGACTTCAGCATGTTGATGACCATAACTCCATCGACGTTCGGGTCTGCTAGCACATTTTTCAAGACGAGCTCATATTGCTTAGCCTTCGCTTCCATCCCCAGCTCGATCGGGTTGGCTACATCGATATCAGGGTATCTCTGAGATATCCCCTTCACAGTTTTCTCGTCAAGTTTAGCCAATGTCAAACCTTCACGATGCATCGCATCCGCCGCCAAAACCGCTGGACCGTGAGCGTTGCTGATTATCACTATTTTATCACCCGCCATCGGAGGCTGCTTTGCCAGAGCATTCGCCACATCGAGCATCTCCTCTACATCCTGCACGCGTATGGCGCAAGCCTGCTTGAATGCCGCATCGTAGATTTTATCCTCCAACCGTGCGATCCCAGCCCTCAGGACGACGACAGGCTTTTTCTCAGCCGCCGCACGCAAGGCATCAACCAACTTCCTCCCATTCCGAACGTCGCCAATGCCGACGCAAATCACGCGCGTAGCGTTATCATCGGAAAAGTATTTGATCAAATCTGCCTCGTCCACATCTATTCCGTCGCCGAGCGAGACGAACTTGCTGACGCCGATCCCGTGAAGACATGCCAAGTCGAGCACCGCTGCGCCGACGCTATTACTCTGCGAGACAATCGCTATCCCACCCTGCTTCGGCATCATCTCGCGCTCCATGCTCGTACACAGGCCAGTGCGCGTGTTCATGACTCCCATCGCAGAGTTTGGCCCGAGTACCCTGACGCCCTGCTTTTTCGCCTCCAGGAGCTCTCCCCGCTGCTCTTGTCCATAGCTTGGGGAGACCACCATCGCCCTGACGCCCGCGTCCGCGACCTTCTTGACATTTTTGAGCGCGAGGTCTTGGGAAAGAGCAAACACCGCGAGCTCCGCTTTTCCACGAACTTTTTTCACATCCTTGAAGGCGCCCTCCATCTTCCCGCTGAGGTCGATGATGTAAGTTTTGCCCTTGTACGTGCACAACATGTTATCGACGGCGGATCTAAATAGGACCGGTGCTGTCCCCGCCTTCGCGCCAGATGCACCAACTATCATCACGCCCATCGGCTCGAAGAGGGCCTTGACGCCATCGCCCCTCCTGATCGGCGCCACACGCTTCGGCGCTGCCTCAGGTTTTATTAGTTTCTTACGCACGAGCTTTTTTGGCTTCCTCGCCACGACCTTGCGCTTCCTTGGCTTTGGGACAGGCTTTTTCTTGAATAATCTGAACATTTCAACCCCCCCTCAGGACTATCCTCGCGTCCACCGCGATCGCACCTTTGTCCTTATCGAAGACGAACACAGGATTGAGGTCTATCTCCACTATCTCCGGCACTTCCACGGCGAGCTGCCCAACCTTCTGTATGATATCCGCGAGGGCCTCGATATCCGCCGGTGGAGAACCCCGCGTTCCCAACAGCAACGCATAGCCCTTCACCTCAGATATCATCTCCAACGCATCTTCCCGCGTGAGCGGCGCAAGCCTGAAGTTGACATCCTTCATAACATCCACCCAGACACCACCCAATCCAAACATCACAGTTGGACCGAATGTTTTGTCATGTATCATGCCGATGACCACCTCCCTCGCAGGAGGCAGGTACTCCTGAACCGTCACTCCCAACACGTTGGCGTTGGGCTTGTTCGCACGAACGTTCGCCATTATCTCCTCGAATGCATGCTTCACATCGAGCTCAGAGCTCAGCCCAATCTTCACCCCACGAACATCGCTTTTATGGATTATGTCGGGGGACGCGACCTTCAGCACCACGGGGTATTTTATTTCCCTAGCCAGCTTCACCGCTTCCGAGACGTCGTGAGCGAGTTCGGCGCGCGTCGTAGGAATCCCCCAGATAGAAATAAGGTTTTTTGCCTCGAATTCAAGCAATTCGCGCCTTTTTTGAGCTTTAATCAAAGAAATAAACTCCAAAACGTTCTTTTTTGCTACCACGCACGTGCCTCCGATGCCCCTACTTTCTCGGAAGTAGCTATAAAGATTTTCTAACAAATAGCAAAAAAATCTAAAAAAATGTTTATAGGTTTTCGACACGTGAATGATTGGAGCGTCATTCCGTGAGGTATGCGTTAAAGGTAGCCTACGATGGCGCACGATACTTCGGGTTCGCTAGACAGCCAGGTCTGCCTACGGTCGAGGGAGAACTGTTGAAAGCGCTGAAGGAGTGTAAGCTATGCCACGATCCAGCCGAGGCCCGCTATCAGGTAGCTGCTCGGACGGACCGCGGAGTGAGCGCGGTAGGACAAGTGGTGGCGCTCGACGTGCTCAAGCGACCAAAGATCAGCGCAATCAACGCCCACCTGCCCGACGACATCTCCGTCCTTTTGGTGACCGAAGTTCAGCCATCATTTGACCCCTGGCGGATGGCGCTGCGTAAACATTACCGCTACAGATGCATAACCCCAGAAGGTTTCGATTTGAGGAAGGCACGAGGCGCAGCAAAGTTGTTGCTCGGCGCGCATGATTTCTGGAGCTTTTGCAAGCACGATCAGGGCAAGCCGACACTAGGAGAGCTTGAACAGGTGAAAATCAGCGGAAAAAAAATCCTCACCTTCGATTTTGTGGCGCAGGCTTTCCTATGGCAACAGGTGCGCCGCATGGTTGGTGCGTTGCTCGCAGTAGGGGTGGGAAAGTTAGCTCTGGAAGACTTCAAACTGATGCTAGAACAACAGATAGATCACCTACCAAGGCCCGCACCCCCGGAGGGTCTGGTACTTGTGCAGGTGAAATATCGCGGAATCTCTTTTGGGAATCAGCGAAATTCAAAAAGATATACAAATCTGCTCAAAAGAATCAAAGCCAAGAAATCTACTTACCACTAAGACAAGCAAAATAAAAGGAGTCACCCACTTACTTTCTGATTTTCGACACGTGGAAGTGGGTGATTGTCCTTACCGCCAGCACTATAATTGCAGCACCTGAAAACACCGCAATGTTTGTCACCATACAGTCTAGCGCTACTCCCAAGTTGTTGACTGCCGTGTCAAGACTTGCAAAGACATTAAACTGACTTGCGACCAGTAAAACGAGCGAAACCAATAGAATGCCGTAGATTTCTTCTTCGATCTTCTTGGAGGTTATCATCAATGCTCCAATCACTACTCCTATCACGATGAGTATAATTGAAATCCAAGCTCGCGTGTTCGCCCCAAGTCCTTGAAAGCCCGTGTACAAGCCAGCAATTATCGCCACGATTAGACCTATTATAAAGAAATACCCAGCTATATGAGATACATCCATCGTTTTAGCCGTTTTTGGCATTTTTTCACCTCCGTTGGCTTTTAATTAATGTTATAAAAGCCCCTTTTATAAATCTTTGTGTTTTAAACGCCTATATTGAATTTACAATAATTTAATTGCCCTAAACTTCGATTTAACAATTTATAAGTAAAATCGCATACAACCAAGTCGTGTGACAGAACTATTGTAGATTGCCCAAGCTCGTGGATCAAAATTAAATGGGATATACACTAGGAAATAAAAAAAATAAAAAAAAGATTGTGGTTCTTGGCTCTACTTCTTCCTAGCCAAATTGTATACTGCCTTCAGCGACGGGATGATGGTTGCCGGTGCAACGAAGGCCATAATGTTGAGCACGATGCCTTGTACCGTAGTAACAGCAGTCGCTGCAACTGTGGTTAAGTTAAGAATCGTGTTGGCAGCCAAGCTCGCAACAAGCAGAACTAGCGCAGCCATCATGAACTGGCCGACTTCCGCCTCAGTTATCGTGGTCAAGCTAACTATTACTCCCAAGATCATGAGAGCTATGTAGATCCACGATATCTGCGCAGCGCTGAGTTTTGTACACGCTAACCCAGCTACAATAGCCACAATCACAACTATTATGAAGGCAATCTCACCAACTTTGGCCAGCATATTCGCTGTTGATACCTTTTTGGGCATTTATTCACCTCCGTTGGCTTTTGATTAATGTTATAAAAGCCCATTTTATAAATCTTTCGGTTTTAAACAACTCTTTTTGGATTTGGTTGATAATAAAAGA
>Ga0172365_10002013_pt1 | contig 14813 bp, 18 predicted proteins | sample LakKivSesite48cm_FD_114535 | JGI IMG/M metagenome (GOLD analysis project Ga0172365, IMG submission 114535) | Sediment microbial communities from Lake Kivu, Rwanda - Sediment site 48cm | ecosystem: Environmental > Aquatic > Freshwater > Lake > Sediment | place: Rwanda: Western Province, Lake...
ATAAAGAGACTCTTGCACAGGTGTTTACCGACATCAGGTATAAAAAATCCGACAACATCCACTTTTCACATGTACTGCTGGATGTATTAAAAAAACAGGGCTTTATGAATCATTAAATACCTCCATTGCACCATTGTACCATTACACCATTACACCATTTATGTTCTCCTGTTCGTAAAGAAAGCATCGGCCTGCTGTGTAGGGGTGATGACCAGATCGTTTATGCACACATGAGCCGGGCGCGATGCACAGAACCAGATGACTTCAGCAATGTCGTCGGCATTAAGTGCGTCAACCCCCTTGTAGACCCCTTTCGCTTTTTCGATGTTTCCCTTGAAACGGACAATTGAGAATTCGGTTTCAGCCATTCCCGGCGCAATCTGCGTGACCCTTATATTATGCTTCAGGAGGTCTATTCTCATAGACCTGGTCAATGAATCGACGGCTGATTTTGTGGCACAGTAAACGTTGCCGCCTTCATAGGCTGACTTACCTGCTATTGAACCAATATTGAATATGTGTCCTTTTCCCCTGGCAACCATTAACGGTGCAACTTCCCGCGTTACAAACAACAATCCTTTGATATTTGTATCTATCATCCTGTTCCAGTCATCAGGTATACCGGAATCGATTTTTCCAAGACCGACTGCAAGCCCTGCGTTGTTCACGAGTATATCAATCCCCTTCCATTCGTCAGGAAGGCTGGTGATCGCCGAAGTTACTTCATCGTTGTTCCTTACATCGAAGTTCAGCGCCAGTACATTTATTTTATATTTTTCAAGTTCCTTTTCAAGGGCTGTCAGCCGTTCTTTTCTTCTTCCTGTAATAATAATATTGTAGCCGTTCCTGGCAAATATTTTTGCTGTTGCCCAGCCAAAGCCGGCTGTGGCGCCTGTTATCATAATTATTCCGCTCATGGATTATTTTTTATTATATCTCTGTAAAAATATAAATTATTCAAATCTTTGCAGTTTTAATTTTGTATGGCAAGTAACAACCTGAACTCAGATTCAGCCATCGGTTCAATGTTTGACGACATTGCGCCGAGATATGATTTTCTTAACCACCTTCTATCTTTTGGAGTCGATCGCAGCTGGAGAAGGAAAGTGGTGAAAGTTATTTCTGAAACATATAGAAATCCGCTGATTCTGGATGTTGCAACCGGAACATGCGACCTTGCCATTGAGGCTATGAAACTCGATCCGGTTCATATTACAGGTATAGATATTTCACCAAGGATGCTTGACTTAGGCAGGGAAAAGATCAGGAGGAAAAAGCTGGAACAAAAGATTGACCTGGTTCAGGCTGAATCAGAGAAAATACCTTTCAGCGACGGCAGCTTTGATGTTGCGATGGTGGCATTTGGAGTAAGGAATTTCCGCGACAGGCAGAAAGGCCTCTCTGAAATGAACCGGGTGCTTGCAGCAAATGGGATGATCATTGTACTCGAATTTTCCCGGCCGGAACACTTTCCGTTCAGACAGATGTATTTCTTTTATTTCAGGGTGCTGCTTCCGTTAATAGGAAGGCTATTCTCCGGAAACAGGGAAGCTTACAGATACCTGCCTGAGTCGGTAATGCAGTTTCCTGATTATGAACAGTTTATGGATTTGCTGAAAGATGCAGGCTTTCCTTCTGTAAGGTGCATCAGGCTGACCGGTGGAATTGCCTGTATATATGCGGGTATGAAAACAGCAAAGCAATAATTGAATATTAAAGCAGTTTATTATCTTGTACCTCTGAATAACATCACATGGCCCTGAAGAATCTGATAAAATATATACTGACAATACCTGTGTTTCTGATTACTTCTGCCTCTCTTTACGGGCAGAAGGAAAAGCCGATGAATAAATCGTGGTATGATGAAAAGCTTCTTCATTTCGGTTTCAGCCTGGGATTCAATACGATGGATTTTGGCATAACTCCCGACCAGCAATATTTTGAGGTTGATTCACTTTACCCGGAGGTTTCACGGCTAAATCCGGGGATAAATATCCAGATAGTCACTGATCTGCATCCTTCAAAATACCTTGATATCAGGTTCCTTCCCGGAGTCTCTTTCGGTCAGAGAAATGTACGCTATTATAAAAACCAGGTGCTGTTTAACGAGCAGCAGAGGCTTGAATCATCCTTCCTGGAGTTCCCGGTATTATTAAAATATAAAGGTGACAGGCTCAATAATGTCAGGCCGTACGTTGTCACAGGTCTGAATTTCAGGTACGACCTGGCAGCAAGGAAAGACTGGGATGAAGACAGGCCTGTTTATATAAAGATCAGGAAGCCGGATCTTTATTATGAGGCCGGAGCCGGACTTGACTTCTACCTTATGTATTTCAAGCTGTCGGTAGAACTTAAGGCATCAAGGGGAATACGAAATATAATTGATGAAGAGACTGCCCCCGGACACCCGGAGTTTCGTAATGCTATCGACAGGATGAGATCACAAATCTGGATAATTGCCTTCCATTTCGAATAGAGATGCCTCATCTGGTTAACCTGATCCTTAAGCCTGAAGAGGCAGCATGCGAACAAACAATCCGGAAAATATCTGCGGATAAACTGAAGATTTCCGATAGCAGGATCAGCGACCTGAGGATTGTAAAAAGGTCGGTCGATGCCCGGCAAAGAAACATTAAAATAAACCTGTCGGTTGAGATAATTACTGTTGACGAACCGCCTCCTCCGGGTCCGGAACCTTTTCATTCAACGGACGTTGCAGGAAATGAGGAGGTGATCATAGTAGGCGCAGGACCGGCAGGACTGTTTGCAGCGCTGCGGCTTATTGAGCTTGGGTTCAGGCCTGTTATCCTTGAGAGAGGAAAGGAAATTTCTGCCCGGAAGAAAGATATTGCCAGGATAAGCCGTGAACATATTGTTGATCCCGACAGCAACTATTGCTTTGGTGAAGGAGGCGCCGGCACATTTTCAGACGGCAAGCTCTACACACGATCAAAAAAGCGGGGTGATAACCGGAGGGTTCTCGAACTACTTTGTCTTCATGGAGCAGATGGAAAGATAATGTATGAATCACATCCGCATCTCGGAACCGACAAGCTGCCGGCAATAATAAAGAATATAAGGAAGTCAATAACAGATGCCGGCGGACTTTACTTTCTGGAAAAGAAGGTAACTGACTTAATTATTGAAGGTAGCTCTGTAAAAGGTGTAATTGTATCCGGGGATGAGAAATTCCTTTCATCAAATGTCATACTTGCTCCCGGGCACTCTTCAAGGGATATAGCGGATATCTGCAGGAGGCGGGGGGTAAGGATGGAGATGAAATCTTTTGCGATGGGTGTAAGGATTGAACATCCCCAGGAGATAATCGACAGGATGCAGTATCACGGTCAGCCGGGAGGCAGTTATCTGCCTGCTGCCGCCTACAGCTTTGTGAAACAGGTTGACGGCAGGGGAGTCTACTCCTTCTGCATGTGTCCCGGCGGATTCATTGTTCCATCTGCAACTTCGCAGGAGGAGGTTGTTGTGAATGGCATGTCGCCTTCGCAGCGCAACTCCCGGTGGGCAAATTCAGGAGTTGTTGTTGAGATCAGGCCCGAAGACCTGGCAGGTTTCAGCTTATACGGTGAGTTTGCAGGGTTGCAATTTCAGAAAGAGCTTGAACGCGATGCATGGATCCACGGGGGCTCCACGCAAAGAGCTCCTGCACAGAGGATGACTGATTTTATTCTGGGGAAAACATCCTCATCTTTGCCTGATGTTTCTTACTTTCCCGGGGTGACTTCCTCTCCATTGCATCAATGGCTGCCTTATTCAATCGGGCACAGGTTACGCGAGGGATTACGGCTTGCCGGATCAGCGATGAAAGGGTATCTGACTGAAGAAGCCGTTATCCTTGGCGTTGAATCACGGACATCATCACCGGTAAGGATCCCCCGTGATCAGGCTACAATGGAACATACCGGCATATCAGGTCTTTATCCGTGCGGGGAAGGATCAGGGTATTCGGGAGGTATTGTATCTTCAGCCGTGGATGGAATAAGAGCTGCCGAAGCCATAGCGGCTAAGCATGGTATGATCTGATCTCAACCCTGCCGGCCCTTTGCCCTGGTGAATTCAGATAGTATCACCGATGCAGCCATGCTTACATTCAACGAATCGATCCCTGTGACGGCATCAGTCTGTTTTGGAATCATTATCCTGTGGGTGACAAATGGGATCAGGTCTTCGGAAATACCTTTGGATTCATTTCCCAGGAGAATAATCCCGTTTTTATCAAGTCTTCCCGTATAGATTGAATCCCCTCCGATCATGGCCCCGTAAATCTCCATTTTCTTTTCATGTGCCATCCTGAGGAATGAAGCAAGGTCAAGATAATGAACACTTACATGCATTATTGCCCCCATGCTCGATTGGATAACTTTTGGATTGTAAACATCGACCGATGTCTCTGAACAGTAAATATGCCTGATGCCAAACCATGCAGCAGCCCTGATTATGGTCCCGAGGTTGCCGGGATCCTGAACGCAGTCAAGAGCGAGAGACAATTCTGCATCGGGTACTTTTATATCAGTTACAGCAGCCGGCATTTCAATGACAGCCATAGCATTATGAGGAGTTTTCAATGAGCTCATCTTTTTAAGTTCCTCATAGCCTGCAGGTATAATCTCTGTAATTCCCTTTTTATGAACAAGGGGAAGTGAATTAAGGAACTCAGGCTTGGCTATCAGCATTCGGACAGGCATGCCGGATTCAAGGAATTCCTTCACCATCTTGTCTCCTTCAATAACATATAACCGCTCCTCTTCGCGGGTTTTTTTCTTTTGAAGTGAGAGGATGAAACTGGTTTTAGCTTTGCTTAACATTCTGGTATGAGGATTTAAATGTTGCTGGTTGCTGGTTGCTTGTTGCTAGTTGCCAGTGTAAATTATTGATATCTTTGTATGACTTCTTTGCAGCAAATTTGGGAAAAATTATATCAAATAAAAATTTTACACGGGGATATCCACTGCTATGTATTTTTCTGCTGTCTCTTCTATCATCATGTAATCCAACTAAATATGTTCCCCGTGAGGATACCCTGCTTGATGAGGCTCACATAATAATAAGCAGGGATGGCGTTGAAAAGTCAGACCTTATGCCATACCTGAGACAGAAGCCCAATAAAAGGATATTCGGTGTAAAATTTCATCTGGGTTTATATAACCTGTCGAACATAAACAAGGAAAAATGGCCGCATAAATGGCTGAGGGAAATAGGTGAGGAGCCGGTTATTTTCGATCCATATGCAACTGCAAAATCAACAGAACAGATAAGGTCTTTCCTCTCGTCAAAAGGGTATTTCGACAGTAACGTAATGGAAACAACCGAAACTGCGAACAGGAAATCAAAAGTATATTACAATGTCGACCTTAACCCGCCGTATACCGTGCGGAATCTTTATTATAATATTGCAGATACTTCAATAAGAACCCTCTTCTATCTCGATTCAGTTGACTGCCTTATAGAAAGAGGCAAGCCATATGATGTCGATGTGCTGCAGGCTGAAAGATCCAGGTTTGAAAGATATATAAAGGACAAAGGATTTTATGGTTTCTCAGGTGAGCATATTTACTTCAATATCGACAGCACAGCCGGGAACCGGCAGGTTGATATATATTATGGTATAAAGATGTACCAGAGTGTATATCCGGATAACAGGGTTGTAACGGTCCCTCATTCAATGTACAGGGTAAGGAATGTTTACATATATCCCGACTTTGTACCTAAAGATGCTCTTGAAGGCGGATCAGCATTTATAAGCACTCTTGATACCACCTGGTACCGTGATTATTATTTCATTTCATCGCAGGATAAGCCGCCTGTCAAGAATGATCTGATAATCCAGTCGCTCTATTTAAAGCCGGGATCATTGTTCAACGTTACAAATACTGAGCAGACTCAGTCACACCTTCTTGCCCTGAAAACTTTCAGGTTGGTAAACATATTTTACAGCGAGGTGCCACATTCTGAATTTCCCGGGTCACCTGAAATGAGCCTCGATTGTACCATACAGCTTACACCGCTTGCAAAACAGTCATATAAGGTTGAACTGGAAGGTACAAATACGGCAGGATACCTCGGAGGAGCCCTTAACCTGATTTACCAGAACAAGAACCTTTTTCGCGGCGCTGAGCTGTTTAACCTTAAACTTAAAGGCGCATATGAGGCCCTTTTTTCGCAGCAGGATACGCTGCGAAGCGTTCAGGAATATGGAGTGGAAACAAGCCTGAGATTTCCTAAGTTCCTTCTGCCTTTCCTGGAGAAGGAGGAGTTTGTGAAGAAATACAACCCTGCCACAACGCTTCTGGCAGCATACAACTACCAGGATATGCCTACATATGCCCGGACTATGGCAAATGCAACATTCGGCTACACATGGAACGGTAATGCATATACCACACATATAGTCAACCCTGTCCAGCTTAACCTTGTCAACCTGCTGAGAATAGATCAGAAATGGAAGGATTGGATCGATTCTTCTTCCTATCTTGCAGATAGTTACAGGGATGTAATGATACTGGGCGGGGGATATTCATTTATCTTCAATAACCAGAAGATCAAGAAGTCAAACGATTACTGGTTTGTAAGGATCAATGCAGAAGCTTCAGGTACCATGCTCAGTGCATTGAGCAGGATAGCAGGAACTGAAAAGACAGAGGGAAAGTATAATGTACTGGGACAGCCATTTGCACAATACCTGCGTTCAGACATTGATATAAGATATAATGTAAATATTAATGATGTCAGTTCCGTTGTTTACCGCGGTTTCCTGGGTGCCGGGATACCATACGGAAACTCCAGGGCAATGCCCTTTGAAAAGCAGTATTTCAGCGGCGGGGCTAACAGCATCAGGGCCTGGCAGGTAAGAACTCTGGGGCCGGGAGCATCTGAACCGGATTATACAAAACTGCTGAACCAGACATCAGATATTAAGCTGGAAATCAATGCAGAATACAGATTCAAGCTTTTCTGGATACTTGAAGGGGCACTCTTCCTTGATGCAGGAAATATATGGTCGTTCAATGATGACCCTGCAACTCCCGGATCACAGTTCAGGCTGAAAAGTTTCATGAGTGAAATTGCAGTAGGTGCAGGGACAGGACTCCGGTTCGACCTTGATTTTGTATTGTTGAGGGCGGATATAGGATTTAAGCTCAGGGATCCTAGACTGGAACCGGGATCAAGATGGATTACTAACTGGAGCGATTATTACCAGGCAACTCAATATACAGATTATTACGGAAATGTAAAGCACCCGAGGATCTTTGGGATTGTCCTGGGCATAGGTTACCCGTTCTGATCCGCAGCGTTGAAGATTTACTCCATTTTTCTTTCATTCATTGAACAGATTTCGTAAATTGCATCTGTCTCACTGCATACTTATGAAACGTATTTCATTTGAACCTTTCAGAGAATGGTTTGGCTTTACAAGACGTGAAAGAAGATCTACTTTCATTTTACTCTTTCTCATTATAGCGGTAACCGGGCTCAGGTATATTATACCGTCACGGCAAATCACATTTGAAGAAATACCGGCAGCGGCTGCAGATACCGTTAAAAAGCAATCCACCTTTGCAGGCAGATCCGGGAGACAGCATCAGCTTTTAGATATAAATAAATGTGATTCGGCAGCGCTGGAAGCTCTTCCCGGTATAGGTCCCGTACTGGCTGTGAGGATAATTAAATACAGGAGCCTGCTTGGAGGGTTTGCACGGGTGGAGCAGCTAAGAGAGGTATATGGACTGCCTGAGGAGACTTATGCTATAATCTCAGCAAGAGTGTTTGCTGATTCCCTGGAGGTTAGAAGGATCAATATAAATAGTGCAGATTACAGGCAGTTAATCAGAATTCCATATTTTGAGAGGTATGAAGTGACAGCTATCCTGAAGTACAGGGAACTGAACGGCAATATCAGTGGAATTAGTGAGATGATTGATAATAAGCTTGTTCCCCATGAAGCGGCAAAAAAAGCCGGGCCGTATATGGAGTTTTAAGACCTCCCCCGGCAGCCCCTTAAAGGGGACATTTGTTTTTAACCCATTTTTAACCCTTTTATTTTTTATTTACCCGGATTATTCAGTATCTTTAATAGATTCTGTAAATCAAAAAAGGATAACAGTAAATATTTAAATATCAAAAATTTAGACATTATGAATAAATTATCTCCCTAAAAGTTTTGAAAAGAAAATATCTATTTCTAACTTTGCGCCTCGTTTAAACCACTATTTTTATTATGATTATTGTACCGATCAAAGAAGGCGAGAATATAGAAAGGGCTTTAAAAAAGTTCAAGAGAAAGTTTGAAAAGACGGGAGTGATACGTGAGTTACGCTCGCGTCAGGCTTTTGTTAAGCCTTCAGTACGCCGGAGAGAAGAGATCAAGAAGGCTAAGTACGTTCAGAAGATGCAGGAAAGCGAAGAGTAATCCGCTTCCGCATCAGCTACTTTTAATCATAACCGACTCGATTCCTTCATGAATCATAAGGAATCATTTCTGCAATATCTGAAAATCGAAAAGCGGTATTCGCTTAATACCATCAGGTCGTATCAGAATGACCTGGATCAGTTTTTCGAATGGCTCGGTGAGAACAGTATTCCCACCGACGCAGCGGGTATTTCATCGCACGACATTAGGGCATGGATAGTAAGTCTGATGGACAGGGGGATAACATCCATGTCAGTTCACAGGAAGATCTCGTGTCTCCGCGTCTTTTTCAGGTATATGAGGAAAGAGGGGATAATAAAGGGTGATCCGCTTGAGAAGGTGGTGCTGCCTAAAAGGAAGAAGAGGCTCCCTGTATTTGTTGAGGAGAAAGCACTCGACACGCTGCTTGATGATTTCAGCTTCGGTAACGACTTTGCCGGCATCAGGAACAGGACGCTGGTGGAGATGCTTTATCTGACTGGTATGCGAAGGGCTGAGCTAATAGGACTAAGGTTCCGGGATATTGACCTGGCAGAAGGCACAGTGAAGGTCACAGGTAAGAGGAACAAACAGAGGATCATACCACTTACCAGACCTTTTATCCCGAGGCTTGAGGAGTACATCAGACTCAGGAATGAAATTGCTGAAGCCCAGGGCGGGAACTGGTTTTTCATTACCGATAAGGGCAACAAATTATATGATAAATTTGTTTACAATACAGTGAGAAGGTATCTTTCGATTGTTACGACCATTGATAAGAAAAGCCCCCATATTCTAAGACACAGTTTTGCCACCCATATGCTTAACAGGGGTGCTGATCTGAATACCATAAAGGAGTTTCTGGGACACGCCAACTTGTCTGCAACACAGATATATACACATAACACTTTTGAGAAACTAAAGAAAATATATAAACAGGCTCATCCACGGGCTTAACCAAAACAAATAAACAGGAGGTACTACTATGAACATTCAGATTCATTCAGTGAGGTTTGACGCCGACAAGAAGCTTATAGACTTCGTTCAACAGAAACTGGAAAAACTTACCCAGTATGGTGAAGATATTGTAAATGCCGAAGTATACCTCAGGCTTGACAAGGATCAGACTGGTTCAAATAAAATCAGCGAAATCAAACTTGATCTGTCAGGCGGACCATTATTTGCAAGGAAGCAGAGCAAGACTTTTGAAGAGGCCACAGATGATGCTATTGATGCTCTTAAGACACAGATTACCAAGCATAAACAGAAGAAGAGAGGTGTATGATTATTCTGTTCATAAAATTATTTTATATTATTTTGAATTATAAGATATAAATTCATACATTTGCACACCGTTTTTTAAGGGTGTATTATGCACTAACGGGACGTTCTTTAACTTGCCGATGTAGCTCAGTTGGTCAGAGCAGCTGATTTGTAATCTGCAGGTCGGGGGTTCGAATCCCTTCATCGGCTCCTGAAGGAGTTGCAAATGTGTCTCTTGAGAGATTAAGTCTGTTTAAAGGGGGAGATACCAAAGCGGTCAACTGGGGCAGACTGTAAATCTGCTGGCGAATGCCTTCGTAGGTTCGAATCCTGCTCTCCCCACTTAAACGGATTCCTGCTGTCAGCAAATACAGTAAAATGGAGAATGCAGTGATCTCTACGGACGATATAAGCGGGAGTAGCTCAGTTGGTAGAGCATTAGCCTTCCAAGCTAAGGGTCGCGGATTCGAGCTCCGTCTCCCGCTCACTACTTTGAGGCCAGAGTAGCTCAGGGGTAGAGCACTTCCTTGGTAAGGAAGGGGTCGGGGGTTCAATTCCCCCCTCCGGCTCAACAGGACAGAACGGTACAGTATGTTTTGAATTTTGAACTTTGAATTAAACACAGATACGATAAACTAAATTTAATAAGCTTGGAGTTATGGCAAAAGAAAAATTTGACAGGTCGAAACCGCATGTTAATATTGGTACTATCGGTCATATTGACCATGGCAAGACCACTCTGACAGCAGCTATCACTATGGTTCTCCACAAGAGAGGGCTGTCTGAAGTCAGGGATTTTGATTCAATTGATAATGCTCCTGAAGAAAAGGAAAGGGGTATTACTATTAACACTGCTCACGTTGAGTACCAGACAGCTACACGTCACTATGCACACGTAGACTGCCCTGGTCATGCTGACTACATCAAGAACATGGTTACAGGTGCAGCCCAGATGGACGGCGCTATCCTCGTAGTGGCAGCTACTGACGGCCCGATGCCTCAGACCCGTGAACATATCCTTCTGGCCCACCAGGTAAACGTTCCCCAGGTGCTCGTTTTCATGAACAAGGTTGACCTTGTTGAAGATGTTGAGCTCCTTGACCTCGTCGAAATGGAGGTTCGCGACCTTCTTAACTTTTATAAGTTTGACGGAGACAATTGCCCGGTAATACGCGGTTCTGCTCTCGGAGCTATGCACGGTGAAGCAAAATGGGAAGAAAAAGTTGTTGAACTGATGGACGCAGTCGATGCTTATATACCGATTCCTTCGCGCGACAACCAGAAGCCTTTCCTGATGCCGGTTGAAGACGTGTTCTCAATCACAGGACGCGGTACCGTTGCTACAGGACGTATCGAAACAGGAGTCGTCCTGACCAGCGACGAACTCGAAATGATCGGTCTCGGAACCGAAAAACGCAGAACAGTATGTACAGGTGTCGAGATGTTCCGTAAGATACTCGATAGAGGTGAAGCCGGTGACAATGTAGGTCTTCTTCTGCGCGGTGTTGACAAGAAAGAGATTAAAAGAGGTATGGTTCTTGCAAAACCGGGTTCAATAACCCCGCACACAAAAATCAAAGCCGAGGTTTACGTACTAAAGAAAGAAGAAGGCGGACGTCATACTCCGTTCCATAATAAGTACCGCCCGCAGTTCTATATCAGAACGCTTGATATAACCGGAGAAATAACTCTTCCTGAAGGACGGGAAATGGTTATGCCGGGCGACAATGTCACGATCACTGTCGATCTCATCTATCCTGTAGCTATCAATGTTGGTCTTCGTTTTGCTATCCGTGAAGGAGGAAGAACAGTTGGAGCAGGACAGGTTATAGAAATATTACAGTAAACGGTTTGGATACAGTAGTGCCGCGCTGCGGCACTACCCTATACGGGTGTAGCTCAGTTGGTAGAGCACTGGTCTCCAAAACCAGGTGTCGGGAGTTCGAGTCTCTCCTCCCGTGCAAACATAAGTAACAAAATGAGTATAAAAGGATATTTTAAGGAGTCTTTCACCGAACTGGTGCATAAAGTAACCTGGCCTACATGGAGCGAGCTGCAAAACAGCGCTGTACTGGTCATGGTTGCAACACTTCTGATAGCTCTTGTAGTTGCAGTAATGGATCTCTCATTCAGCAACATAATGGAGTTCGTTTACGGTTTATTATACTAAAACAGGAGATCTCTTCAATGAGTGAAAATGTTAAGAAGTGGTATGTGCTCAGAGCCATAGGCGGGAAGGAAAAGAAAGTAAAGGAGTATATCGATAACGAAGTAATACGGCTTAAGCTTGGAGAATACATCTCACAGGTTCTTATCCCAACCGAAAAGGTCTACCAGATACGCTCAGGAAAAAAAATCAGCAAGGAAAGAACATTCTTCCCGGGTTACGTGCTCGTTGAAGCAGTGCTCGTCGGCGAGATACCCCACCTTCTGAGAAATGTCCCGAACGTAATAGGTTTCCTGGGATCACAGGAGGGTGAACCTGTACCGCTCAGAAAATCAGAGATTAACAGGATACTGGGTAAGGTTGACGAACTGAATGCAAGCGATGAGGAACTTAATGTTCCCTTCTTCGTCGGAGAAGCTGTGAAGGTTATAGACGGACCGTTCAACAGTTTCACGGGTATAATAGAAGAGGTAAATGAGGAAAAGAAAAAGCTCAAGGTGATGGTAAAGATATTCGGCAGAAAAACGCCGCTTGAGCTTAGTTTTATGCAGGTAGAAAAGGAAAATTAACTGAAGATATTGACAGCTGTGACAATTATAATGCTTCCTGAACAGCAGTCAAATTCTCGCACTAAACACGCAAATTTTAAATTATGGCAAAAGAAGTTGCTGGACTAATCAAATTACAGATTCGTGGCGGAGCTGCCAATCCATCACCGCCTGTAGGACCTGCTTTGGGTTCTAAAGGAGTGAATATCATGGATTTCTGCAAGCAATTCAATGCGAGGACCCAGGACAAAGCTGGAAAAGTGATACCGGTAGTTATAACAGTATATGCTGACAAATCATTTGATTTTGTAACAAAAACACCTCCGGTGGCTGTTCAGCTTCTTGAAGCTGCCAAAACCAAGAAAGGTTCAAAGGAACCCAACAGGGAAAAGGTAGCTCAGGTGACCCAGGACCAGATCAAGGCAATTGCGCAGGATAAAATGGAGGACTTGAATTGTTTTACAATTGAGTCTGCGATGAAAATGGTAGCCGGAACCGCGAGAAGCATGGGGATAACCGTCAAAGGCGAATCCCCCGTTAATAATTAATAAGACGAATAATGACTAAACTTACCAAAAACCGTAAGCTTGCCCTTGAAAAACTTGACAGGGACAGGCTATATACGTTGAAGGAGGCATCAGTGCTGGTTAAGGAGATGACCAAGACCAAATTCGATGCTTCTATCGATCTGGATGTAAGGTTAGGTATAGATCCCAGAAAATCCAACCAGATGGTTCGCGGCGTTGTTTCGCTTCCTCACGGAACAGGAAAACAGACACGTGTACTCGTTCTCTGCTCACCTGATAAAGTGAATGAAGCAACTGAAGCCGGAGCCGATTATGTTGGTCTTGAAGAATATGTCGAAAAGATCAAAGGAGGCTGGACTGATGTGGATGTGATAATAACCATGCCATCCGTGATGGGAAAAGTAGGTCAGTTAGGAAGGATCCTTGGTCCGCGAGGACTGATGCCCAACCCGAAAAGCGGTACTGTTACCATGGAAATCGGGAAGGCAGTTAAGGAAGTTAAGCAGGGGAAGATTGATTTCAAGGTTGATAAAAGCGGAATCATCCACGCCTCTGTAGGTAAAGTCTCATTTGAAGCCAATAAGATCGCTGACAATGCAAAGGAGTTTATCTCAATGGTAAACAAGCTCAAACCGGCTGCAGCAAAGGGAACCTACATCCGCAGCCTGTTCCTTTCAAGCACCATGAGCCCCGGCATCAGAATCGATCCTAAAGGTCTTGATGAGTAATTAATTCTAAAACTCGGAAAGTTATTATGAGACGCGAAGAAAAAAACGTTATTATAGAAAGCCTAGCTGAAAAACTTAAAGAGTACAGTCACTTTTACCTGACTGATACTGCAGATCTGAATGCCGCTGATACAAGCAGCCTGAGGAGAAAGTGTTTTGAACATGACATTAAGCTCGTTGTGGTAAAGAACACGCTTCTTAAGAGAGCTCTTGAAATGTCTGGCATTGACTTTGAAGAACTTTATCCGGTTCTAAAAGGTACAACATCCATCATGTTCACACAGAACGGGAACAGCCCTGCAAAACTTATAAAGGAGTTCCGTAAAGAGCATGACAAGCCTCTTCTTAAGGCTGCATACGTTCAGGAATCTATTTATATCGGAGATACCATGATCGATTCACTTATCTCCATCAAGACAAAAGAGGAGCTCATCGGAGATATCATTCTTCTCCTTCAGTCACCTGCCGGGAGCGTTATATCAGCTTTACAGTCAGGAGGAAATAAATTACACGGTGTGCTTGAAACACTGTCAAAAAAAGAGAACTAATCTAAGTATAATCAAATTAAATTTTATAAAAATGGCAGATCTTAAGAAATTTGCAGAAGAACTGGTTAACCTTTCAGTAAAAGAAGTAAGCGAACTGGCGAAAATACTCAAGGAAGAATATGGTATTGAACCGGCCGCCGCAGCTGTAGCTGTAGCAGGTCCCGCTGCCGGAGGAGCAGCACCAGCCGCTGAAGAAAAAACTACATTCAATGTTTTTCTTAAAACCGCAGGCGGTCAGAAATTACAGATCGTGAAACTTGTAAAGGACATCACCGGACTCGGCCTTAAAGAAGCAAAAGCAGTAGTTGACGCTGCTCCGGGCCCTGTTAAGGAAGGTGTCTCAAAAGATGAAGCTGAAGCTATTAAAAAACAGTTAGAAGACGCAGGAGCTGAAGTTGAACTTAAATAAGTTATACCACATTGTCTGGTCATAGGTTTGGTCCCGAGTACTCGGGATCAGGCCTTTTGTTATTTATTGTATAAGTTCACATAATTCTTGTAAAATGTCATCAAAACATACCGACCGAATTAATTTTGCATCCAGGAAACAACAGCTTGATTATCCTGATTTTCTGGAAATTCAGTTGAAATCATTCGGTGAGTTCTTCCAGCTTGGAACAACTCCTGA
>Ga0172365_10002017_pt1 | contig 14801 bp, 10 predicted proteins | sample LakKivSesite48cm_FD_114535 | JGI IMG/M metagenome (GOLD analysis project Ga0172365, IMG submission 114535) | Sediment microbial communities from Lake Kivu, Rwanda - Sediment site 48cm | ecosystem: Environmental > Aquatic > Freshwater > Lake > Sediment | place: Rwanda: Western Province, Lake...
ATTACAACAAATATAATGTAAAATTCAGGAATGATTTCCCTGCTCATACGGGAATAATAATTTGGCAGGCACCACAAATATTTGTATTTTTGCAAAGGGTAAGTCTTATACGACCAGCTCCTGCTAAACTCCCCCAGGATCGGAAGGTAGCAAGGGTAGGCGGTTGTAGCGGTGCGATATAAGTAGCTTACCCTTTTTTTTAATACCCCCCATCCCTCCTGAAGGGGTGCTATAAACCCAATACTAACTAATATCTGATTTGGGTTTTAACCCCCCTTTAGGGGGGCCTGGGGGGCAGATAAACAAAGTTATGTTGATAAGGATATATCCCGAAAACCCCAATCCCCGCCATGTCAGGCAGGTGGTTGACCTTCTTGAGGCAGGAGGGATCATCATTTATCCTACAGATACTGTATATGCCATGGGCTGCGATATCAAAGCTCACAAATCGATAGAAAAGATAGCAAGGCTGAAAGGACTTAACCCCGATAAACCTGACCTGTCACTTATTTTTCTAAATATGAGCCAGCTATCTGAATACACAATCATCAGGGATAATTCAGTTTTTAAGCTCCTGAAACGGAATCTTCCCGGGCCGTTTACTTTTATTGTCAGGGCAAACAACCAGATACCGGGACTCTTTAAGAACAAAAAGAAAACCGTCGGGATCAGGATACCGGATAACAGCATTGTGCATGAAATAGTCAGGGAACTGGGCCGGCCTATAATTACAACTTCAATTCATGACCAGGATGAGATCATTGAATATACCACCGATCCGGAACTTATAAATGAGAAATACCGCGATTTTGCTGATATTGTAGTTGACGGGGGATATGGTAAAAACGAAGCGTCAACTATAGTAGACTGCACGGGTGAGGAACCTGTAATAATACGGCAGGGTCTTGGAGTACTGGAGTATTAACCTGCCTTATCTCTTATAAAAATCCTTAGTAAAGAATGTGAGCAGCGAAAGCAGCTCAAGTCTTCCCAGCAGCATTAGAAAGGCAAAGAACCACTTGCCTGGTTCAGGCACCGATGCGTATGTTGAACCGGTTCCCGGGGTTCCCAGCGACGGACCAATATTGCCCAGCATTGATGCAGAAGTGCTGAACGATGTTACAATATCATATCCCATGAGAGAGATTACAAGTGAGCCGATACAGATTGTTATAAAATACAGGATAATAAATATCAGAACATTATGTACTATCCCCGAAGGGATTATTTTCTTATCCATTCTGATCGGAAGGAATGCATTGGGGTGAATCATTCTTCTCATCTCATGACGGGAGTTTTTGGTTGTTATAAGGAGCCTGATGAATTTAAGGCTCCCTCCCGGTGATCCTGATGTGCCTCCTGTGAACATGAGGATTAAAAATAAAAGGATTGCCAGATTACCCCACTGGTAGAAATCGGTATGGTAGAATCCTGTTGTGGTCACAATTGAAACTACCTGAAAAGTTCCTTCAAGTAAGCCTTTGCCGGCATTTATTCCCGTTTTCATCCAGAGGATCGAGGAGACGATCAGTGCAAATATCAGGCATGTGCCGGCGTAAAATATAAATTCAAGGTTGCCAAACGCTTTTCTGAAATCATTTTTTGCTGCGAAATAGATATTTGACATATTTGTTCCGGCAATAAACATGAACAGGGTCACAATTATGAGCACCAGCGGAGACCCCATGTAAGTCATACTGTTGTCACTTGTGGTGAATCCGCCGGTTGACATTGTGGTAAATGAAATGCAGACTGCATCAAAAAGAGGCATTCCGCTTAATGCAAGCAAAATGGCTTCTGAAAGAGTAAAAAGTGAAAATAAGACAATTATTCGTTTTGCAGAACCGCTGATCCTGGGATTGATCTTGTCAGTTGTTTGTCCGGTGAATTCGGTCAGGGAAAGCTGAATATTTACTGATTTGACAACAGGTATCAGGGAAAGTGAAATCAGGATAAATCCTATCCCGCCAACCCATTGAGTAATGCTTCTCCAGAACAACACTCCGTGAGGAAGTGTATCGATACCGGCCAGGATTGTTGCACCTGTTGTGGTGAACCCCGATATCGACTCAAAGAATGCATCAGTGAAAGGTCTGATCGTTCCGGTGAGCAGGTATGGCAATGTTCCGAAAAGACTAAGTGTCAGCCATATGCCTGTAATAATAATATATCCCTCCTTATGTCCCGACAACTTCTCCTCATTCCTCAGGGGAGAAAAAACGAGAATCCCGGTTACAATGGTTATGATACCTGAAAGTAACAGTTTTGTTGCTTCCGGTTCACTGTAAAGAAATGAAACCGCAGCAGAAAGCAGCATAAACAAACCTTCAATGATAATTACCAGGCTTAATACCCTGGCAATAACTCTGAAATTAACCATTCATTATCAGGTAAAGAATTTTGAAAGCCGGTCATAAGCAGAAGGCAGGGTAAAAACCACTACCCTGTCATTTGCCTTTATTACAGTATCACCGGTGGCAATAAAGGGAACTCCTTCCCTGGTGCCCCCTCCGACAATTGCATCTTTTGGGAAATCAATACCGCGAAGTGTTCCCCTGGTAATTCTTGCATTCTCAGGAACGATAAATTCCATCACTTCTGCCTCTGTTCCCGTCATATATTTGACCTGTGTCACATTAGGGTTCAGGGTATGCCTGAAAATCCTTGAAGCGGCTGATATCTTTTTGTTAATGATGGTGTCAATTCCCGAGGTTTCTGCCAGGTTGATATATTCCATATTCTCAACTTCGGCTATAGTTCTCTTGACTCCCATTGTTTTAGCCAGGAGGCATGAAAGGATATTTGTCTCTGAGTTGCCGGTAACAGCAACAAAGGTATCCATCCTTGAGATACCCTCCTGTTCAAGCAGGTCAGCATTCCTGGCATCACCGTTGATTATCAGCGTTTTGTCGAGTATCTCGGCAAGGTATTCACATTTTGCAGGGTCTGAATCAATCAGCTTTACCTGACAACTGTCCTGCATATAAAGAGCAATGTGCTTGCCTATCCTGCTTCCTCCGATTATCATCAGGTTTCTTGCTTCAATAACCTCCTTGCCTGAAGTCTTCATCATCTCCTCTATTCCCTCTCTTGTTGTTATTACATAAACAAGATCCCCGATCTGGAACTGCTCATTGCCCCTGGGTATTATAGTTTTGTCGTTGCGTTTAATAGCAACAGCCCTGTATTTATCAGTCTTGTTGTTAACTGCAATCTCGGCCAGGCTCTTATTCAGGATAGGAGCATTTTCATCCAGCTTCTGTACATACATGGTAAGCTTTCCGCCTGAGAACTCCATGAATTCAGAGGTTCCTGTTTCATGAAGCAGCCCAAGCACCTCCCTGGCAGCGATAAGCTCGGGGTAAATAAGCGAATCTATCCCCAGTGTCCTGAAAAACTCGGGTGTTGATTGCTCAAGATAATCAATATTGTCAATACGTGCTATGGTTTTGGCAGCTCCAAAGCGTTTTGCCAGTATCGAAGCGGTAACATTTGTGTCCTCAGAATGAGTTACCGCAATAAAAAGATCTGTTTTCTTCTCAAGGGTATCTCTCAGTACCCTTATGGAGGTTGCCGATCCGTTTACTGTAAGAACATCAAGCGTCGATTTGACAGGATCGAGCCTTGATTCCTCAGGATCTATCAGAATTATTTCATGGTCTTCATTGGAGAGCAACTTAGCCAGATGTGATCCAACTTCGCCTGCTCCTGCTATTACTATTCTCATCGTTTTAAAAGTGAAAAACAGCACAAAATTATACTATAAATAGCACACCTGCAGTCATTTTTAACATATTTATTTTTGGCAGATGATCAAAGCGAAAGGTGCCAGGCCCCCTCTTTACCAATAAGATGGACTTTTCCCGTTCGAAGATTTCCGATCGCTCCCCTGATAAGGTAGTCGTATTTAACTTCCGGACAGACTATTACAGCTTCGATGATCCCATCATAAGCAATTTTGCGCTCAATTGCAGGCTTTTTGCCTTTTATTATCACAATATCGGGCGCTGCCGATTCAAGTATTTGTGTAGTCAGCGAGTTAGTTACCAGAATGTCTTTTCCGGATGATCTTAGATAAAATGCATCACTCCCGGTCTTTTGCTCATTAATCCTGAGATTAAGGACCGCAGCATGTCTGAGCACCTCCTTCCCGGGGGGTAATGAATCAGAAAATACCATAAGACGATTTCCACTCCTTATTCCTATTGATGATGTGACTACTGAATTATATACAATCAGCTCTGCAGATCTTTTTGTTATTATTTCTTTCACAGTAATCAGTGTAACAAATAATAAAAGTGACGTGACAGGATATAACACAGAAGTTGATTTCCTGTTAAGAATGTACTTTATAAGCAGGAATACGCTGACAGCCAGGAATAAGGATTCGACCGGTGTTATCCCAATATTTTCAATTGATGAAAACGGAAGCGAGGAAGCTGTTTCAGTAAGCTGCTCAGTGAGACCGGTCATAAAGCTTAAGATATGAGCGAAGAGACGGGAAACGGGAACAAAATGGTAAAGAGCCGGGAACAGAAATCCGAGTATAACCACTATGGAGGAGATAGGTACAATAATGATATTTGACAGTATGAACCAGGTGGGGAACCTGTTGAACAGCAGCACTGTAAGGGGAAGAGTACCTGCCTGTGCAGTTATGGTTACTGCGGCGGACTGCCATACCAGGTCGGGTAAGCGATGCCTGAAGCAGATCTTAAGGTACAATTGGCGGTAAAACAGTATTATGAATATCACGGCAGAATAGGAGAGCTGAAATCCTGCATCAAAAATCACCGAAGGCCTCGCTAAGATCAGAATAAAAGCGGAAGCCAGTACAGAATTGATCCCGTTCACAGGTCTTTTCATTGCGTTTCCGGCCTGCAGGAAAGAATACATAAGCGCTGCCCTCAGAACAGAAGGAGTGAGTCCTGTAATAAAGGCATAAGCCCATAATGTAACAATTGTTACAATTATCCTGATGATGTTCAGTCGACCTTTCAGGAAGAATAACATATTGTAAATGAACATGCTCAGGATCATCACATGCAATCCGGATACTGCCATAATATGCATTACCCCGGCCTTTATAAAATACTGTTTCTGGTCAGGATCAAGGAGACTCTTCTGGCCAAGGGTTATAGCAGCCACAAGTGCCAGTCTGTCTCCCTCAATACCCCTCTCCCTGAACATCCCTATAATTCTTTCTCTTATTATCAGAGCCTTGTAAACCGGCGATATGCGATCAGGAGACGAGTGGTTAAAGATGCTGGTTTCATCAATGAATGCCGAATACCTTATATGGTTATTTTCCATATAGAACCTGTAATCGAATTCAAATGGATTACCTCGTTTTTCTATTTCCAAAGGGGTAAGTCTGACCACAAGCCGGTCACCGGGAGTCAGGGAAAGAAGGCTATCGCTCTTTCTGCAATATAAAAGAACAGAACCGAAAGCCTCCTGCCATTTCCCTGAAACTGATATTCCTTCCATTCTCATGATCATGCTCCGGCTTTTCTCCTTTTCCTCAGGATAATCTTTCAGCACACCTGCTACAAAATGCTCCTCTTTGCTCAAAACCGTGAGCCTGTTTTTTTCATTTGTATAGAGAAACAGTCCAGACAGATATAATGCCAGAAAGAATGTAAACCCATAGAGACAGTTGATCATCCTTCTGTTGAAATGCAGGCTGAACAGGAACAACGCAACTGCAGTTATACCAGAAACAATGAAGAACATGTTGCCTGGAGCTAAGTACAAGCCTGAAATTATGCCAAGGCAGACAGGAATAACAATACGAAGAAAAGGAATTTCCTTGTTTAGCACACCCTGCAGCTTTAGAGACAGGATAAAGTTAGGAAAAAGTTTGGAGTTTGGAGTTTGGAGTGACTAAAGTTATTTTACTTTACCCCAAACTCTAGTCACTCCAAACTCTAGTCACTCCAAACTCTAGTCACTCCAAACTCTAGTCACTTTTCACCTTATGTCCGGGGAGAATTGTTTTGTAAACAGATTCGAATTTTCCTTTGCTTATGGCTGCCAGTTTGCTTTTCAGCAGCCTTCTCCTGAGGGGACTTAAGAGATCAGTGAAAAGTATTCCGTCAAGATGGTCATATTCATGCTGGATTATTCTTGCCTTATAACCCTCATAAACCTCATCATGGAATTCCCAGTTCTCATCATAGTACTCTATCCTGATCCGGGCCTCCCTGTTGACCTCTTCCCTGATATTGGGAATACTAAGGCATCCTTCATTCATCAATTTCAGATCTCCGCTCTTCTCAGTAATACTAGGATTTATAAACACTTTTTTAAAGTCAACCAGAGAAGGTTCGTCATCTGCAATTGGTGTTCCGTCGATTATAAATATCCTGATTGATTTACCTATCTGCGGAGCGGCAAGACCCATCCCTTCAGATTTATACATCGTTTCGAACATATCTGCAATAAGCTGCTGGAGACCAGGATGATCTTTTTCTATATCTTTTGCAACTTTCCTTAATATCTCGTGTCCGTATACAACTATCGGGTACGTCATTTTCTGCCTTCTTCTTTTGCAATTTACCCCTTTTCTTATTTCCCCCAAGGGGGCAATGATAAGAAGTTCTGACATCACCTTCCCCCTTGGGAGAGGGTCAGGGTTGGGGGTTATTTTGTCTTTTTACTTTTATCAATAAATGCCTGAAGTATCAATGCTGCGCTTACCTTGTCCACTATCGACTTATCTCTTCTTTTCATCTTTTTCAATCCGCCCTCTATCATTGCTATTTGAGCCATCCTGGAGGTGAACCTCTCATCAGCCAGGTGAACCGGCTTGTCAGGGTATTTCCTTTTCAGTCTCTTAATGAACGGATCTATTACTTTAACAGATTCACTGGGTTTGTTGTTCATGTCAACCGGGTAACCGACTGTAAATGCATCGACCTGTACAGCTTGTAAATAATTTTCTATCCAAGCTTCAAGGTCGATAGTCCTTACAGTTTCCAACGGTGATGCAATAATCCTGAGAGGGTCAGTAACGGCCAGCCCCACGCGTTTTGTACCATAGTCTATTCCAAGTATTCTACCCATGTTTTTCAATGGGCGAAAATAGTAATAAAATTGGAATGGCGCAACGGTACAGCGGCCCGGTGATGCAATAGCATTGTCACCCGGTTGCATGACAAAAAAGCCACCCTTGCAGGTGGCTCCTTCTTCATACAGATTGTAATTATCAGTTTGCCGGTTGTTCTGTCTTTGCGGCAAACTCCATAGCTGCCAGTCTCTTGTAAGAGTTATAGCGCCATTTTGCATTTTCCTCAGCAGCCTTGAAAAGTATTTCAGCTTCACCGGGAAATGATTTGATAAGCGATGAATAGCGGACTTCCGAATTGAGGAACGGCTGGAACCTGGTCCAGTCAGGTTCCTTGGAGTCGAGAGTGAACGGATTCTTGCCCTCCTGTTCAAGAAGCGGGTTATATCTGTAGAGGTGCCAGTATCCGGCTTCAACAGCAGCTTTTTCCTGGGCCTGGGTTTTACCCATACCTTCTTTAAGACCATGATTAATACATGGGGCATAGGCAATAATGAGCGATGGGCCCTGAAAAGCCTCAGCTTCCTTAATAGCTTTGAGGTACTGAGCATTGCTGGCACCCATTGCCACCTGGGCAACATATACATAGCCATAGCTCATTGCCATCTGGCCGAGATCTTTCTTACGGATCTTTTTGCCTGAAGCGGCAAATTTTGCAACAGCTCCTGCCGGGGTTGATTTGGAAGCCTGACCTCCTGTATTTGAGTAGACTTCGGTATCAAGCACGAGCACATTAACATCTTCTCCTGAAGCCAGTACGTGGTCAAGGCCGCCGTATCCGATATCATATGCCCAACCGTCGCCTCCGAAGATCCAGTGTGATTTCTTAACCAGATACTGCTTCAGTTCCATTATCTCCCTGGCGGCAGATGACTTATCCTTTTCACATGCAGCGATGACTTTTGCCGACGCAGCTTTTGAGGCTTCAGCATTGTTCATGCCTGCCAGCCACTCATCAAAAGCAGCTTTGGTTTCTGGAGATACTGTTGCTGCTGATTCTTTCATTTTGAGAGCGATCCTTTCACGCAGCTTATTTGATCCAAGTGACAACCCCAGACCATATTCAGCATTGTCTTCAAACAGCGAGTTTGCCCAGGCCACACCATGACCTGACTTTTTGTTGAAAGTGTAAGGTGTTGAAGGAGCTGATCCGCCGTAGATTGAAGAACATCCTGTTGCATTGGCCACGATCATCCTGTCGCCATACAACTGGGTGATAGCTTTAATGTAAGGTGTTTCTCCGCAGCCCGCACAGGCACCTGAGAATTCAAACAGCGGCTGTGAGAACTGGCTGTTCTTGACATTTACGAATTTATCAACTACTGTATCCTTGTAACCTACTTTCTCATGCATGTATGTCCAGCGCTCAGCTTCAGCGAGTTGAGTTTCAAAAGGCTTCATTATCAGAGCTTTGTTCTTGGATGGACAAACATCGGCACAGTTTCCGCATCCGGTGCAGTCAAGAACGCTCACCTGGATTTTGAACCTGTACTGCTTCAGCACTCCTGGAATTCCCTGGATGGTCTTTGTTCCTTCAGGAGCATTTTTTGCCTCCTCCTCGGTAAGAAGGAATGGTCTGATTGCAGCATGAGGACAAACGTATGAGCACTGGTTGCACTGGATGCATTCGCCGGGCTGCCATTCAGGAACGTTGACGGCAACGCCTCTCTTTTCGTATGCTGTAGTACCAGAAGGGAAGGTCCCATCTTCTCTGCCTGCAAATGCACTTACAGGAAGATCATCACCCTTAAGATGGTTAATTGGTTCCATCACTTCACGGATAAATTCAGGAAGTACACGTGTGTCTTTCGTTTTTTCAACCTTTATTTTTGCCCACTCTGCAGGTACGGCGACCTTTATGACCTCAGTCCCTTTATCGACTGCAGCATAATTCATATTGACAACGTTTTCTCCTTTGCGTCCGTATGTTTTATAGATAGCCTTTTTCATTTCAGCCTCAGCCTTCTCATAAGGGATGACCTTTGCAAGCTTGAAGAAAGCTGCCTGCATTATCGTATTGGTTCTTGTTCCAAGCCCGATCTCCTCTGCAATAGCTGTTGCGTTTATAATGTAGAAGTTGATGCTGTTCTCAGCCATGTACTTTTTCAAATGGTCAGGAAGTCGTTTCTTTGTTTCCTCGACATCCCAGATCGAGTTCAGAAGGAATGTTCCTCCCTTCTTGAGGCCTTTCAGCATATCGTATTTATTGAGGTAGGAGGGAACATGGCATCCAACAAAATCAGGAGTATTTACAAGGTATGGCGATCTGATGGGCTTATCTCCAAATCGCAGATGCGAAGTAGTTATACCTCCTGATTTCTTTGAGTCGTATGCAAAATATGCCTGGCAGTATTTATCGGTGGAGCTGCCTATAATTTTGATAGAGTTTTTGTTGGCGCCAACAGTACCGTCAGAACCGAGGCCGTAGAATTTTGCTGAATAGGTACCTGGTAATGCGACATGTATCTCCGGAAGAACAGGCAGCGACCTGAATGTAACATCATCAACAATACCCACTGTGAACTGGTGCTTGGGCTCTTTAAGCTTCATGTTCTCAAATACCGAAAGAACCTGCGATGGTGTTGTGTCTTTTGAACTAAGTCCGTAACGTCCGGCAAGGATCAGGGGCTTTTCAGTCCTGTCGTAGAACATCTCCTTAATATCAAGATAAAGAGGATCACCGGGAGCTCCGGGCTCTTTCGTCCTGTCAAGAACTGAGATCCTTTTTACCGATTTCGGGAATACATTGAAGAAGTATTTTGATGAGAACGGCCTGTAGAGATGAACGGAGATAAGTCCGGCCTTTTCACCTTTGGCTCTCAGGTAATCAATTACTTCTTTTGTCGTGTCAGTGATTGACCCCATTGCAACGATGATATTTTCTGCATCCCCATCGCCGTAATATGTAAATGGTTTATATTCTCTTCCTGTAAGTTTTGATATTTCAGCCATATATGAGTTGACTATATCAGGCACAGGCTCGTAAAATTTATTCACAGCTTCCTTGGCCTGGAAGAATATATCAGGGTTCTGGGCTGTACCCCTTGTTACAGGATGTTCGGGATTAAGTGCATTTTCGCGGAATCTTTTCAGTGAATCCCAGTCGAGAAGCTTTTTCATTTCATCCATTTCAAGGACTTCTATTTTTTGAACTTCTGCTGACGAGCGGAACCCGTCAAAGAAATGCATGAAGGGAATTCTCGATTTTATTGCAGCGAGATGTGCCACTCCTGCGAGATCCATGATTTGCTGAACGCTTCCGCTTGCGAGAAGTGCAAATCCGGTCTGGCGTGTTGCATATATATCGCTGTGGTCGCCAAAAATTGAAAGGGCGTGAGCTGCAATAGTCCGGGCGCTGACATGGAATACCCCGGGAAGAAGCTCTGCAGCAATCTTATACATATTTGGGATCATAAGCAGCAATCCCTGTGATGCGGTAAAAGTGGTACAAAGTGCGCCAGCCTGAAGGGCGCCGTGGACTGCTCCAGATGCTCCGCCTTCAGATTGCAATTCCACTACCTTTACCTGCTCTCCGAAAATATTTTTAAGGCCGTTTGCTGACCATTCATCAACCAGTTCGGCCATTGTTGATGACGGTGTGATCGGATATATGGCAGCAACTTCGCTGAACATATATGCAATGTGAGCTGCGGCCTGATTGCCGTCGCATGTTATAAATTTCCTGGTAGCCATTTGATTAAATATATTATTGGTTTATTGTTAATAAAATAACAGTATGCAAATTTACGAAAAAAAGAGTTGCTTGTCAGCTTCCGTTCATTGATACAAGGAACTCTTCATTAGACCGCGACTGCATAAGCCTGTCGCGCAGGAATTCCATAGCTTCAACAGAATTCATATCGGCAAGATAATTGCGTAATACCCATATTTTCTGCATGATGCTTTTGTTCAGAAGCAGATCCTCGCGGCGTGTACTTGAAGCAGGAATATCTATTGAGGGGAATATCCTTCTGTTTGACAATTTTCTGTCAAGCTGAAGTTCCATGTTACCGGTTCCCTTGAATTCTTCAAAGATCACATCATCCATTTTTGATCCTGTTTCCGTTAGCGCAGTTGCAAGGATTGTCAGAGATCCACCGTCCTCTATATTACGTGCAGCCCCGAAAAATCTTTTCGGCTTATGAAGTGCATTTGAATCAACACCGCCCGAAAGGACTTTTCCTGAAGCCGGAGCCGTTGTGTTGAAGGCCCTTGCAAGTCTTGTTATGGAGTCAAGCAGTATAACAACATCATGTCCGCATTCAACCAGTCGCTTTGCTTTTTCCAGTACAATATTTGCCACCCGGCAATGACGCTCGGCCGGTTCATCAAATGTTGAGGCAATAACCTCAGCCTTAACATTTCTGGCCATATCCGTAACCTCCTCAGGCCTTTCATCAATAAGCAGGATCATGAGATATGCCTCCGGATGATATCTTGCTATTGCATTTGCGATCTCCTGGAGGAGAATTGTCTTGCCGGTTTTAGGCTGAGCAACAATAAGACCTCTCTGCCCCTTTCCAATGGGCGTGAACATATCAATTACCCTGACTGACAAACTACCTTCACCGGGTGTGCATAAGGTGAACTTCTCATTAGGGAAGAGCGGCGTAAGAAAGTCAAACGGTACCCTGTCCCTTATAAAATCAGGGTTCCTTCCGTTAATTTCATCAACCTTGATAAGTGGGAAATACTTTTCTCCTTCTTTCGGAGGACGGATTGTGCCTTTTATCGTATCGCCTGTTTTCAGACCGAAAAGCTTGATCTGTGACTGTGAAACATAGATGTCATCAGGGGAATTAAGGTAATTGTAGTCGGCCGATCTCAGGAATCCATATCCGTCGGGCATAATTTCAAGTACGCCGGTATTATAAATGATGCCCTCAAAATCATATGGTTTTTCCTTCTTTTCCTCCTTTTCATGAATTACCGGTGCCGCAGGTTCAGCTGCAGGAGCTTCGACAGATCTCTCATCAGCCGGAGTTTCAGAGACAGGGGGGATTTCATCAACCGGAGTCTCAGATGCAGGGGGGATTTCATCAACCGGTGTCTCAGCGACAGGGGCGATTTCATCAACCGGTATTTCATTTCTTACCGAAGGAGGATTCTCGATTATTACTTCATCTGTCTTTACCTGGATTTTGTCTTCAGGCTGCTCATTAGTTACTTCTTCAGGATTCTCCGGTTTTTCCATTTTTATTTCTGTTTTGTTTCCTGTCGTCCAGGAAGGCATCTTGCGTTCTTCATCAGGTTGTTCTGTTATTCTGAACAGATCCGGTTTTTCTTCCTTCTTCTCAGTGACCTGTGGATTTTCTTTCAGATCATCATTCTGTTCTCCCGGCCTCCTTAGATCATCGGGTGAAACAGACATTACAGATTCAGGCGGGCGGCTGAACACCGGTTTGCTGGTCCTTGGCCTTCTACCCCTTCTCTGTCCGGTATCCCGTTCCTGATTCATCCGGTCAGGTGGCCTGCTGAAGCCGTTATTGTCATGTCGCTGAATACTTTTTTGCTCAGTAGCGTCAATAGCCTGCTGATCAAGGATTTTATAAACGAGATCCTGTTTTTTAAGAGTTTCAGCTTTTTTTATGTTAAGTGATTTTGCTATCTCCCTCAGCTCAGGAAGAAGCATTTTACTTAATTCAAGAATGTCATACATACTATAAGATAATTGGAATTTAAGAGATATTAATAATTTTTATGGAATTCCGGGTTAAGATTTGATGATAGGCCCGGTGGATAATATTACGAATCCAAAACCGGGTCAATATTAAATAAAAATGATCAAATTTTTCCTGTCAAATGTTATAAAAATGCAACGGTATTAATCAAATTACTTAAGAATTTGATATTCAGGATATATGAATAACCATGCAATATACAAATATTATGTGGTTTTTCAAAAAAAAAGTTAAATCTGAAGTTACAGGAGCGTTTTTTTTATTAAAATTGTAGAAACTGCCGGGGATATTCTTATTTACCTAACCCTAACCTGTAGATGCGTCAGTTAAAGATTACAAAACAGGTTACTAACCGCGACACCCCGTCTCTTGATAAATATCTTCAGGAGATAGGTAAAGTTGATCTTATATCACCTGAAGATGAGGTTTTTCTGGCCCGAAGAATAAAATCAGGCGACGCTGATGCTCTTAAAAAGCTCGTAAAGGCAAACCTTCGATTTGTTGTTTCGGTGGCAAAACAGTACCAGAACCAGGGGATGAGCCTGCCTGATCTGATTAATGAGGGAAACCTCGGCCTTATGAAGGCAGCACAGCGCTTTGATGAAACAAGAGGATTCAAGTTCATTTCGTATGCCGTATGGTGGATACGCCAGGCTATCCTGCAGTCTCTTGCTGAACAGGCAAGAATAGTCCGGTTGCCTGTAAACAAGATAGGTTCAATGAACCGTATAAACAGGGCTTTTGCACGTCTCGAACAGGAATATGAACGGGAACCTTCTTCACAGGAAATAGCCGATATGCTTGAGATGATCCCTGAGGATGTCAAGGAGTCGCTGAAAACCAACGGCCGCACAGTAAGCATGGATGCACCCCTGAGCTCCGAGGAGGATAATACTATGTACGATGTGCTTCAGAGCGATGATACGCCAAGCCCCGATAAAAACCTGATAAATGAGTCATTGGCTTATGAGATAGAAAGAGCACTTAGCACTCTCTCCTCACGTGAATCAAAGGTGCTTAAGTTATACTTCGGCCTTGGCATGAAACATCCTTTCACTCTCGAAGAAATAGGAGAGGAGCTTAATCTTACAAGGGAAAGAGTCCGCCAGATAAAGGAAAAAGCAATCAAGAGGATTCAGTTCACCACCCGGTGCAGGATCCTTAAAACATACCTCGGTTAATTTTTTGTTCCTATCTTTGACCAAATCTCCGAAATTTTATGAAACATCTTGTTTCTCCTTCGATATTGACAGCTGATCTCGGTAACCTTGAAAAAGCAGTCAGAATGCTTAACAGCAGCGAAGCCGACTGGATACATCTTGATATTATGGACGGCGTCTTTGTTCCTAATATCTCATTTGGATTTCCTGTGGTTGAGCATGTTAAAAAGATAGCTGAGAAACCACTGGATGTGCATCTTATGATTGTTGAACCCGACAGGTATCTTGTGCGTTTTCGTGATGCCGGAGCATCAGTTCTAACAGTCCAGTATGAAGCATGTGTCCATCTCCAGAGGACTGTGACAGAGATCCGTAACCTTGGCATGAACGCCGGTGTAGCGGTTAACCCTCATACTCCGGTGATACTGCTTAAAAATATCCTGCCATACATCAACATGGTGCTCATAATGACTGTCAATCCCGGGTTCGGAGGGCAGTCATTCATAGCTGAGAGTTACAATAAGATAGCTGAACTAAGGAGGATGATTACCGAAGGTGGTCACAACGTGCTGATCGAGGTCGACGGAGGCGTTGACCTTAAAAACTCGCGGAGGCTGGTTGAGACCGGCGTTGATGTTCTTGTTGCAGGAAACACCGTGTTCAGCTCAAAAGATCCGGCAGAGACTATAAGGAAACTTAAGAATTTTTAAAACCAACCACAAAGTTCATAAAGGGAATTCACAAAGGAAACTAAGGAAGGCTCTTCGTGTGAACTTAGTGCTCTTTGAGGTTAAATGACCTCATTTCATCTTCGACATATTTTAATATCTCCTTTTGTTTTTCAGGACTGAACCAGGTTATTTCCTTATCTCTTGCCCACCATGTCATCTG
>Ga0172365_10002018_pt1 | contig 14787 bp, 16 predicted proteins | sample LakKivSesite48cm_FD_114535 | JGI IMG/M metagenome (GOLD analysis project Ga0172365, IMG submission 114535) | Sediment microbial communities from Lake Kivu, Rwanda - Sediment site 48cm | ecosystem: Environmental > Aquatic > Freshwater > Lake > Sediment | place: Rwanda: Western Province, Lake...
AAATGTCCAATGGTTAAGAAACCTTATCCGCCCGGTCCCAAAGCAAAAAAGAGAACAAAGGGTCTTTCTGAATACGGTAAGGAGCTAAGAGAAAAACAGAAACTGAAAAATTGGTATAATTTAGAGGAGAAACAATTTCGAAAATATGTCAGAGAAATTCTGAAGGCGCGGGGCAAGGTTAGCGATGCCGGAGCAGCCCTGATTAAAACTTTAGAAAGTCGTTTAGATAATGTAGTTTTTAGATTAGGATTTGCTCCTTCGAGAACTGCTGCTCGTCAGATGGTTTCCCACGGTCACTTTACGGTAAATGATAAACCGACCGATATCCCAAGCTATTTGGTTAAAAAGGGAGATAAAATTAATGTGAAAGCGGCATCCGTTAAAAAAACAATCTTTCAAAAAATAAGTCCCCAATTATCAAAACATAATCCTCCGTCTTGGTTAAAATTAGATGCCAAGAATTTAGAGGGAAAGGTCATAGATTCGCCAAGTTTAGAAGAAGCTGCTCCTCCAGCAGAACTTTCTTCTATTTTTGAATTTTATTCAAAATAATATGTTATCTTTACCTAATCCGCCAAAAATCGTAAAAAAAGAAAACAATAAAGCCATTTTTGAAATAGAGGGTTTATATCCAGGTTACGGTATTACTTTAGGAAATTCTTTAAGAAGAGTCTTACTATCTTCTTTAGAAGGGGCCGCTGTTACCCAGATGAAAATTAAAGGTATCTCCCACGAGTTTTCAACAATTCCTGGAGTTTTAGAAGATGTAATTACGATAATGCTAAATCTAAAACAATTAAGATTTAAATTATTTACTCCAGAACCTCAAAAAGCAACCCTTAAAGTTAAGGGAGAAAAAGAAGTGAAGAGCGCTGATTTTTTACTTCCAGCTCAGGTGGAGCTAATAAATAAAAATTGTCACATTGCTACCTTGACTTCAAAGTCTGCCGAATTAGAAATAGAAATTCAAATTGAAAAAGGAATGGGTTATTCCTCGAGAGACAGCCGACAAAAGGAAAAATTGGAGATCGGCGCCATCCCGCTTGATGCTATTTTTACGCCGATAAAAAGAGTCAGCTATAAAATTGAAAATATGAGAGTTGGCGAAAGAACTGATTTCGATAGGCTGTTTTTAGAGATTGAAACAGATGGGACTATCGCGCCGGAAGAAGCTGTTTTGCAGGCCTGTGAAATCTTAGTAAAACACTTTTCTTTATTTTCGGAGACATTAAAGTTGAAGGTCGCTCCAGAGATAAAAGTGCCCTCCGAGAGAAAGCCAGTTACTAAAAAGAAAGTAAAACGGTCAAAGAGGGTTTCCTTTTCTACTAAGGCTCGACATGAAAAAAAGAAAAAAAGGAAGAAAACTACATAGAGAAAAAGATCAGAGGAAAGCTCTGCTAATTTCGCTGGCCGCTTCTTTGATATTGAAAGAAAAGATTAAAACTACCGAAGCTAAAGCGAAAGAGATTGCAGGATTTGTTGAGAAGCAGATAACCGGTACCAAAACTGGTTCTTTGCATTCAAGAAGATTATTAGCAGGACTTTTTATTCCCAGGGTGGTGAAAAAGCTGTTTGATGAGATTGCTCCGAGGTATAAAGAAAGAAAAGGGGGTTACACAAGAATAATTAAGCTTGGACCCAGAAAAAGTAATGGGGCAAGGATGGCAATAATAGAGCTAATAAAATAGCTATGTCAAGAGAAACTTATACAATTGATGCTACGGGAAAAATTCTAGGCAGATTAGCGGTAAAAGTCGCTTTATTGTTAAGAGGAAAGCATAAAACCGACTTTGCGCCTTATAAAGATATGGGCGATATTGTTGTTGTTAAAAATGTTGACAGGTTGAAATTCAGCGGCAAAAAAATGACGCAAAAAAAATACTATCGCTACTCAGGGTATCCCGGCGGATTAAAAGAAACATCATTAGAGAAATTGCTTGAAAAGAATCCAGCCGAAGTTTTTAAAAAAGCAGTTTTGGGGATGCTGCCCAAAAATAAGTTGAGAGCAAAGATAATTAAAAGATTAAAGATAGAATAGATTATGGTAAAAAAAACAACAAAGAAGGTAACGAGAGTAAAAAAAATTAAAAAACCTTCCCCCAAAAAAGAAGTTATAAAGCCAAAACGTGAAAGATATTTTGAAGGAATAGGAAGAAGAAAAACTTCAATTGCCAGGGTTCGTCTTTTCTCGGGAGAAGAAAAGAGTTTTCTTATTAATGAGAGACCTTTGGAACGATATTTTCCGATGAGGGAGCTCCAACAGACAGTTCTTTCCCCTTTAAGCCTAGCAGCTTGTCTTGCCAAATTTAAAGTCTCAGCAAAGGTAAAAGGAGGAGGAATAAATTCTCAGGCAGAAGCTGTTAGACATGGAGTGGCCCGGGCACTGGTTTTGTTCAACCCAGAGTTTAGAAAAAAATTAAAAAGTGCAGGGTATTTAAAAAGAGACCCGCGAATGCGGGAAAGAAAGAAGTTCGGCTTAAAGAGAGCTCGACGTGCTCCCCAGTGGGCGAAGAGATAAATCTCTTCTTCCCCTTCACTCGGCTTCACCTCGTTCGGAAGGCGAAACGGTAATATGTTGCGAGAACTTATTGACCAATTTTATTTGGACAGACAAAAAGACAGGGAACAGCATCATTTTTACATTACTGATGCTGGCAAATGCAGCAGGAGTATTTTTTTTAAATTCAAGAACGTGCCCCGTGAGAGGATGGAGGCGAGGATTTTGAGATTATTTGACCACGGCGATTACATCCAGATGCAGATCCTTAATACTCTATTCAGTCTGGGATTGGTCAGGGCCTCTGAAATTAATATTCCTCCTCAGGAATTAGTTTCAGGAAGAGCTGACGCTATTATTACCTTGAACAATGACCTCTATGTGGTTGATTTCAAAAGCATAAATAGCATGCTTTTCAAGAAGCTGGAAGAACCCAAAGAGGAAAACGTTAACCAGATTCAGCTTTATCTTCATTATTTTAAAATTCCCAAGGGTATTCTCTTATATATCAGTAAAGACACTTCTGAATTGAAGGAGTTTGTAATCAAATATGATCCTGCTTTGGCCCGCATTCTTCTGAAGAATTTAGAAACTCTCAAGGCAAAAATCGATAAAAACATCGTCCCCGAGAGATTAGCCGATTATCCCGATAACTGGCAGTGCCAATACTGCCAATTCAGAGAAATTTGCGGTATGGCTAACGGCGGAGATATAAAGTGGGACGATTTTAAAAAGAAAATCGAGTTAGGGCGAGATAGCGCTTGATTGATAAAGGGTTTCTTCGTTCAAGAGATAGAGTTTTTTATCTGATTGATTCCAGGATATTTCTGGAGGACCTCCCTCGGCGGGGGAGTTTTTTATTTCAAAAATATCTATAATATTTAATCTGTCTCTATCATCTATCTCGCTAATTTTAATCTTGTCACCGGCAATAAAGATTAAATAATTGTCGTTTAGCCAGGAAACATTGCTTATCTCCTCTGATAGGCGCATTAAAAATATTTTCTCTCCTGCTTTCTTCTGAGGAGAATCGGTCTTGTCACTTAGAAAAAGAAGCCAGATTTCGTGGTCCGAAGAATAGGCCAATTTTTTATTGTCAGGGGAATTTTTTAGCGATTTTATCTTGTCGAAAAAAATCTCAAAGCTTTTTGAATCATCGTTAAATTTATATAAAACATCTGTCTCGCGCAGAAAGATGTTATTCTGGAAAACTTCGAGAGCATATTCAGTTTCTTGTTCTATCGGAAAAGGTTCTGAGGTGAGCTCTACCCCATTTTTAAAAAGGCGGCCCGACTCATCTAGATAATAAATGTCGCTATTGATTTGTCGGTAGGCAATGGCATTTTCTACGGGTGGTAAAGGAGGAGTCGTCTCTGTCAAAATAGGCGTTATTTTTTCTAACTCCAGAGTGAAGTATTGTATTTTTTCTTTTGCGGCTGTAGGCGATGAAGTTTGCCCCCCTTGGAGTTTGCCTTCATCTTCACCTTCGCCTGCTGCGGCAAGCTCGGTTTGTAAATAAATCTTCTTTGAATCTTCAGAAAAATTTAAATTAATCAATTCAGTTTCTTCTGCAAAAAAATCCTCTTCGTTTAGAAGATGGCTTTTTATCTTTTTATCCAAATCGTAAAGCTTTAAAGCCCAACCGAGTTTTTCTTTTTCTTGCAGAATTATTTTCTTCTGGTCGGGAGAAAACCAGAATCGTTCCACTCCGTTGGATAAAACATTAAAATTAATATTTTGAGGAAATAAGACGATGTTTTTGACTTCTTGCACCTCTCTTTCTTTTATCTCCAATGTTTTTTCCCAAAGATAGTATCCTTCTTTTTTAACCTCTACTTTATATTTTTTAGGTAGAAGATTCTCAATTAAAATAGAGCCAAAGAAAAAATCGGTTTTCTCGTTTTGCTTGTCATCGAGATAGACATCAGCTTGTTTAGGTAGGGCTTTGATGAATAGGCCTCCGGTTTGGGTGAATTTTTTATTCTCAAAATCAAATCTGTATCCTTGGGAATATAAAACCGCTGAAGGTGCAATCAGAACAAATAGTAGAAAACAAGCTAAAAATATAATTGTCCTCGTTTTCTTGGTCATCCTCTAATTTTAGCCGAATAGAGCTGTTTTGCAATGGTAGGGGGTTGCCAAATTGTGAAATTTTTTCTATACTTAAAATATGTATATGAAAAAAATAGGCATTGATTTGGGAACTTGCAATTCTTTAGTCTTTCTCCCTGGTAAGGGGGTGGTTTTACAGGAACCTTCAGTAGTTGCTGTTGCCCTTGATGAAAATAAGATTTTAGCAATCGGCGAAGAGGCGAAAGCAATGACTGGCCGAACTCCCGATACTATCAGGGTTTTTCGCCCCTTAAAAGACGGGGTGATTGCCGATTTTCGAGTAACCCAAGCAATGCTTAAATATTTTATTAATAAAGTGAGCGGTTTCTGGCGATTTTTAAAACCGGAACTAATGATCGGGGTACCGGCCTGTATTACTTCTACCGAAAGAAGAGCGGTGGTTGAGGCGGCTTTAAACGCCGGAGCAAGGCAAGCGTATTTAGCCAAAGAGCCAATCTTAGCTGCAATTGGAGCTGGCATCCCTATTAACTCATGTTCTGGCAATATGATTGTTGACATTGGTGGTGGGACTTCGGAGATAGCGGTGATTTCTCTGGGAGGAATAGTCACTTGTAATTCAATTAGGGTTGGCGGAGACAAAATGGATTTGTCTATATCGGATTATATTAAGAAAAAATATAATTTAGCCGTAGGGGAACAAACCTCAGAAGAAATAAAAATTAAAATTGGGACAGCTCTTCCGGAAAAAGAAGCAAAGATTATGGAGATAAGAGGAAGGGATTTGATTTCCGGCTTGCCGCGGACAATTAAAATCTCCTCCAATGAGGTTTCAGAAGCGATTTCCGACATTTTAGGCGAGATTATTTATGTAATCAAAACGGTCTTGCGAGATACGCCCCCTGAGTTATCGGCCGACATAATTGATAAAGGGATGATTCTAGCGGGTGGAGGAGCTTTGTTAAGGAATATCAACGGGCGAATTTCACAAGAAACCGGCGTCCCTTGTTTTTTGGCCGAAGAACCGCTATTGTGTGTAGCTAAAGGTACAGGCGTGGTTTTAGAAAACCTTGATGCTTACAAAAAAAGCATCATGTCAAAAAAATAATCTATGATAATTGGACATCAAAAACAATGGGATTTTTTAAAGAAAACAGCAGAAACCGCAAAATTTTCTCATGCTTATCTATTTTCAGGACTAGGGAAATTAGGAAAAAGAACTTTAGCTTTGAAATGGGTTTCTTTTCTTTTTGGACAAAGTATTGGGAATTTAACCAATCATCCAGATTTAATTTTTATTGAACCTCTGCCACCCGATTCTGCTAAAACTTCAACTGGCAAAGAAGAAATCAGGATTTCCCAGATAAAAGATTTAATCTGGAGACTTTCTTTGAAACCTAGCTTAGCTCCAGTAAAAGCGGCAATTATAGATGATGCCCACTTAATGAATGAGGAGGCTCAAACCTGCCTTTTAAAAACTTTGGAAGAACCAAAGGGCAAGACCATTTTAATTTTAATTACCGATAAATTTCAAGAGCTTTTCCCAACCGTTCTTTCCAGAGTTCAAATAATTAAATTCTATCCGGTAGATAACCAAGAAATAAAAGATTATCTTAAAAAACAACAGATTACCGAGAAAGATTTAGAAGAAATCTCCGAAATTGCCGCCGGCCGGCCCGGTGTAGCGGTTGATTTTGTTTCTAACTCGCAAAAAATTAATCTTTTTCATGAGAAAATAAAAGAAATTGAAAAAATTTCCAAATCCGATTTGGCTTTCCGTTTTCAATATGCAAAAGAGTTATCGACAAACCCTCAAAAAACAAGAGAAGCATTGGATACTTGGACATTATATTTCAGACAGAAATTGATAAATGCAATAATTAACCGACAACCAACCTTAGGGTTGAGAAAAATACTTAATTTTCTTCAAAAAACCAACTTTTTAATATCGACTACCAATGTTAACTTCAGGATGGCTTTGGATGCGTTAATGATAGAACTCTAATATTTTATGCCCGGTAGTGAAAATTCGACTGCTGCCGGGCAGCAAATATAATTAATAATTAGTCGAATTTCTACTACCGGGTATGGAAAACTACAAAACAATAATTCAAAAAATTAGACCCGAGTTAGACAAAGTAATAAGTTTTTTAGAGAAAGAACTGAATAAAATTCGTACGGGCAGGGCGACGCCTTCTTTGGTTGAGGATGTAGTTGTTGAATGTTTTGGCCAGAAATTTCCTCTCAAGCAACTGGCTGCAATTTCTACCCCCGAATCAAAACAGATTTTAATCCAACCTTGGGACAAATCTTATATTGAAGGAATCGTTCACGCTTTAGAGAAAACAGGAATAGGAGCCAATCCTATTGTGGACAAAGAAGTCGTCAGGATTAATTTACCGCCTTTGAGTGAAGAATACAGGAAAAATCTAATTCGGATGATTTCGGAAAAAGAAGAGCAGGCCCGCCAAACTATCAGAAAATGGAGGGAAGAAGTTTGGGACGAAATTCAGGAAAAAGCAAAAGAGGGGGAAATCAGGGAAGATGATAAATTTCGTGCCAAAGACGAACTCCAGGAATTGATTGACGAATACAATAAAAAGATTGAAGAGGGAGGAAAAAGAAAAAAAGAAGAAATATCACTATAATATGATAGTTACAATTTTAATTGCTTTCTTAAGTATAATCGCCTTGTTGGTCATTCATGAATTTGGCCATTTTATTACTGCTAAAAGATTTGGTATTAAGGTTGAAGAGTTCGGAGTAGGGTTGCCGCCCAGATTGTTTGGAAAAAAAATTGGCGAAACTTTATACTCTTTAAACCTTCTTCCTTTCGGAGCTTTTGTAAAAATTCCGAGTATAGAAAGGGAAGGTGGTCAAACCGATAAAGAAGATTATCGGAGATTAGAAAGTATTCCGCTTTTGAGAAGAGTTTTAATTATTTTGGCTGGCGTAGTTTCCTTCTGGATAATGGGCATTATTCTATTAACTGTCGTTTTTAACATCGGTGCTTCGCAGGCGATTTCCGATGAGGAACAGGGTCCCTTTCTTAATCCTCCGGAAGTTCAGATAGTAGCGGTTGCTTCAGGTTCTCCGGCAGAAATTACCGGAATAAAACCTGGCGACGTAATTAAAGAATTGCAAATCGGAGATTACAAACTGCCAATTAGTAAGGTAAAAGAAGTACAGGAGTTTGCTGAGAAAAATAAAGGAGAAGAAATTATTTTAACAGTTGAAAGAGGTAAAGAGATTTTCGAAGCTTCATTAATTCCCAGAATTGCGCCTCCACCAGGAGAAGGGGTTATGGGTGTGGCTTTAGTCAGAATAGCAGAAAAATCATATCCCTTTTTTCAAGCTTTTATTAAAGGGATAACAGCAGCCGTTAATTTGACAGGAACTATTATTGCTGGACTAGCAGAAGTTTTGACGAATTTGATTAAAGGACAGGGATTACCGCCGGGCGTCCAATTTATAGGACCCATAGGGTTGGGTGCTCTGGTGGCTCAGGCTGTTCAAGTTGGCTTAAGTTATTATCTTCAATTTATTGCCATAATTTCCATTTATTTAGCCATTTTTAATCTGCTACCCATACCGGCATTAGACGGTGGGAAATTGTTGTTTCTTGGGATTGAGAAAATTAAGGGTCGTCCGGTCGATGCAAAAATAGAACAGAATATTACCACTGGATTTTTTATCTTGTTTCTTGCTCTAATGGTTTTTGTTACCATTAAAGATATAGCAAGATTATTTTAAGATGCGCCAATCACAACTTTTTACCAGAACAATCAAAGAAGCACCAAAAGAAGAAATTTCCATTAATGCCAGATTTCTTACCCAGGCAGGTTTTATCGATAAACTTATGGCGGGAGTTTACTCTTTTTTACCTTTTGGCTTTTTGGTCCTAAAAAAAATTGAAGAGATTATTCGGCAAGAAATGAATAAAATTGGCGGCCAGGAGATTCTTTTGCCTGCTCTTCATCCCAAAGCCAACTGGCAACAAACAAAAAGATGGGGATATTCCGAGATGTTCAAGCTAAAAAATAGGGAAGGAAAAGATTTTAGTCTAGGTTGGACTCATGAAGAAATAATTACTCCATTAGTCAGGAAGTTCATTTCTTCTTATAAAGACCTTCCCGTCTTTATCTATCAGATTCAAGACAAATTCCGTGATGAATTAAGAGTAAAATCAGGACTATTTAGAGGAAGAGAGTTTATCATGAAAGACCTTTATTCTTTTCACGCAGACGAAAAAGATTTGGATAGATATTATGAGATTGTAAAGAGAGCCTATTTTAGGATTTTAAAGAGATGCGGTTTAGAAAAACAGACCTTTTTGACTTTGGCTTCAGGGGGAAATTTCAGTAAATATTCCCACGAGTTCCAAACATTGACACCAGCAGGCGAAGACGAAATTTATATCTGTTCCAAATGCAGATTGGCAGTGAATAAAGAAATTATCAAAGAAGAAAAAAATCAATGTCCCAATTGCGGAAATAAAAATTTAGAAATTAAAAAATCTATTGAGGTTGGTAATATCTTTAAATTAAAAGATAAATTCAGCCGAGCTTTTGACTTTAAATTTAAAACTAGAGACGGAAAAGAAAAATTAGCTTTAATGGGTTGTTATGGAATGGGTTTAAGCAGATTAATGGGAGCGATTGCGGAGGTTTATCACGATAATAATGGAATTATCTGGCCGGAAGAAGTGGCTCCTTTCCAGGTTCATTTAATTTCTCTGATGGGTACCAAAAGAGAGAGTGAGAAACTATATAGAGATTTATTAAAACAAAAAGGAAGGAGGATTGAAGTGTTGTATGACGATAGAGACGACAAATCGGCCGGCGAAAAATTTGCCGAAGCCGATTTAATCGGAATTCCCCTTAGAGTTGTGGTGAGCGAACACACATTACAAAAAAACTGCGTAGAAATAAAGAGGCGTAGTGAACGGAAAACAAAATTAATAAAAATCAAAGAAATTGAAAAATGTTTTACCTAAATATATTAAACAAATTTTTAAAATTGTTTGCTGAAGATATTGCCATTGATTTAGGGACAGCAAATTCCCGCGTTTACGTCAGGGGGAGGGGAATAATTATTACCGAACCCTCGGTAGTTGCTGTTAACCAGAAAACCGGTCAGATTTTAGCTATTGGAGACGAGGCAAAAAAAATGGTGGGGAGAACGCCTTCTTATATTGTGGCGACCCGTCCTTTAGTTTCCGGCGTTGTTTCCAATTTCGAGGTAACAGAACAAATGCTCAGATACTTTATTGAGAAGGCTCGTAAAAGAAAATTTCTTTTAAATCCAAGACCGCGAGTGATCATCGGTATTCCCTGTGGAGTTACGGAAGTTGAGAAAAAAGCAGTGCAAGACGCGGCTAAAAATGCGGGAGCCAGAGAAGTTTTCATTATTGAAGAACCGATGGCTGCTGCTCTTGGTGCAAGACTTCCTGTCCAGGAAGCAGGAGGTAATTTCATTATTGATATCGGTGGCGGGACAACAGATATTGCCGTAATTTCTTTAGGAGGTATAGTCATATCAAAAACTTTAAGAGTGGCTGGAGATAAACTAAATCAAGATATTATTCAATTTGCTCAGGATGAGTATAAGTTATTGATTGGCGAAAGAACGGCAGAAATGCTTAAAATTGGTATAGGGTCGGTTTCTCTCTTGAAAGAAAAAAGACAATTGCCCATGCGTGGCAGGAATTTAGTAACCGGTCTCCCGGAAGAAATTTTAGTTTCAAACGAGGATATTAAAAAAGCTCTGGAAAAATCGGTGCGACAGATTGTTGAAGAAATAAAAACGGCAGTGGAAGAAACTCCGCCGGAATTGTTGGCCGATGTTATGGCTTCAGGAATCCAAATGGCTGGCGGTGGTTCTCTTCTGAGGGGACTAGCTACTTTAATTCAGAGAGAAACAAAAATTCCCACCAAGGTCATTGAAGATCCCATGACGGCCGTTGTTCGAGGCGCAGGTCAAGTTTTGGAAAATCTCGATCAATTACATGAAGTATTGGTGGAAACAGAGGAGTTAGAACCGCCAAAATAGAATTTTTAATTACAAATTTTTAAATAATTTTTAATGACTTAATTTTTAAACGTTTTAAAATTAGGATTTATTTAAAAATTAAAAATTCAAAAATTAAAAATTATGCTCTCTAGGGAAGAAGTTAAACATATTGCCAAATTGGCAAGACTTGGTTTGACTGAAAAAGAAATTACAGATTTTCAAAAGGAACTTTTTTCAATCTTAGATTATTTTGAGAAATTAAAGGAAGTAGATGCCTCCAATGTTAAGCCTCTCAGCCATCCTTTTGAGATAAAGAATATAATTAGAAAAGATGAGCCCGAAACTACAGCAAATAAGGATAAACTATTAGAATTAATGCCAGAAAGAAAGGGCAGTTATTTAAAAGTGAAGTCGGTATTCTAATGGAATTGACTAAACTTACAATCTCACAAGCGCACGAAGGATTAAAGAAGAAAAATTTTTCAGCAGTTGAGCTGGCTAAGGCTTATTTAAATAAAATTCAAGAAAAAGATAAAGAGATTTCCGCTTTTTTAACTATTACAGAGAATTTGGCATTAGAAAAAGCGAGATGGATTGACGATAAAATTTTAAAAAAGGAAGAGATTAATATTTTATCAGCTATACCCTGTGCGATAAAAGATAATATTTTAGTGGAAGGTGAAAAATGTACTGCAGGTTCAAAAATTCTTGAGAATTATCTATCTCCTTACGATGCCACAGTTGTTAAAAAAATCAAAGAAAAGGGGAGTGTGATTTTAGGAAAAACCAATTTAGACGAGTTTGCCATGGGTTCCTCTACTGAAAATTCAGCTTTCGGCCCAACAAAAAATCCCCATGATTTAACTCGTGTCCCGGGAGGGTCTTCGGGCGGTTCGGCGGCGGCAGTAGCAGGAGGAATGGCCCTTTTTGCCTTAGGGTCAGATACCGGAGGCTCTATTCGTTTACCGGCTTCTTTCTGTGGAATAGTTGGATTGAAGCCTACCTACGGAGCAATTTCCAGGTATGGCCTTATTGCTTTTGCTTCCTCTCTTGACCAGATAGGACCGATAGCCAAGACAGTTGAAGATTGTCAGGTAGTTTTTGATATCATTAAAGGAAAGGACAAAATGGATTCAACCAGCGTCGAAGTCCCCCAGTTTAAAAATTGGAAATTAGAAATTAAAAATTTACGAATTGGCGTACCGAAGGAATACTTTGTTAAAGGAATAGATCCCGAAGTAGAAAAAGTTATCAAAAATGCTATTAAAAAGTATGAAGAAATAGGAGCAAAGATAGAGGAAGTCAGTTTACCTCATACTGAATACGCTTTATCGTGCTATTATATAATTGCGCCTTCAGAAGCTAGTGCCAATTTAGCCCGTTATGACGGCATCAAATATGGCTATTCCAAAATCCAAGATCCAAAATCCAAGATCCAGAATCTGTTAGAGGTATATTTGCAAAGCAGAGGAGAAGGATTCGGAGAAGAAGTTAGAAGAAGAATAATGCTGGGAACCTACGCTCTTTCAGCTGGCTATTACGAAGCTTATTACCTGAAAGCTCAAAAAGTAAGAGCTTTGATAAAGAATGATTTTGATAAAGTTTTTAAGCGAGTTGACGCAATTTTTACGCCTGTTTCTCCCTTTCTTCCTTTTAAGATAGGAGAAAAGATTAAAGATCCTCTGTCAATGTATTTAGTTGATATTTATACTGTTTCTGTTAATTTAGCAGGCTTGCCAGCTCTTTCTCTACCTGTAGGTAAAGTAGGAAATTTGCCGGTTGGTCTTCAAATTATTGGAAGACCATTTGAGGAAGACAAAATTTTAGAAACAGGAAAATTATTTCATGGAGAAAATATTTGAAAACCTGCCAGAAAATTTAATTACCTTTCTCCTTTCTCCTTCGCCGAATGAATGGCTTTCAACTGTCAGAATTATTTTTATAGTTCTTTCGGCGCTTTTGGTAGGCGTCATTATTTTTACGCTTTTTAGATGCTCTTGGCTAAAATTAATTTTTTTACAGGATGCAGCTGAAATTTTAACTTATAAACCCTTTGGGGTCAGGAAAATAGAAAAAGATTGGAGAAAAATTACCTCTAGATTAGATACGGGGATGGAGTCAGAGTATAAATTAGCAATAATTGAGGCAGACGATATGATGAGCGAGACTTTAAAGAGAATGGGATACGGAGGAGAATCATTAGGCGAAAGGTTAGAAAAACTGACCAAAGCTACTCTTTCTAATATTGAAGAGATTAAAGAAGCTCATCAGGTTCGCAACAATATTGTTCATGACCCGAACTATAGACTCTCTTTAGAGGAGGCCAGAAAGGCCTTGGCTATTTTTGAAAAAGCATTCAGGGACCTGGAAGCTTTTTAGAATTGATATTTATAACAAACAAAAATCCGCCATACTTGGCGGATTTTTAAGTTGCGCTTGCGCGGGCGATGGGATTTGAACCCACGTTCTCCTCCGTGACAGGGAGGCGCTTTTAACCGGGCTAAGCTACACCCGCTTGGTGCCGGCGACAGGATTTGAACCTGTGACCTTGGCCTTATGAAGACCCTGCTGCTACCACTGAGCTACGCCGGCAAAGTTTGTTGCGGGGGCCCGAATTGCACGGGCGTCTCGAGGTTATGGGCCTCGCAAGGTACTACTCCTCCACCCCGCGATACTCGTATATTCTACTATAATCTAAATTAAGAAGCAATAGTTAACGGGCGATGAAGTTTGCCTTCTGCGAAGTTTGCCTTCATCTTCCGCGCTGCGCTATCGCTTGCGCGGGCGAAGAAGTTTGCCCCTTCGGGTTTGCCTTCATCTTTACCTGCGCTTCTACATATATTTTGCATAAATTATGCATAGAAGCTTGGCGGTCAAAGAGGCTCAAAGGCCTCTTTTCCAGCTGCGTTCCCACATATATCGTCAAAACAAATGAATAGGAACTTGCTCATTGACAAATTTATTGAAGGGAGTAAAAAGAATTCAGGAGGGTTTAACCCCCGATTTTTAACAATTTAATAAGAGGTGAAAGATGAAAGAAAACCTGGAGAGGATAGCTCTATCATTAATTGATAAAAGACTGGTGTCATTTGAGGGTCCCTTTCGGTTCAAATTCCACGAAAAACATCCTAAAGCGCCGCATTCACCAATCAAAGTGAATCTTCGTTTCCCGCCAGAAGGAAAACTAACCCAAGAGTCAGTAGAGGAGATAGCTAAAACTTTTTACCAAACTATCTGCAAAAACCAGCTTCAATATGACTGTGTTGTTGGAGTACCACGAGCTGGCGAGCCATTCGCTGAGGTATTTTCCAGGTTGGCTTGGAAGCCTTTTCTTACCCTTCAAAAGAAGGAAGATATCTTTAAGAGAAGGATTCTGCCGATTATTGAAGGAAGATACCAGACAGGCTGGCGAGTCCTACTTCTCGATGATGTAGTCGTGATGGCTGATTCAAAGTTCGAAGCGATTCAAGCAATAGAAGCTAATGGTCTGATAGTGGCAGCTATTCTAATTTTAGTTGATTGGCAACATGGCGGTAGAGAAAGCTTGGAAAAAGCTGGCTATACAGTCATCCCCGTTTTCTCGATGGAAGAACTTTTAACCTTCTGGCTTAGAAAGTGGCGGATTTCGCATAAAAAATTCCAAGAAGTAACGAGTTATTTGCAGCGCGTCCGGGCCTATTTTAAGAGGCAAGAGACGACCCATTAAACTAACCAAAAACGGTAAATTTGATGGGTCGTTTTTCATTAAGTTATCCCCAGATTTTAACTTGATTTTAGCTTAAAATTAAGGTAAAATTAAAGAACGGATATGGTTAAAATTAGCTTGAAAACGTTAAAAAATAAGGCAAAATTAGAGGTAGAAAGAGCCGCAACTTCGGCGGAATTAAACGAGGTTTTCAACAAATATTTGGGCAAAAAGGGAGAGATAACCCTGGTTTTGAGTTCTCTGGATAAGTTAGCTAGGTCAAAACGGGCAAAAATCGGTAAAGAAGCCAATGAAATAAAAAGATTTTTGCAGGATAAAATTAATGAAAAGAAATTTTCTTTCTTCTCGGGTGCGGCTTCCAAGAGCAGAGAAGAGTGGCTTGATATCACCGCACCTGGCAAAAAACCGGTCATCGGACATTTGCATCCCTTGACTTTGGTCCGGAGAAAGGTGGAAGATATTTTCCAATCAATGGGTTTTTCAATTTTTGAATGTCCGGACA
>Ga0172365_10002021_pt1 | contig 14781 bp, 8 predicted proteins | sample LakKivSesite48cm_FD_114535 | JGI IMG/M metagenome (GOLD analysis project Ga0172365, IMG submission 114535) | Sediment microbial communities from Lake Kivu, Rwanda - Sediment site 48cm | ecosystem: Environmental > Aquatic > Freshwater > Lake > Sediment | place: Rwanda: Western Province, Lake Kivu...
CACCGACCCCGGGAAGTAGTTATCGGCATCGATGAAGCCGACATATTCCTTGCCCGCTGCCTTAGCTACCAGTAGTCCTATTATCATGGCTTCGCCTTTGCCATCACGCACCAACCCGTCCTTATCCAGGAGGTCGCCGTAATCGGCCTCGGTGGCTGCCGTGGCGATAGCCGGGTCTTTCTGATGAATAATCAGGGCCTGGCGAAGAGTGAAGCGACAGAGCTGGTCCAGGACATCGCCCTCTATTCTGAATCTGTCGACCCGCTTCCTCTGGCTATTGGAGATTACTATCACCAGGCAATCGTGAGGCACCCCGCTGACCACCCCTTCCAGAAGCCTGAGTTTCTCATCTTTGGTCGGGATGACGATCGCCATCCTTCCCTCAAAATGCCGAATCGTTTCCTCGTCTATCTTTCTTACGCCCGATGTATCGTGGGAAGGCATCCGTCTTTTCACCCCTGAATCCAAGGATATCACCCTCTGCACGTGGCTCATTCTCACTGAACCGAAACGTTCCGTATACCTCGGGCTCTCAATAAACACGTAGTATCACCTCAAGCTATAATATCAAAGTCGCAGTCGTCGCCACAATTAGCAGGCTGAACCGGTACCTTCCAGGGAGCGCCGTGTTCAGGGGCCCCATATCTGCCCGGCAGCATTTGAGAGCTGCGCCTCAGTTTCCGAATATTTCTACGAGTGCTCTGGTCCAGCCTTCGGGGCCGACCCCCTGGACTCTGCGCAGGCGAAGAAGGTCCATGTCTTCCCAACTGTGGTCCCTTGTCTGTACCAGGATGGGTATGTCAACCTGCTGCAGCAAAGGCAAGTCATTCAGGCCATTGCCGAGTCCCACCGTTTCTATTTCGCCCCACATCCTGCGATATAGCCCGGTCAGGATTTCCGCGGCCTTCCCTTTGCCGCCACCTCCCATAACGTGATAAAGCTGCCCTCCGTAGGACCAGTTGAGACCGGCTTCTCCGAGCTTTGCCAGAAACTCGCTCACGTCCCTCCCAGATGAGTCAAACTCTACCGGTTCATCGTATTCTCTTTGCCGGGCCAGTCTGGCTGATTCCGGATTCAGGCCCGTTATTTCGGCCACTCGGGCGGCGCTCATATCCGTGAAGCCCGTGAAGCGAAAGGCATTCTGTATACTAATTTCGGCCAGCAGTGCCCTTACCCTGCTGCGAGGGATTGCCAGCTCGATGACCAGAAGGTCGTCCACCGCCTTATGATAATCGAACTGAAAGGGGAAATAAGCTCGGGGGATGAAGATGGCGCCTCCGTTTTCCACTACAAAGGGATGGAACAGGCCCAGTTCACGTCGATATACCTCCTGTTCTGCCCTGGTCTTGGCCGAGCAGAATATGATAGGTATGCCGTTTTCCTTAAGTCGATTTATGGCCGTCAGCGATTTCCGGTAGGAATAGGTCGTCGAGTCTAGAAGGGTGCCATCCAAATCGGTAAAGACTATTCGTCTCACGGTGTCGGGCTCTCCTGTCCTCTAGTTGACGGATGCCAAATCCAGGTCAGTAAATATCACTTCTTTCATTGTGTCCGGCTCCCCTCTCTCATCCATTGCTATTCAGACGATGTAGTGCGCGGCTTTAGCCTCGTGCTGCACGCCCCTAAAGGGTCGCACTGTGAAGACAAAGAGGGCCTAGACATTGAATAAGAAGGTCACTACGTCCCCATCCTGGATGATGTAGTTCTTGCCCTCTGTCCGGAGCAGGCCTCTTTTTCGCGCCTCGGCTATATTGCCGCAGCTGACCAAATCACTATGGCTGATGACCTCAGCCCGGATGAATCCCCTCTCCATGTCGGAGTGGATCTTGCCGGCTGCTTTTGGCGCCGGAGTCCCGCTTGGCACGGTCCAGGCCTTTAGCTCGGAGGAGACCGTGGTAAAGAAAGAGACCAACCCCAGAAGACTGTAAGAGAGGTCGATGACCCGGTCCAGCGCAGGCTTGCTCAGCCCCAGGGCCTCACGGAATTCTCTGGCTTCTGCGTCGCTGAGCTGAGCCAGCTCCATCTCCAGCTTGCCGCAAAGGGCGACCACGGCGAACTGGGGGTAAAGGGAACTTATTTGCCCTTCCAATTGCGAAGCCTGCGGTATTTGTTGCTCTCCTATATTGAGGACCACCAGCATAGGTTTGGCGGTAAGAAACTGATAGTTGGCCAGCATTCGGAGTTCGTCTCTGGTCAGGCCCTGCATTCTTATCGGTTTATCTTTTTCCAGCTCCGTCTTGATCTTTTGAAGCAGCAATTGTTCCTTCAAATAGGACTCCCGCTCCGCTGCTTTGGCTCCTTTCAAACTTGCCTCCAGCTTCTCAAGTCGTCTTTCCATAATGGCCAAATCGGAAACGGCCAGTTCTAAATCCAAGGCAGCTATGTCTCGTTTTGGGTCTATGCTCCCTTCAGGATGAGGGGCCTTGGCATCTTCAAAAGTCCGAACCACCTGGAGCAGGGCATCGGCGGTAGTCAGGTAATTCAGGAATTCTCCCCCGGCTCCTTCTTTGCCGAAGGCCTTGATGGAGCCGGCGATATCTGTGTAGCTCACCTCTGCAGGAACGGTCTTCTTGGGCTGGAATATGCCTTCCAGTACCGATAATCGAGAATCAGACACTTTGGCCACGCCGATATTGGGAGCTAGGGTCGAGGAATAAGCGGCGACTTCGGCCTTCCCTCTGGTCAAGGCATTAAAGATGGTCGTCTTGCCGCTCTGCGGTAGCCCGATGATGGCAACCTTCATATACGTTAACCCCCAAAGGTCGCCTGATGAAGGCAACCTTCACATTTATATCGTAGCATATTTCGCTCTGAATGACCGGCTGATAGCAGTGGGTTGGTGCATCCGAGTTCTTAGCACTATTGAGGGTAGTCGGGCGGGGACAAGCCCCGCCCCTACAGTGGCGAGGCGTGGCGAAGGCCCGAGATATACATATTGGCGTAGCGGCGTGGCTTATCCCCGCCTCTCAGGCGGGCAGCGAGTCCCTGCCCACGGCGTTGGAGAAACCCTAAATCCCGACTCCGGAATCCTACACAAGCCGGAAACTCAAATATCGAATGTTCAAAACGGTCTTGGATCTTGGACTTGGCTATTGGGATTTGTTTAGGATTTCGTGCTTAGCACTTCGTATTTGCAGCGGAGTTGTGTAGTGGCGGAGTTCCTCTCCGCCTCGCTCTGATGGACACAGGTCCTTCCCTCACACACTATGATAGAATAGGGAGCGCATGCTCTACATTCTTCATGGTCAGGACGATTTCTCCCTGAACCAGGCTGTACGGGAGATCAAGACCGGCCTGGGGGATCAGGAAGCGGTGGCGGCTAACACGACCGACCTGGACGGTCAGCATCTGACTCTGGGTGAGCTCAGGAACAAGTGTGACACAGCGCCGTTTTTGTGCTCACATCGTCTGGTTGTAGTTGAGGGACTATTGGGGCGCTTTGAGGTGAAACAAGGCAGGCCGCGGTCTCGAAAGGGAAAATCGGGAGATGGGTTGGGCGAATGGGAAGGTCTGGATTCCTATATTAAGCAAATGCCAGAGACGACCGTGCTGGTGCTGGTTGATGGGGAGGTGAAGGGCCAAAATCCGCTGTTACAGAAGATTTCACAATTGGCTGAAGTAAGGGCCTTCCCTTTGCTGCGGGGCAGCGACTTGAAGGCGTGGATACGGAAACGGGTAAAGGAAGAGGGCGGCGATATCAACTCTCCGGCCCTGAATCTGCTCGCTGAACTCATAGGCGGAGATTTGTGGGCGATGGATGGTGAAATCCAGAAGCTGCTTCTTTACAGCCAGGGGCGCCCTATCGGCGAAGACGATGTCAGGCAACTGGTGAGCTGTATCCAGGAGGCTAACATCTTTGCTCTGGTCGATGCGGTTGCCGAAGGGCGGGCCGAGCCTGCCCAGCGGATACTGCATCGGCTGTACGATGATGGCGTGGCGCCGACGCATATCCTTACTATGATTACCAGGCAATTTCGCCTGATAGCCCTAGCCAGGGATTTGGGAAAGGGGTTGTCTCGCCTGCAAATTCAAGAGAGGCTGAGGCTGAAAGCAGGCTACAGTTTGGATAAAACGCTCAGCCAGGCCAAACTGTACGATTCTGAGCGTGTAAAGCGGGCTTATGATAAGCTCCTGGAGACCGACTTAGCCATCAAGACTGGCCAGTACAGCGACGAATTGGCTCTAGAGCTCCTGGTGACCGAACTTGCCTGCCTGAATCCCTGAGCGAAGCATCTCGACCCGGCGGGATGGCCGCTTCATTCATAGCTCATCCTGGCCAGCACTCGCCTTAATCTCCACGCCGTTATCGAGTCCCGACGCGAACTGCGCCACTACGCCTGCCCATTCTATATCATGCGTCGCCGTTTTAGCACCAGCAGGCTGGCACCGGCGATAATGGCTCCAAGCAGGCCGATCCAGGGCAGCAGGACGCGCACCTTGCTTATGGGATAAGTCTCCCAACCCACAGTGGTGGGGCGATTGTAGTAGTGGGAGGGGTCCCAGTCGGTAACCACGACATCACCGCAGTGGCCTACGACGGTAGCGTTATTGGCGTACTGACCGGCTGCGGCCGTACCGTAGGCATACCAGATCTGGGTAGCACCTACGGGCAGAGATGAGTTGGTGCCTATCAGGCCCAACTTATCATCAGTAACGCTAATATCGGTCAGGTTAACAGCGCCGGTGTTGGTCACGACGTACTTCCAAGTAACAGTGCTGTTTATGCTGATGTATACGCCAGGCGCATAGTAAGCGTCCTTGTCATTCGTATACTTCTTGATGTCAATACCAGGGACCAAGCCGAGGTAGTTGGCGGGGTCCGTGTCCTGGATCGTATGGCCGTCCCAGTCACCGGTGGCGGTAGCTACATCGGTTTGCAGCCCCGGCAGAGGTGCGATGGGACCGATGGTACCGTTGAACGAGGCGAGAGGAGCCAACGGGTCGGTCTTGGTAATGCCGCTGACATTGTGCATGTTGTCGGAAAGGGTAATGTCGGTCAGCGTGACATTACCGGTATTGGTAACAATGTACCTGAAGTACACGCTGCCACAGATACTGACATTCAGGGCTGATGCCGCATTGTCGGCATCGAAGAAGTTCACGTTATCCTTCGACACCAATTTCTCCACATCGATCGCGGGAGCACTAGCAAAATAGTTAGCCGGGTCGGTATCCTGGACGGTATAGCCACCCCAGGCACCGGTGGCGCTAGCCACGTCGGTCTGCAGTCCCAGAAGAGCTGTGATGGGGCCGATTGTACCGTTGAACGAGGCGAAAGGAGCCAGCGGGTCGGTCTTGGCCACGCCGCTGACGTTGTGAATGTTGTCGGAAAGGGTAATGTTGGTCAGCGTTACGTTACCAGTGTTTGTAACAATGTATCTAAAGTACACACTGCCGCCGGCATTCACATCCAGGGCTGATGTGGCATTATCGGCATCGAAGAAGTTCACGTTATCCTTCGACACCAGTTTCTCCACATCGATAGATGGAGCGCCACCAAGGTAGTTAGCCGGGTCGGTATCCTGTACGGTAACTGCACCCCAGTCACCGGTAGCGTTGGCGACATCAGTCTGTAGCCCCGAGAGCGCCGTAATAGGACCGATAACACCCTGGAATGAGGCCAGAGGAGCCAGCGGGTCGGTCTTGGTGATACCGCTCACATCGTGCACACTGTCGGAAAGCGTAATGTTGTTCAGCGCCACGTTACCAGTGTTGGTAACAATGTACTTGAAGTAAATGCTATCACCGGTCTTGACATTCAGGGCTGATGTAGAATTGTCGGCATCGAAGAAGTTTACGTTGTCCTTCGATACCAGTTTCTCTACATGGATCGACGGACCACTACTAAAGTAGTTAGCCGGGTCGGTATCCACGAGGGTAAAACCGCCCCAGTCGCCCGTGGCGGTAGCCACATCGGTCTGCAGCCCCGAGAGAGCCGCGATGGGGCCTATGGTATCATTGAACGAGGCTAGAGGAGCCAGCGGATCCGTCTTGGTGATGCCGCTGACATTGTGAATGTTGTCGGACAGGGTAATGTTGGTAAGCGTCTCGTTACCGGTGTTGGTAACAATGTACTTGAAGTAAACGCTGTCGCCAGCATTGACATCCAGGGCTGAGGTGGCATTGTCGGCATCGAAGAAGCTCACGTTATCCTTCGAGACCAGTTTCTCCACATCTATTGAGGGGCCAAACGAGCCTTCCAGAAAATCCTCTCCGATGCCATCGTCGTCGAAGGAGCCGAGAGATGCTCCTACCTTGAAACCCGCCGAGCCATCATGACCTGGAAGTGTGGACCAGTCTGTAATGGTAAACTCCAGATCAGGATGGATAGCGTCTGGGTTTGGACTCTTTGAACCCGTGTTGTCCGGGAGTGCCGTGCCAAAATTGAGCGGAGGGTTGAAATACGGGGGACCCGCAAGGTAGCTGAAGACATTGACCGAGAAACCGTAGTAATCTGTTGCGGCGGATACGCCGGCAATGATGTCCCAGTAGCCATCCTGGTCCAGGTCAAAGTAAACAGCAGCCGACTCAGTTTGTGCCAAATTGGCACGATCTATTCCTCCATTGAAGGCCAGCCACGCCGAAGTCCCGCCCGGATCACCATTACCGTCGGCATCACCGAGTATGGTGGAACTATTGTTCCCAACGTTAATCCCGATGTACATGGCGTCGTTCCCCGCATCATAATAGAGTCGCAGGTCTTTCATGTCCCAGCCGCTGATGGTACCGGGTGCGGTGGCAACATCTCCGACCCCGCCTGGGTCAGGGATTATCAAGATACCGGGACCGCTGAAGTCGGCTTCGACGGTCCCGTTTAATGGAGGTGAGGCCAGCGCTGGCAACGACAATACTACGGGAATTGCCAATGCCAGCGCGACCAGCAAACCGATGACTGATTTTGATCCCTTCAATTCTGTCGCCCCCTTTCCCTATCTCACGGCCTACGCTTGTAGGGATAGGACTGTTCTATGTTCTCTCAGTCCCTGTCGCCTAGACAATCTCCTCGCCGCGTACTCCTGCTGTACCACTATTGTAGTACGCTTTGTAGCCGTATCAGGCACATCTGTCTTAATGGCACCAAGCCCCGGGACACCAACGGATTACTCAGGATAGTCTGGCAGTCTACCCTGCCGGGCGCGATGGTTTTCTTATTTTCGACGTCAACCGGTCATTCATGACCAGGGAAAGGTATCAAGCTTGCCGTCTCTTTCTAAGGACAAGCGTCGCAACTGCGACGCCTCCCAGCAACGTTGCCCAGGGTGCCACAAGAACCAACTTGTCCACCGGAAAGGCGACCCCACCTACTGGCGGCTCGACGCTGGAACAGTATTCGAGGGAGTCCTCGCCGATGCCATCGTCCTGCTGGTACGCACCCAGAAATGCCCCAACACAGAAGCTTGGCGAACTATCCTGACCCGGAAGCGTTGACCAGTTTGTGATGGTGAACTCTAAATCGGGGTGGTCACTATCAGGGTTGGGGCTGATGTCACCCTTGTGGTCGGGGAGCAGCGCGCCGAAGGAGAACCCAGCGTTGAACTGGTCCTGGACGCTGTTGACGGAAAAGCCCGAGTAATTCGCTGTAGCAGATATACCAGCAATCACGTCCCAGGCGCCATCCTGGTTCAGGTCAAAGTAAACAGCAGCCGTCTCAGTTCCTTCCAGATTGGGAAGATCTACTCCTCCGTTCAAGGCCAGCCACGCCGAAGTCCCGCCCGGATCACCATTACCGTCGGCATCACCAAGTATGGTGGAACTATTGTTCCCAACGTTAATCCCGATGTACATGGCGTCGCTCGCCGCATCATAATAGAGTCGCAGTTCTTTCATGTCCCAGCCGCTGATGGTACCGGGCGGGGCATTATTTGGGAGCGGAACATCCCCGCCTGGGCCGACGGGGTCAGGGATTATCACGACATCGGGCCCTGTGAAATCGTCCACGTTCCCATTCAACAAGGGAGGTTGGGCCAGCGCCGGAACCGCCATGACTAGGGGAATTGCTAATGCCAACGCGACCACTAACACTAAAAGCACTTTTGGTCTCTTCAATTCCTTTCTCAATTCTCCTTCACTCCTTTGGTTATCTCACCACGTGTATTCTTCAACTAGAGAGCATGACTGTACCTACACTCTTTGAGGTCCTTTTATCTGTATTCTGTTTGAAACTGCGGAATTCTGAATCTCGTCACCTCCTTCAAGTTCATTCTCTCTAGACGCTATCATAGAAAGCTCGGGCGACCGTACTTGGGGTCACGAGAATAACCGGTCATCCCGTCGATGTCGGACGCGATAGCCAGCACCACCCTACCGTGTCTCCGACAATCGCTTATGTCTTCTGCAGCAAGATTAGTCGTCGTCACATACGGAAACGCCACTACCGTTCTTCCTACACGAGTATTGTAACACGCTTTGCAGCCCTGTCAAGGGTACGTTCTTCCTAACGCTACCTGTAGAACGTGAGAAAAGGTACTCTTAGCGCAATTCCAGCCAGATATGGCCTACTCATGTGAAGGCGCACCTCGCTCGAACAGCGATCAGGAGAACGCTCGGGAAAGATGAATTCACTAGAGGGAGAGAACCGGCTCCAGAATGCACCGCCCTTACCGAGCGCTCTTCAGCGCAGACCCCTCTATTTCGCACAGCGCTTGTTGTCACCCTTTAAACCTCTTGCGCCGTGCCGCCCGCCACCGCTAGGGATTGTCGGTTAGCTTCTTCGCTGCTCGTCATCACATCACAGGCACGGCACTGCCATCACGAACGGAGGTGCCGGGAAAGTTCAAAGCAGGTCCCAGCTATAGACATAGCACTGCCCCCACAGGTTGGCTCCCACAGCGACCACGGTGCCATCGGACCTGACCCCCACGGTATGATAAGCGCCTGCCGAGGCCTGGATGATATTTGTCCAGCTACTGACATTGCACATGCCCCACCAGTTGGCACCCACAGCCACCGCGGTGCCGTTGGATCTAATCCCTACCGTGTGATACCAACCTGCGGTGACCTGGATGATATTGCTCCAGCCGCCGACATTGCATTGCCCGTAGTAGTTGTCTCCCACGGCGACCATTGTCCCGTTAGCCCTCAGGCCTGCTGTGTGATAGAGCCCGGCAGTGACCTGCACGATGCCTGTCCAAGCGCTAACGTTGCATTGCCCCTGGTCGTTGTATCCTACGGCAACCACGGTGCCGTCGGACTTAACTCCCACAGTGTGATAGAGCCCGGCAGCGACCTGGACGATGTTTGTCCAGCCGCCGACACTGCACTGTCCGTAACTATTGTCTCCCGCAGCCACCACGGTGCCGTCCCATCTGAGCCCGACCGTGTGATAGCTGCCTGTGGAGACTTGGACGATATTCGTCCACCCACCGACATTGCACTCCCCGTGGTCACTGGCCCCCACGGCGACCGCGCTGCCGTTGGATCGAAGTCCCACCGTGCGGTAGTCGCCCGCGGCGACTTGAATTATGTTTGTCCAGCTATTGACATCGCACTGCCCGTAGCCGTTGTCTCCCGTCGCGACCACCGTACCGTTGGACCTGAGTCCTGCCGTGTGCCTTTCGCCTGCCGAGGTAATGAACTCTGCGGCAAATAGAGCTGTGATTCTATAGTTGCCGTTCATGGTGACGCCGGTCGAAGCGGCCCTCACGTTGCCGACGGTACTGACATCACCGGCCCAGCTCACAAAGCGGTAGCCGCTATCCGCGCCCGCCACGAGGCTGACCGCCGTGCCAGGGCTGCGGATAAACGTGCCTTCACCCGGCGTCGTAACCGAACCACCAGCAGTGCTGGAAATAGTCAGGCTGTACTGCACGGGCGGGATCACTGCAAAGTTGGCGGCGATGGAGTAGTTGCCGTTCATGATGATGCTGGTTGAAGCAGCGTTGACATTGGCAACCGTGCCCACACTGCCAGTCCAGTTTACAAACTGGTAGCCACTGGCTGGAGTCGCCACCAAATTGACCACCGTGCCGGCGTTGCGAGTAAATGTGCCTTCACCCGGCGTAGTGACCGAACCGCCAGCCGTGCTGGAGATGGTCAGGCTATACTGGATGGGTGGAATCACTGCGAAGTTGGCGGTGATGGAGTAGTTGCTGTTCATGGTGATGGTGGTGGTGGGGTCCTCGTCATCGGCTATGGTGGCCACATTGCCAGTCCAATTCACAAACTGATAGCCACCAAGCGGACTCGCCACCAGGTTGACTACTGTGCCGGCGCTATAGGTGAAAGTCCCCTGGCCGGGAGCGGTTACTGAACCGCCGGCCGTGCTGGAGATGCTCAGGCTGTACTGACCAGCTGGAATCACTGCGAAGTTGGCGGTGATGGAGTAATTGCTGTTCATGGTGATGGTGGTGGTGGGGTCCTCGTCATCGGCTATGGTGCCCACACTGCCAGTCCAGTTGACGAACTGGTAGCCACCGACTGCAGTCGCCACCAGACTTACAATGGTGCCAGCGCTATAGGTGAAAGTCCCTTGCCCGGGAGTAGTTACCGACCCTCCAGTAGTGCTGGAGATGGTCAGGCTGTACTGACCAGCTGGAATCACCGCAAAGTTGGCGGTGATGGAGTAGTTGCTGTTCATGGTGATGGTGGTGGAGGCAGCAGTGACATTGGCCACGGTGCCTACATTGCCAGTCCAGTTGATAAACCGGTAACCACCGGCCGGAGTCGCGACCAAATTGATCACCATGCCCGAACCGTAGCCGAAAATCCCTTCCCCAGGAGTGGTTACCGAACCACCGGCTGTGCTGGAGATGGTCAGGTTGTACGGCACGGGCGGTCCCGCATGAAAGTTGGCGGTAATGGAGCAGTTGCTGTTCATAGTGATGGTCGTTGATGCGGCAGTGACGTTGGCAATCGTGCCCACATTGCCAGTCCAGTTTACAAACTCGTAAGCACCGGCCGGAGTCGCCACCAGGTTGACCGCAATGCCTGCGCCATAGATGAAAGTGCCCTCGCCGGGGGTGGTCACCGAACCGCCCGCACCGCTGGAGATGGTCAGGCTGTACTGGCCGGCTGGAATCACCGCGAAGTTAGCGGTGATGGAGTGGTTGCCGTTCATGGTGATGGTAGTTGAAGCAGCATTGATATTGGCAACGGTCCCCACGCTGCCGGTCCAGCTCACAAAGTAATAGCCACCAGCCGCACTGGCGATGATTGAGACCACTGCGCCCGCGGCATAGGCATACTGTCCCACCGCCGGGTTTATTGAGCCGCCGCCAGTTGCCGCCATGGTCAAGGTATAGTACGTCGCCGCTGTCTGCTCGAAGTTGGCGATAACGGAGTAGTCGCCATTCATGGTTATGGTGGTTACAGCAGCATTAACATTGGCAACACTGCCCACGTTGCCGGTCCAGTTGACAAAGTGATAGCCGCTGAAGGGCGTGGCACTGATGGAGACCACCGTGCCCGCGGCATAGGTATGTGATCCGGCCACCGGACTTGCGGAGCCACCGCCGGTCACCCCCACAGTCAGTGTGTAGTACGTCACTTCTGTCTGCTCAAAATTAGCAGTGATGGAGTAGTTGCCGCTCATGGTGATGGTGGTCGACGCGGCATTCACATTGGCAATCGTACCTACACCTCCTGTCCACTTGAGAAACCGGTAGCCACGGGTCGGGGTCGCCACCAGGGGAGTGACCCTGCCTGAGTCAACGGTGAACGTCCCCTCGCCAGGTTCGGTCACCGACCCTCCCTCGCCACTGGCAATGGTAAGCTTATACTTAACGGTCTGGGCAGCCTCGCTGACACAGCCCGTCAGCCCTGCCACCAGGGCTACTATGAGTAAACAGAGGGCAATTCTTGTTACGGGGTGACGTCTCCCCGAACTCAGCCTTCTATTCATGCTCTGCCTCTTATTCGCTTGTCCAATGCGTCAGGTAATTGCATATCTGAACCCCTTCGGGTTTCGGAAGCGGGGATAGACTTCGACGCGGTAGCAGGGAAAGTGCGGCTCACATATCTATGTGTGCCCGGCCGATGATGTTCTTGACTCCGACGATCCTCAGGCGCATGCACTTGACCACCAACCCTATCATGAGTGGTGTAGCACCATTCTAGCATTATCCGTGCAGTTGTCAATAGCTGCCGTCGTTCAGTGCCTTGGCGGCAGTCACCTCTTCTCTGCTGTTTTCTGAGTAGAGCACTCAAGGCATTGCGGGGAGGTATTCGCTAGCCAGGCAACGGACGGCAACAATGAGTTCCGAGAGAAACAGGTGGGTTGGTGGAAGGGTGGCTCTTCCGAGTTCCCAGGTAATAAGGGTGGTATCTTCTCTTTCGGCGGTAGGGGGTATGAGGAGACATGGCAGAATGGCGACAGGTGGGGCAGGCACCTCAACTACGAAACGTTAGTGGTAGTCCCATATTCTGCCGCTAGATTACCTGGTCTCAACGAATCTGGACTCGCAATGACGCGATGCAAGTGAGATCTCCGCCGCTTCCAGAACACGCAAAGCTCATGCAGTGCGCCACCGGGACAATCTGCCATGCCAAGTCCAAGAGCGAACAGTCCCGATCATCGTCCTTACCCCCGCCCTATCCTATTAGCTCCTGCAGTGTCTTATCGCCACTGTCCAGTGGGTAGGTTGGGTAGTATTCGAGCCCCGCCTTGTGGTCTGGGTCCGGGCCTACAGCCTCCCTGGTGTTGTCCACCGCCTCTTTAAGGGTCGTATTCCCGGAGCATAACTGCTCAATCAGATACGGAGTAGCTTCATCTACGTAATTCAGCTCCACAGTGCCATTCCAGGCAAGATAGGCTGAGGCGCCCTTGCCAACAAATGCTTGGGCCAGGTCTCTCTCGAAGAGGCCGGAACAGCCCATCATTATCACAACCGAGTCATCGAATTTCCCTTTCATGCTTTCCTCGATGAATTTGGGGGGTATGCCGAACACCATCGGATAACCTTCGCCGACCCTGGCCATAACCAGCCGGTCATGGAGCTGGTCGTCATAGTGGCTCAACTGGTTGTATGCCTCATTGGTGAACAGCACCGTCCGGTCCTGTGTCATCTCATTTTCTGCCAGCAGGCCGGAATGGGCTCGAAAGATGATGAGCTTATAACCATTGGTCGCCAGTTTGCCATAAAGCTCAACCGTAACGTTAGTGCCCTGGTAGAGGTCAACTTCAAAGCCGTAGTCTTCAAGCTGCTCGGTAACGTTTGTAACAAATGCTTCGTTTTCCTTAACGCTGGAAAGCTGATCAACAATGACTGCCTTGAGTCCCCCCCCGTTATCTGGGGACGCTTGGCCCATAGGGTAGAAGCGGACAAAGACAACAACGCCGGCAATGCCTAATGCAATGAGCAGCCAGGCAAACCAGGGCAAGCCCTTCTTTTGGGGCTTCCCTCTGCTTTGTTTCTTAGTCTTCGTTTTGCTCAAGGTTCTATCTCGGGGTTTTTCTCGTCAGGCGCTCTCGTCCTCAGCGTTGCCCAGCTTGAGGCCGTCCCAGCTTCATGCTACGCCACGAGATTGCTTCGTCCTTCCCCCGAAGGACTCGGAATGACGCCGTGGGAGCAGATTCTCGCTCGGTACTCGTACAGAGACCTCCTGCACCGTGCTACTGTAGCACACCCTTGCGGTAAGACCAACAGCGAACACCTGCCGAGGCAAAGTCTTCACTCCGGTTGTTTTATTAGTTCTTCGAGCGACTTGTCACCATCGTGTGACCCGGGCGCGTAGTAGCATTCGAGTTCCGCCCCGTAATTCGGGTCCGGACCTCTGGCAGCCATAGTGCTATTGATCGCCCCTCGAATGGTCAACTGTTTAGAGCATAGCTCGTCGATCAGATAGGAAGTGGCATTATCCACGTAATACAGCTCCACGCTGCGGTCCCAGGCCAGATACATCGACGCGCCCTTATCGATGAATGCTTGAGCCATGTCCGGCAAGGCGATGCCTGAACAGCCCATCACTATGATGACGGTACGATCAAATTGCCCGTTCATATCTGTGCCCTGGTCGAACACGCTTCGGGCTCTGACGAATTCCGGGGTTATCCCGAACATCATGGGACAACCCTGGCAGGCGCCACCCATTGTTAGTTGCTCATACACCTGCTCAAGGGCGTACCTCGACTCGGTGTAATCCTCATTGGTGAAGAGGACGGTTCTCGGTATTATCTCTCCGTCTTGCCCCAATATGCCGGAATGGGCGCGAAAGATGATGAGCTTGTAACCATAAGTGGGTAGCTGGCGGTAGAGCTCCACGGTAACATTATCGCCCTGGTAGAGGTCAACCTTGAAGCCGTAGTCCTCAAGCTCCCTGGTGACGGCTGCAATAAACCCTTGGTTCTCCTGGAAGCTGCAAAGCTGGTCGATGATTGCCGCCGTGGCATTCCCCACGTGATCGGGGCGCAACTGACCCATAGGGACCATGCGGATGAAGACGACAATCCCGGCAATGCCCAGCGCAATAAGCAGCCAGGCAAACCAGGGCCAGCCCTTCCTTAGCGGCTTCCCTTTAGTCTGTTTCTTAGCCTTTGCTCTGCTCAAAGCTCTCCCGCGGGGTTCATCCGCGCCCTCTAGTCTAGTTCACGCGGAGCAACCAGACAAACTCAATCATAGTAAGGCCGGCACCTCTGGCGAACCCAGAAAGCAGGCTTCTGGACAAGTCGGGCTGCTGGCGACGAACAAAAGGCACAGCTGGTCGATGATCCCCGCGGCACACGATAACATGACTACCTACTTGGCGGTCTATATATTAGCGAGCCTTCCAAAAGAGTTCAAATAACCACGCGCGACTTAGTGACCAGCAGCTTCGTGTCGGTTCCTTGACCTACGCCCGTACCCC
>Ga0172365_10002022_pt1 | contig 14780 bp, 24 predicted proteins | sample LakKivSesite48cm_FD_114535 | JGI IMG/M metagenome (GOLD analysis project Ga0172365, IMG submission 114535) | Sediment microbial communities from Lake Kivu, Rwanda - Sediment site 48cm | ecosystem: Environmental > Aquatic > Freshwater > Lake > Sediment | place: Rwanda: Western Province, Lake...
ACAACAAGGTCAGGGTCAACCACAACAAGGTCAGGGTCAACCACAACAAGGTCAGGGTCAACCACAACAAGGACAACCCAACGACAACGGCCTCGATTCCCATGACTGGGAGGGGGCGCAGGAGATGACCGAAGAAGATAAGAAAGAACTCGCTCGGGAGGTGGACGAGGCGGTGAGACAGGGCGCACTGACTGCGGGTAAGCTGGGGCACAACACGCCACGAGATCTACAAGATCTGATGCAGCCGCAGGTGGACTGGCGGGAGGTGCTGCGGGAGTACGTCACCGAGACATGTGCGGGTAAAGACTACGGCACGTGGGCACGGCCTAACCGGAGATTCATGGGGGCGGGGGTGTATATGCCGTCAACAATAAGCGAGCGAGTGGGTGAGCTGGTGATTGCCATTGACACGTCAGGGTCAATCGGGGGTCCGGAGCTTGTGGCCTTTCTGTCTGAGGTGCAGGGTATCGCGGAGACGGTCAAGCCCGAGGCGGTGCGGATACTCTACTGGGATACGGCAGTCAGAGGTGACGAGCGGTATGAGACCGACGACTTGGAGAAGATCGCCGAGAGTACTAAACCGAAGGGAGGAGGAGGTACGTCAATCACTTGTGTAAACAAGTACATGGCAGATAACCTGATCAATGCGCAGGCGGTCATCGTGCTGACCGATGGTTATCTCGGTGGGCAGTGGGGGCAGTGGCAGGTGCCTGTGCTCTGGTGTATCTCGGGAGGTGCGAGCGTGTCGCCCCCGGGACATGTGGTCAACATCAACATTTGAGGAGAGTACATCATGGTTCCATATAAACGTCTAACTAAGGGTGTGGTGACCGACCTGATCGCTGCACATAACAAGTATGTGCAGGAGTGTAGGGATAAACAGGCAGCTTACGGACGTGCTTTATTTGATCCGGGTATGAAAGACGTGGAGGGGGCACACGTCCATAACTCTTTAGTAGGACTGATGAATGAGATTCGTACGGCCCTTGCCAAGTCAATGATTAGAGTTAAGTTCACGTGCTTAGACGGTCATGGGGCTACGTCAATGGCTATGTATCGTGAGGGGGATACGTACGCACTCGGGTTTGTGGGGTGGAACGCTTACACGTCTAAGTATTACCTATCAAGCCCGATCATTAGAAATGAGAAGTATGGTGAAGACAAAGATGAGTCGTGGATGGTGATGAGTTTGGACAAGGATCGCATTGTCAAGGCAGTGAAGCGGTACTGTATGCCTATAAAGCCTGCACTTGTTATTGATCAGTTCTGGGGTAACTGTATGGCTTACCTCAACAGTGCATACAGCCAAGCGGAGAAAGAGTTTAATGAGTTGTTGGACAAGAGACTAACGAGTAGTGTGGCAATCGAAGCACTCTCGCGTGTGATGAGGGGGGAGCAGCTTGATCCTCAGATAGCCGATATCGTGAGGGAGTATGAGTCCCTGCGCGTAGAAGCTTCAGCTGAGAAAGCTGTTAGGACAAACCTTGTTTGTATGATGTTCAGTCAGCTTCCGTCCGGAGTTACACTCGTACAATTCAGACAAGCTGCATCAATACATTACGACGCAGGTTTATGTCGATACATAAGTAAATACTCGGAAAAATCAGAGGATATGAAAAGTTATACAACAACAAACACCCTGCCAGAATCTATCATGGGGAAAGTGTCAATCTTGTCAATGTTCGACCGAGCCAAGTACGTGAGGGGTTCGGGTTATATAGCTAACCCGAATGTGTTCTTCATTGAGATGTCCGTCGAAGAAGAGCGGGCGCTCCGTGTGGGGTGTGTGCTATGACCAGGACACCAAACCAAAAAATGAAACCAAGAAAATCCCGGTTTGCATACTTGGAACTTATCAACTCGAAGGATAGCGCGAAGCATCAAGCGTCCGCGATAAAACTTATCGCAATGGTCAATGCGTTAGAAAAAATTCATCGGGTAGAAGTGTTTGAAAATGGATTAACCGTGTTATGCTTGGGTCTCGATGTCGCATCCTATGAAGGTTACTACAGCAGGATCGAGGACTTGCCTGAGTGGATGCAGCGAAAGCTTCACGCGTTGTCGATGATGGATTACAACCCTCCTACAAAGACTGTCGAGGGTGTTGGTCGTCGCATCAGCCGTGATGTGTTCTGGGTTGTAGAAGATCTTTAAACTTTGTTAGGGACTGTCCCTAACAACCCTTGCCGGTGGGTTACCGGCTCCTCTATGAGAGAGTGCAATGAGCGAGAAAACTGAAGTGAAACGCGCCCCCAGTAAAGCGCGGCGTCCTATGACCACGAGTGCAAAGATTCGGCGGGCGCTTGCCCAAGGTATGACTCCCAAAGAAATTGCCCATAAGTATAAGTTTGATATTAACTACATTCACACTGTACGCTGGACGGACAAGCGCAAGCAAAAGGAGCGGGAGCAGAACCTGCCCCCCGCTGGCGCGACCGTTGACTTTACCTTTGATGCCAGTTCTCAGTCATTCACACAGATCGTGACCACACCCCCTCCCCCCTCCCCTGCTAGCCTTCCCACTAACTCACCCCAGCAGAGCGGCATCGTGCTTCTGATCGACCAGAGAGAAGCCGTACCGAATCCTGTCTCAGTGGAGGAGCGTAAGCCCTCGCTCTGGGCACGGTTCAAGCTCTGGGCGTTCGGTGTTCGATGACACCCGAGGCGCGAGTTAAACACAAGGTTAGAGAAATACTTAAGCAGTTTGGGTGCTATTACTTCTCACCTTTAACCGGTGGTTATGGGACGAGTGGTGTGCCTGATATTGTCGGTTGTTACCGAGGGTATTTCTTCGCTATCGAGTGTAAGGCGGGGAAGGGTAAGCCCACCGATCTGCAACTCAAGAACATCGTATCAATCATCGAGAACGGTGGGCGGGCTTGGGTCGTTAACGAGCACAATATAGTGGACGTGAGAACTCTTTTGAAAGGAATTGATGATGCTGTTATACATAGTGAGGGACGCGCAGGGACACGAGGACGTGCAGCCGACAATGACAGCAGTCAAGCGGGCAATAAAGCACGTGATGTGGGACAAGAAGACAACGTGGGTGACAGAGATAAACGTCCCGCAAGACAAAGCAAACGTATTAGAGCTGTTTAGGGCAAGTAAGTCCCTACCCGCTGATATCGTGGTGCGACCCACGGGTCGTGAATGGTGGGTGACTGAGCGCGGTGGTGTGAAGGAGTCAAACAATGAATGAGAAGAAAGATTACAGTAACGATTTCTCAGAGAGTGTTTACTACAAAATCTCCGCTGCCACTGATGTTGCAGCTACGTGGCGTAAACATGGGTGGGTGCCCCCCTCTGAACTGCCCGAGTATCGTGCAAAGTGGGAGCAAGCACAGGAACGGACGCGAGTGGGATCACTATGACTTATAAAAAACAAGTCAAAGAGGATGTGGAAGTGTGGAACCGGGACGGCATCATTTATGTCCCGCACTACATGAAGCCTAAAGTGTGGGTGTCTCCGGGTTACCCCCTATATCAAAACACGGAGTTTACGGCTCCAATGTTGAAAAAGCTCAAGGCAGTCAAGACGACTTACAAAATGTGGAGATCAAAATATGACATCAAATAAAGAAGCCACCACTGATCCAAGCCTCGTTTGGAGAACAATGGAGGACTGCCCCACGGGGCCGAAAGTCCTCTTACTTAACAAAGCAGGACTTGCACAAACTGGATATTACGACGGTAAAGATCTGTGGTTCGTGGGTTGGTTCCCATTACCTAAGATTCCAGAAGTTATTCGCAAGGAGATCGAGCCGACCTATCGCCCGAGCAACATTGGCATCTTAATAGGGGATTGAGATGATCCTGACTACGGAACAGATGAAGCAATGGATCGACGCAACATGGACCGAGGCTCAGAAGAAAGCAAGGGAAGAAATGAACGAACGAATCAGAGAACTCGCCGAACAGGCTGGTTGGATGATGGGCGAGGACGTTGAAGGATTTAATACTAGGCTTGAAAAGTTCACCGAGCTGATTGTTAGTGAATTTGTGTCCTCACTTCAAATTGAGGGTAGTGATTTTTACCATAACGAATTCAATGATTATGGCTGCATCACTGTAAAATACTTTGTTCCAGGAAATCCTCACCTTATGCGCGGCGAAGAGGTTAAAGCTAAATTCCACGATGGAATAAGAGGCAATGGTCTATTCCGCCTTAACAACAAATTTGTAGAGCATATTATGAATAAACATTTTGGGGTTGAAGAATGAGCAAACTACAACCCGTAGCAATCTCAGACAAGTACAAAGAAGCCGCAGCGGAGATGCTGCACGAGGCACTTGATGAAAACCCGGACACAGCAATCATTGTGTTGTTCTGGAAAGATCGGGGGCAGTTCAAGATCAAGACCAGCGCCACTCAAGACCGCTTGCAACTGATTGGGGCGCTGACTGAAGCACTGCACAAAGTTGTTAAGGATGGATACGCATCATGAGCGGAGATCACAATATGTATCAAAAGACCACTGGCATTCATGAACAAAAGTTTTACGCAGAACAAGCGCAGCCAACCCCCCTCTACACCGCCCCGCGTCAGTGGCAGGGGCTGACAGATGAGGAGCTAGATGCTATGCGGCAAGAGTCCGGTCTGCACTTTGTCACGCTGAGAGAGTTTCGGATTGTTGCCAAAGCTATCGAAGAAAAACTGAAGGAGCTAAACGGATGATTGACCCAAAAAAACTGCAGTACTACACCATGTCACACCGGCTGCGGGGCTATGCCGAAGGGCTTGACGAAGACAGGCATGAGGGTTTGGTTAACATGCTGAGGAAAGCCGCGTCTTTGCTGGAAGAAGCGTGGGACGAGTACCAACAAACACTTCCACCTGATCAACGGATAGGCAGTTAAGGAGACTACTGGATGAGCATGTGTCCGGAGTGTGGGACATGGAACACCAAAACCGTATCGACTCGCAAAGACACTCGGTATAACTGGGTGTGGAGGAGAAAGAAGTGTAATGAGTGCGATCACAAGTTTGAGACCTACGAGTTGCCAACGACTTGCGTGTCTGCGCCTGATGAGTGGGCGAATGTAAATGGAAAGTTAGTGAAATGAGTCTGAAGATTCAGAACTACGTGGCGATGCTGGCGCATTTAACGGAAGGAGCGGTTAGCGCACAGGATCTTTCTGACCTAACAGGGTTGCACATCGAGACAACGCGAGAGTTCTTGAAGGAGATGCACAAGCGCAAGCTAGTCCACATCGCACAGTGGGATTCCAGATTTAATCAGCGCATCAAGCTGCCTATGTACAAATTAGGAGAAGGAATTGACCGCCCCAGACCCCCAAAACTCTTACCTGCAGAAGTCACAAAGCGATACAAGGAAAGACAGAAACTCAAAGCCCAGTTCGATCCCTTCTACGCCATGTGTCGTCCCAATCCCGTGGCCGTTTCCAGAGAAACTCATTCAGTGTGAGCCGTACCGGCCCAGCAAACGCGCACTCCGTGAGGAGGCTATTGAAGAAGGAGGCCCACCGTGGTAAACAACCCCCAGACGCTCAAAGACATCATCAATGCCAAACTTGCAGTAACAACCGAAGAAGAGGAGGCGTGGAAGATGAAAGCAAACGAAATGCAGGTAGGCGGCTCGCACTACAAGGATATGGGAGTACAGCCTTGGGAAGTTATGGAAGCTGTACTTACTCGTGAAGAGTTCATCGGATTCCTCAAGGGCAACATAATTAAGTATTCGATGAGGCAGGGGCGAAAAGATTCTGACGATGTTGGTAAATGGAAACATTACGTTCAGAAACTAAAAGAAGTTAATGGGCATTACTTATGATAATAGAACAACTTGTAGATAAACATCAACAGACTCGTGCCTGTCAACAACTACTTGCATCAGTCATCGCCGCTGCGGTTCATGATACGTGCGTCGAACCGTATAGGGCGACGTCAAAATACAAATCCACGTTAATTAGAATAGATACGGTCACAGCATTTCGATTTTTGTTTGATGAGAGCGTGTCGGGTATTGATGCCTATGGGTTATGGTTAGACTTTAACGTCGATCAGTTTAGAAGAAAACTTTTGGAGATGATGTTCGATGAGTCACAGTTAGTAGTAGGTGGAAAAGATCCACAGGCACGGAGAAATTTTCGATACAATTACAAGCTGTGGCAGAGGGCCTCCGCGCTTGGTGTCCTCATTGAACCCGAATCCAAAGATGAAGAGGAAGATGATGATAGATTGGGCAGAAGGGCAATTGAGATTAAGTTTACTCGTTAAAGCTCTCTATGCAAAGCTTCTCGAAAGAGAAGAAGAAAAGGCAAAAGATATATGCAATGAGATTATTGCTGAGGCACGACTCGTACGTGCCAAGATTACCGCACAACAAACTGAGGAGTGATTTATGCAACTGATAACCATCGACTTTGAAACTTATTATGATCAAGAGTTTTCTTTAGGGAAGCTCACGACTGAAGAGTACGTCCGCAGCCCTCAGTTTGAAGTAATCGGTGTAGGTGTTAAGGTCGATGATAAACCCGTAGAGTGGGCGAGCGGAACAATGGCAGAGATTCGGGATTACCTATGGGATTTCGATTGGGAGAACTCCGTTGTCCTTGCTCACAACACAATGTTTGACGGTGCGATCCTCTCGTGGTTGTTTGGTGTAAAGCCCAAACTTTGGGCGGATACATTATGTATGGCTCGTGCCCTGCATGGTGTGGAGGTGGGCGGCTCGCTCGCTGCACTGGCAGAACGCTACGGTCTGGGACAGAAGGGTACTGAAGTCATTCAGGCAAAAGGTAAACGCAGGATTGACTTCACCCCGATTGAGCTGGCTCGTTATGGGGACTACTGTATTAATGATGTAGAGATAACTTATAAACTATTTCATATACTTGGGAACGGTTACCCCAAAAAAGAACTGCGGATTATTGATACGACGTTACGGATGTTCTTTGAACCAACCCTTGTCTTGGACAAGGCGTTATTGGAGGAACACCTAAAGAAACAAGAGATTCAGAAAGAAGATCTGCTTGCAGCATGTGGTGTAAGTAAAGATGACCTGATGTCGAACCCAAAGTTTGCTCAAGCCTTAGAGCTGCTCGGTGTAAGCCCTCCTATGAAGACAAGTCCTGCTACGGGTAAACCGACATTTGCATTTTCAAAAACTGATAAGGGTTTGACTGAACTTCTCGATCATGAGGACTTCCGGGTGCAAACTCTGGTGAGCGCACGACTGGGCGTCAAGTCCACCCTTGAAGAAACACGTACCCAAAGATTTATTGATATAGCAGGGCGAGGCTCCCTGCCTGTCCCGATCCGTTACTACGCAGCCCACACCGGCAGGTTTGGGGGTGACGACAAGATCAACATGCAGAACCTGCCCTCACGAGGCCCGAATGCAAAGACGTTAAAGAGAGCGGTCATGGCACCGCCCGGGTTTGTGCTGGTGGATGCGGACTCCTCACAGATCGAGGCACGGGTGCTTGCGTGGCTGGCTGGTCAGAATGATGTGGTCGAGACGTTCGCTCAAGGTAAGGACGTCTATAAGAAGATGGCATCCGCGATTTACGGTGTGCCTGAACATGAGGTAACAAAGCAGCAACGATTTGTCGGAAAGACCGCCGTACTCGGGTGTGGATACGGTCTCGGGGCGATCAAGTTTAAGATGGCGCTTGAGAATTCTGATCCGCCGATGAGTATAAACATAGAAGAGGCTCGACGGATCATCGAGGTGTACCGCACCGAAAATAACGACATAGTACGGTTGTGGAGGCAGGCTCAGTACATGCTCACTTGTATGCTGAGAGATGAGCCGGTGACGCTAGGTCGTGAAGGTGTGTTAACTGTACTGCATGATAAGCAGGCTATACGGCTCCCGAGCGGACTCCTCATGCGTTACGACGGGCTGAGTGCGGTCGAGGAGAACGGCATTCTGCAGTATATGTACAGTACTCGCAAGGGGATGGTGAAAATCTACGGTGGGAAGGTGGTGGAGAATGTATGCCAAGCCATCGCCCGCTGTATCATCGCTGAACAGATGTTGAAGGTTGCTAAGAAGTATAGAGTTGTCATGACCGTGCATGACGCGATCACTTGCGTGGTGCCGGAGGATCAGGCAGAAGAAGCTACCGCATACGTGATAGAGTGTATGCGCTGGGTGCCCGACTGGGCGCAGGGTCTGCCTGTAAATTGTGAAGTTAGTTACTCTCTACGATACGGGGATTGCTGATGGAGAAGTTGCCTGCTTGGTCATACTCGTCGATGAAAACATTTGACCAATGTCCTCGGAAGTACTACCACCTCAAGGTGGTGAAGGATGTCAAGGAAGATATTAGTAACACACTCTACGGGACGGAGCTGCACAAGGCGTGTGAAGAATATGTCCGGGATGACAAGCCACTGTCCTCGCAGTTTGCCTACGTAAAGAGTGCGTTAGACAACCTGAAGACCCGACCCGGTAAGATCTTATGCGAGTATAAGATGGGCCTGACGGAGGACTTGCAGCCCTGCGAGTTCTTTGCGTCTGATGTCTGGTGGCGTGGGGTGATCGACCTGCTGATCATTGATGAAGAGACAGGGACTGCCCGGGTGGTGGACTATAAGACAGGTAAGAGTACGAAGTATGCAGACACAGGACAGCTTGAGCTAATGGCGTTGGCAGTGTTTAAGCACTTTCCAAAAGTTGTGAAGGTCAAGGCTGGTCTGTTGTTTGTTGTAGCTAAGGCGTTTCCCAAAGCAAACTACTCAATTGATGATCAACCCAAGCTGTGGGAAAAGTGGCTTGGAGAATGGAAGAAGATGGAAGTTGCATATAAGCGTGATGTGTGGAATGCTAAGCCCTCTGGCTTGTGCAAGAAGCACTGCCCTGTCTTATCCTGCGCCTACAATAGGAGAGCATGATGCCCTATATCAAGTCCCCCCGTCCGTACAAACATGAATACGACATGCAGAAAAAGCGTGGTGAGCATGGCGACCGCATGGAGCGACAGAGGGCACGACGTGATTACGATGCCAAGGGTATCGACCGAGATGGTAAAGATATAGATCACGTCAAGATGTTAAGTAAAGGTGGATCTAACACAGATGGGACGAGGCTTGTCACCCCTGCAAAAAATAGATCCCGAAACGGTAAAAAGCCCTTGACAAAGGCAGCTTCTCAGAAGTAGATTGGTGGTCCGCTTAAGCGGAGTTTGCTGGCCGTGGTGTCCCCCCAGCCACAGGTGGGGTAAAACAGTGGCAGCTTGTGACGACTTCCCGTTCTCCTCCTTTCGGTTGGGCACAAGCGGACACCCCGGAAAGACGGGGTAAATCACCGACCATGTTCGGTTGCATTTGTATTTGGAGACTCCGTGAAAATCATAGAAAACAAAGCGTTGCTGCTGAATTTACGCAATCCAAAAAAGATTACAGAAGTCATACCAAAATCTAGGGAACTCCCTAACAATCAAGTGTTAGTTAAATGGGGGCTCGATGAGGCGCAAGTCCTCAAGAATCTTAAAATCCGAAATGTCCCGTCTCCTATTCTTGGACAGTACAACTGGCCCGGTAAATACAAGCCTTTCGAACATCAGTCCGATACCGCAAGCTTCCTGACCCTGCACAAGAAAGCCTTCGTCTTCAACGAGCAGGGCACCGGCAAGACCGCATCCGTTATCTGGGCAGCAGACTATCTGATGACTCAGAAGAAGATACGTCGCGCTCTCATCATCTGCCCGCTCTCCATCATGGACTCCGCTTGGGTCAACGACTTGTTCACCTTTACCATGCACCGCACGGTGGGAGTGGCTTACGGATCAGCGGCAAAACGAAAACAAATTATTGAGAGCGATACTGAATTCGTTATCATCAATTACGACGGGGTGGAGATCGTCAAGGACGTCATCGCCCGTTCTGGGTTTGACTTGATCGTAGTTGATGAGGCGAATTCCTATAAGAACGCACAGACAAAACGATGGAAAGTTTTGAATTCGCTGGTCAACTCGCGGACATGGCTCTGGATGTTGACAGGCACTCCCGCTGCACAGGCTCCGACCGACGCATACGGATTGGCTAAGCTGGTTAACCCCCAGGCAGTACCACAGTTTTTCACCGGGTTTAAAGACATGGTGATGGTGAAGGTGTCCAACTTCACATGGGTGCCTAAACGCAATGCAAGTCAAATAGTTTTTGAAGTCTTGCAGCCTGCAATCCGGTACACCAAGGACGAGTGCCTCGACCTGCCGGAGATGACTTACATCGCAAGAAATGTCGCGTTAAGCAAAGCTCAAGAGAAGTATTACAAACTTATCAAGGACAAGATGGTAGCCGACATTGCAGGCGAGTCCATCAGTGCAGTCAATGCAGCGGTTCACATGAACAAGCTCTTGCAGATCTCCTGCGGAGCGGTCTACACCGATGACAAGGACGTAGTTGAGTTCGACATCTCTCCCCGATACAACGTGCTGATGGAGGTCATTGCGGAGACCCGGAACAAGGTCCTCGTCTTCGTACCATTCAAGTCAATCGGTAGGGTGCTGCATGAGAAGCTCAATGCAGACAAGATAACCGCTGAGGAGATCAATGGGGACGTACCTGTCTCTGCCCGTAACGATATCTTCAAAAGATTTCAGACAACAGATAACCCGAGAGTGCTCGTGATTCAGCCCCAAGCGGCAGCGCACGGGGTCACTCTCACGGCAGCGGACACGGTGGTCTGGTGGGGTCCAACATCAAGCCTTGAGACCTACGCGCAAGCTAACGCACGGGTGCATCGAGCGGGTCAGATCAGCAAGACTACGGTCATTCAGCTACAAGGTTCTAAGATAGAAAAATACGTTTACAACTTACTTGACAATAGAATTGACGCCCACACAAAAATTGTCGATCTATACAACGAACTGCTTGACTGACGCATTAAACGATGCTATATTGCACTGAGCGTGTGGCGGAATAGGTAGACGCAGCGGACTTAAAATCCGCCGCCGCAAGGCTTACCGGTTCGACCCCGGTCATGCTCACCACTTACAGGAGAAGATGATGGACATCAGAGTTGGGATAGTAACGGATGAACAATTGCTTGATGAAATGCACGTTCTCAGGGGAAGGATCAAATCAGAGGTAGGGCGATTCCTTATGTCCTTGCCAGAAGATGCAAGTATAGACGACTTGAACATTGGCTCTGTGTTGTTGGAGCTGGGTTGTGAGATCTATGACATTTGCAACGTCCCTCGGGATGATTTCATAAAGATGGTAGGTGGGCAGTTCGACATCACACGAAAACGGCTTGCTCAACTACAAGCCGAAATGGCTGATAAACAATAACGGAGAGGTAAATGGAAGACGTAGCAGCAATTCCGCTTGAGAAGTTAGTTAAGACTTACATCAAGATCAATCAGGTGCGAGCCGAGATTAAGGCGAAGTGGGAAGAAGAGGACAAGGCACTCAAGGCAAAGACGGATGCCATTAAAGGTGCTCTCCTCCAACACTGCAAGGATCATGAAGTAGAATCCGTCCGCACCAATGAGGGCACGTTCTTTAGAACGGTCAAGACCCTGTACTGGACAAGTGACTGGGATTCAATGAACAAGTTTATTATTGAGAACCGTATTCCAGATCTTCTTGAGAAGCGCATTCATCAAGGCAATATGAAGGCTTGGATTGAGCAGAATCCGGAAGCAATGCCTGCAGGGCTTAACATCACACAGGAGTATGCCGTGACAGTGAGGAGGAAGACATGAACGAATTAATCACAATCGATGACTTGGCGAAGCGATTGTCAGTATCAATCTCTACTGTCCGCTCGTGGGTTCGGCAGGGGTTTATTCCGAAAGATACTTATGTGCAGGTTGCCAAGACGTATCGGTTCGATTACGACCGTGTGATCGAAGCGTTGAAGGCTCGTAACAAATCTGAACCGACCCCGGCTGAAATGGTCAAGACAGAACAGCTTGAGTTAGACCTCGTTGTACACCCCGATAAAGATCTTTGAAAGGAAATAACATGTCTGAGATGACTTTGTTTGGTAAAAAATCGACCGGCGTTGCTTCTAAGTTTGCTGGTCTGCAAAGCTCTGTGGCCTCGACCTTGACGGGTGGTGGGCACGGTAACCGTAGGATTTCTATTAAAGGCGGCGTGTTCCGCGAGATCGTCGGTGGTAAAGAGGTTCGTACTAATGATGATCGGTCGATCAATGTTGTCATCATCAAGGCTGCACCCGTGTCGCGTATGTACTTCGGGACTGGTTATGTGGAGGGTGAAACCTCGAAGCCGACCTGCTGGTCTAATGACGGTAATACTCCTGCTAAAGAAGTTGCGGAAGCACAGCGTCAGTCGGCTCGCTGCAAGGGGTGTAAGCAGGACATCAAGGGTAGCGGTCAGAACGACAGCCGTGCTTGTAAGTTCCAGCAGCGGGTTGCGATTATGCTGGATGGGGACATTGAAGCGCGTAATGTGTATCAGATGGTTATGCCTGCGACCTCCGTGTTCGGAGATGCGGAAAACGGTAAGATGCCCCTGCAAGCCTATGCCCGTCATTGTGCGGCACACAACACGGTAATCGAGTCAATCATTACGGAGATGCGGTTTGATACGGCGAGCCCCACGCCTAAGCTCGTGTTTAAGCCCGTGCGAGAGTTGACCGATGCTGAGGCAGACGTAGTGCTGGAGATGGTCGAGCATCCAGATACGGCTAAAGCCGTAACCTTGAACGTGTCACAGACTGATGGTGTGATCCCCGCACCGAAGCTCGCAGCTCCGGAACCGAAGGCGGAAGTTAAAGAACCTGAGCCTGAGCCGGAAGTTAAGAAAGCCGCCAAGAAACCCGCACCTGTAGTGGTTGAAAAGCCTGCTGTGGATCTCGCTGAGATCGTTGGAGAATGGGACGACTAATGATTTGAATGGGGGAAAGCTTCGGTGAGTACCCCAATTCCTTTCGGTTTACCTCATTTACCTGACGACTGGCGGCTATGGAAACAAAACAATTTCTTGAATCGGTCCTCGGGCATGAAGGGTATTACTGCATCTTTGCGGCTAAACAAAAGGGAATCATTAAGCAGAAGCTTTGTGATTCGCTGGATACGGCTGTGCAAATTGCCTCGGAGTTTGATAGGGACGGGTGGGATACCTATTTCTCTCTGGCTACATTCCAAACAGACAGAAGTCGTGAAGCAAGTAATGCGCTTTACCTGAGATCTTTTTTCTTAGATATTGACTGTGGAGACGAAAAGCCTTTCCAAACTCAAGCGGACGGATACAAGGCTCTGAGAGCCTTTTGTAGAGTTTCCCACCTTCCAAAACCCACCGTTGTTAGTTCCGGTCGTGGACTTCATGTCTACTGGAGGCTGACTGAGCAGGTTAGGAAAGATGATTGGGAAAAGGTTGCGTTTGCATTTAAGAAGCGTTGCCTCGACACGGGACTGCAGATCGATCCGGCTGTACCTGCGGATGCGGCACGGGTGCTGCGAGTACCGGGCACCCATCACTATAAAGAGAACCCGCCCAAAAATGTATTTGTAGTGGGCGAGCTTGAACCCCCTATGGAGTTTGAGCAGTTCAAAGACTTGTTCGGGGAAATGGACCGCCCGAGATCTAAGAACAGGGAGTCTACTCGTAGTGAGATGATGAACACCCTGATGGGTAACTTTACAAGCAAGTTCAAGAACATATTAATCAAGACTCTTGATGGTAAAGGTTGTCCACAGATCTATCATATTGTCTCAAATCAGCCGGAAGTTTCGGAACCATTGTGGAGGGCAGGACTATCGATAGCATCTGAATGCTCTGATGCGAGTGTGGCGGTTCACAGGATTAGCAACAAACATCCTAACTACAGTCGAGAAGAGACTGAAGAAAAAGCCGCGTTAACGAAGGGTCCGTATCTTTGCACGACGTTTGACACGATACGAGAAAACGTGTGCCCAAAGTGCCAATACTGGGGAAAGATTAAATCTCCGATTCAGCTTGGTAAAGAATTAGAGATTGTGGAAGGTGAAACCGAAGTTATCGTACCGCAAGAGAGTATTGATGGAAATGTCATTGCAGAACGAAAGTACACAATCCCAGAGTACCCAGAACCCTACTGCAAGGGAAAAAATGGAGGCGTCTACAAAAGGCAAAAAACCAAAGACGGAGATTATGAAGACGTTTTGGTCTACCACAATCCGTTATATGTCGTTAAACGAATCGACGATCCAGAAAAAGGGGAGTCGTTTTCGATGCGGCTGCACCTGCCAAGAGATGGGGTAAGAGAATTCACGCTGCCACTTTCCTGCGTTGGTTCAAAAGATGAGTTTCGTAAAGTATTGGCTGAGCAGGGTGTCGCGGTTGCCGATACAACTAACCTAGCAGGTTATGTCATGCGGTGGATTAATGAGCTGCAGTTTAAAACAGAAGCGATTCCAGCAAGGCGACAATTTGGATGGGCAGCAGATCACAAGTCATTTTCAATCGGTGATCGTATTTATTATGCGGACCGAGATGAGGAGAATCCTCCATCTGTTGCGACCAGTCAGTTCTTTCATCACTTCAACAAAAAAGGTTCTGCTGAGGCTTGGAAAGAAACGATGGAGCTTTTCAACAAGCCCGGGTTTGAAGCTCATCAGTACATGTTCGGTTTAAGTCTCGGCGCACCTCTGATGGAGTTCACTGCCATCAACGGGGCTGGATTTCACTTCTGGGATAAGCAAGGGGGTAAAGGCAAGACGACTGCCATGATTGCAGGGTGCTCTATTTGGGGCGACCCGGATCTCATAATGCTAAAGGAAAGCGACACAATCTTTTCGAGGATGAATCGAGCGGAGGTCTACAAGAACATCGTCATTTACATGGACGAGCTGAC
>Ga0172365_10002027_pt1 | contig 14768 bp, 3 predicted proteins | sample LakKivSesite48cm_FD_114535 | JGI IMG/M metagenome (GOLD analysis project Ga0172365, IMG submission 114535) | Sediment microbial communities from Lake Kivu, Rwanda - Sediment site 48cm | ecosystem: Environmental > Aquatic > Freshwater > Lake > Sediment | place: Rwanda: Western Province, Lake Kivu...
AAAATTGTTGTAGAAAGAGATTATAATAACACTCCGGTTTGGTCTATCGATCTTAATACTGTTATTTCTGGCGAACAAAACTATATTGGTTCCAGTATTTCCACTGATGTTTTTGTGGCTGGATCGGATCTCGTAGCCAAAGCTTCCGGACTTAACAGGACGCCATATCAGTCATGGTCAGTAACCAATATGCCTTTTCCCATTAATGTTATCAGGAAAGTTATTAAGGATCCAGAAGGAAACTATTGGGTTTGTTCTGATAATGGAATTCTTGTTTCTAGATATTATGCCTCTGGAAACATTTTCCAAATTACCAATCCTCCTCTTGGCAATCCCGACGTGCAAGATGTGCTAAACGGAGAGCTTGGTTCTGTTTATTGTGCTTCATCTTCTGGAATTTTCAATACCAAGAATGGCGGCAAATCTTGGAATAAACTTTTTGATGTTTTGGGCGGTTTTAGACAGATAACAAGAGACAAAACATTGGACAAATCTTCTACGGTTAATGAACACTATCACCTTTTCGATGTTAATAATAACGGCGATGGATTTTTGAAAGAGTCTATAGGCATCGGAGTAAAACACGTTCACGTTGTGAAATCGTGGAATATTTTGGACACCATGGGTCATACTCATACTATGGTAGTTACTATTTACGCCATTGATAATAGTAAGATTATATGGAAATCAATAGATAATGGTGCCAACTGGGAAAAATATGGATTACTTCCATCTGGAGAATGTGGAGAAATTTTTGCTGCATTTGGAAGCCTGTTTGTTAGCCAAGACGATGGACTATATAAAAGCCAAAACGGAAATGAATGGTCTAAGGTTTTGAACAATAAGTCATATTCCTATGAATGGTCGTATGACATGTCTGAATTGTTCATTGGAAGCGATAATATTTTATATGGAACATTAGATGGTAATTCTTTTGTGGAAGTCTATTCATTTGATGGTATGCCACGTTCAGTCCTTATCAGTAATGAAACAAAACAATATTTTGGGTATGCTTATAGTAATCATTCCCAGTCGTTTCATTTTAAAAATATTGTCTTGAATAGCGGAAAATTAACGGCACTTGTTGATTTTGAAAGATGGCTTGCTCAGGGTGGAGGGTGGAATAATTCTAATTTATACGATGTTTATATCAATTACAAGAGAGTTTTGTCAACCAAATATAACGAAGATAAACAGAATGTCTTTGGTTATCATTTTAATGTTATTCCAAATGAGGGTATGATAGATTTTAGTGCCGAAACCCTCTTGATTAAACCCATATCTATTTATGATGATAATATTGAGACAGCTAACGCCTCCGGATTTTCCATTGGAGACATGATACTCATTATGTCTAATAGTGCCTCTATGTATGCTACCATCGTGTCTATTAATACCAATAATCTTTCGTTAGGTTCACGCTCAACAGTATCGGTGTCTTTGCCTGCATCCGTGAAGAAAATTTCATATTTGGATGGCAATTCTAGTGTTAAAATCAATGTATATAACAGTTTGCTTAGTAATATAGGCGTTCTTACTCATGAACAGGTTGAAGATGGTTTGTCATACTATAGCGATGGTCGACCATATAAGTTCAATGATACTTATCTCAGTAACTTATTACAATTGACACAGGCAACAAGATATGTCTACCCCGAAATTAATTCTAGATTTATTAACAGTTTGTTTTATGATTTTCGTTATTCATGGAATCCTCTAGACCCCTATAGCATCTACAAATATATCGATGTATTAACCAGCGAGATTTATAATCAGAAGTTTTATGATAATGACTTTATTGGTAAATGGGCTAAGTCTATTAACAGGATTTTGGTAGGATTTGGAGCATTTAACGGTCACATTTTAGTTGCCACTGATATAGGAGTTTTTATTGCCGAATTAACCCAGAGTTTCGAAGCGAATTGGTTTTATGTAAATAATATGCCGTTTGCCGTTTATGATTTGATGATTTTTGGGGATGACATATTATTTGCCGCAACAAGCAATGGGACATATTACACTACAGATTTAAAAACTTGGACACTAGAAACAAATCCGGCTATTGCATACCCTTCTTATGCTCTTAGGCTAAGATGGTTTGATAAGGAAGTTGTTATTGTTCCGTCTCATACGGCAACTTTTATTCCTAATACTAACGCCACCGGAACTATAACATCAATGGGTACGCCTTATAAGAATTTAAGGGTAAATCAGGGCATCAAGATAACCGGTGCTGGAGATAAAAATGGCAACTATATTATTCAAGAAGTTGGAGATAACGGGGGCGGATTCGGATCTCAAATGGTTGTGGTTCCGTCCTTTGATGGAATAGTTGAGACAAGAACCGGCGTTGTTATCACAATGGGATCATGGTGGGGTCAGTGGAATGGAGACATTAATACATCGAATCCTAATTTGACCAATACGCTCTTGGTCGGAGGAGAAAATCACATTTCCTATAACGATGGCGGTGATGCTTCATCTTGGCATGAATCTTCTTTTGGTACGGCCTCTCGATTTGTCAGCAGAAAATTTTTTCCGCTATCAAATGGACGAATACTTTTGGCGGCTACCGGATCAACATCTATCAACCCGACCAATTATCTACTTAAGAGCGATGATATAGGAAAAACGTGGGATATTTTTAGAAGTTTTACAGAGATTAATGGTAATATTATTTCATCAAGCGTTTCTGATTTTAATAATACTGTTTTGAAAATACAGTATACAAAGCCATTAAATCAAGCATATGTGAACGGAATTTTGGATCAGCAGGACATTGCTGTTTTTAAGGAAAATTCCACTATAGCTATTTTCAGAGGGAAAGTGGTATGGAATGAAAAACGTGACGGCTCTGATACCATTACTATTTTTGGCAACGATCTTTATCGACTGATTGATGTCAAAACAAATTACGTTTTTATTGTATATCCGGCAAAAGTCAACACAATGACAGAGACAGAAAAAAATACTTTATTATTTGGCACCAATAGAGGAATCTATTATGACGTTAATACGGTTATTGCCAATATATATCCAGAAGGAACGATTGTTGATGTTGGATATAATGGTATTGTTCAAAAAATCGATATCTCTGGAGTGATTATTTCTATGGGTGTAGATCAAGTCACTGGTAACTCTCTTTTTTCCGTAACAACCGATACTGCTATTAGGGCTAGGGACCTAGTCGGAAGAGATTTATATGTTACAGATACCAACCCGGTTGAAAAATATAAGATAGTTGTTAATAATTCTGTTTCTCCGGGAGATGAGTTTGTTTTAGAGATTGATGCAAAGAATATTCCTTCATCCTATATTGGTAAGAGAATAAGGATATCGGGGAGTTCTTCGAGGGTGTATGTCAATTTCAACATGCCTGTTTCTGATAACCAATTCAACGGAGGTACTCTGTATGTTTCATCGAATAAATATGCCAATTTGGGCAATAGTTATTCTATCGTTACCAGTGGAACTAATTATGTAGATTTGAATGTGGTTTTGGTTCCGGCGACAACTCTTGTTTCAGAAAACGGAGAATCAATAACATCTTCTGCAAATACTTCTTCTTCCTCTAGAAACTTGCAGGTTGGGCAAAGCGTTAGGTTGATTGACTCTAGTAAAAAACTGACATTGTGGGTTACGCTGAATAGGGATGCCAAGGAAAATTCGCTACAAGGTTTGAGTTTTGTTGTTGATAATTTGATGGGAGACAGAGTGATTTCAGACTCTACCGTATATTCAAATTGGAAAAACAGTATTACGCTCAATACTGATAATGTGTTGAATTATATTATTGGAGATTCCTTTGTTCTTAAGGGTGCGATGTTTGAACAACTTAGTGGATTTAGTCATTTAACAACATCTTTAGAATCTGGACACTACCATGGCACAGAAATGGTTAATGCCATGATAACAGGCGAGGTACAATCATTTAGTAATGTCAATGCTTCCTATGTAGATATCAACGTAATAAACACTCAGAATTTTAATACTCCACTAGTGCAATTACAAGGTGATCTTTTGGAAGATGCTCAGATTGTATTTACGACGCCTCAGAATATTAATTTGCGATATGTTTCTGATGTTATTAGCCATACGCCGACTAGTATTAGGGTTAGAATTAAGTCGTCTTCTTATTGGAATTTTTTGTCGGCCGATCCACTAAAAGTTTCTAGTGGATGGAATTGGGAAATAGATGGTACTAATTATGGATATACGGACGGAATTACGTATGATGATTTTGATGTTTTAACTTCCGGAATAACCGAAACAGCCAATAGGGGAAGCAATACCGTCAAAGTTATGAGTACTAGTGGGATGAATTCTGGAGACAAAATCAAAATTCAAGATTCTACATTGTCATTTGAGATAAACTATATTAGTACAGTTGTAGATGCTACCACATTAAATGTTCAGAGATCGCTGAGTAGAACATATTTTGACAAGAATAATCCACAAATAAAGGTATTGAGAGACGTTTTCCCGAATACACACATACATCAGATCCGTAACAATGAAGTACAAAATGTATTGATTGATGCTTATTTGGAAAAAGGATACCCGTCAGAGCATTCTCACAGGATTTTGCCATTGATATCAGATGTTTCTGTATTATTGAATCAGGATAGTAATAAGATTTTGTCTTTTGGTTCTGGCAGTATAATATGGAGCAGCGTTGATAACGGAGATACATGGCAGGAAGTGGTTGATTTGAACGATTTCCTTGAGGGTAGTAGTGAGGTTCAGGGCGTTTCCGATGCCATTCTAAATAACAACAAATTGATAGTCGGAGCTACGAATGGGAGTTTATTTGTTCAAACCAGCAATAAGGATATGATTATTGCTCTAAATAATCCGATATAAGAGATATAAAATGGCGTCTAGTTTATCTTCTAAGTCTAGCTCGAGCTCTGGGTGCTGCTCTTCTATGTTTTGTAGCGGTTGCCCACAGTTCACATTGTGGAATTTTTCTAATTTGCACGATTACAATTCTGACGGCTGTGATTTATATATCGCCATAGATGTTATTGGATCATATCAGCAGATTTCTGTTTACAAAGATAATCTGAGAACGCAATTAGTAGCATTGGGACAAAGAATAGTCTATTGGGGAACAGGATATATATCCCTTGACGAACGTAGTGGTAGCGGATTAACAGGAACAGTTGCGTGGAATGGCGTTCCCGTTTATGCCCCTAATTACCATATTTTGTCATGTAGCCCATATTCTTCCAGCTCTACCAGTAGTTCAATAGATTCTAGTAGTTCTTCTTCTGACTCCAGTTTATCTAGCAGCTCAAGTTCTTCTAATTGCTGTCTTTATCCTGATTGTTCTGGAGTTGCATGTTCGCATTTTTCGTTCTGGACATTGAATGGGAATAAAAAATCCAATACAGATCGATGTTCTCTATATTTGGATTTTGATTATATTTCCTCTCAACAACATATTGGTGTTTATAAGAATGTATCTAGAAGCGTTTTGTCTATGGTTGCGGAGGGTCAAGGTAACGCAGGATTAATAACTCTATATCAGAAGAATTCCAGTGGATTAACAGGGAGTGTTGTCTGGGATGGTACGCCAATTTATTATCCATCTACGTCTATACTAGATTGTGAATTTTCCAGTTCTAGTTCTTCGAGTTCCACCAGTTCTAGTTCTTCGAGTTCCAATAGTAGTAGTTCAACTAGCAGCATCAGTAGCAGCTCAAGTTCTTCGTTGAGTAATTCTAGCTCTAGCGGTTCTAGTAGTTCGTCCTTGTCTAGCAGCTCGACTAGCAATAGTTCTTCAGAAAGCTCAAGCAGTCTCGATTCTTCCAGTTCTAGTAGTGAGAGTGAAGGCAATGTTTCTACAAGTTCTTCCAGCTCATTTGGTGGATGGAACAAAACAAAACCACTTATTTTGGGGCTGTCTGCGATAAATGCTTCTGGCGTATTAAATCGTTTGGCACAGACTATATCTATTTCTACGGAAACATATAGCATTGGCAAGGTTTTCTGTTATTTTTACGGTCCATTCGGAACAAATTCAAGTTATACTATTCATTTAGATGTTTATAGTTGTGATGATTCTGGCCAACCACAAACCATTTTGGCATCTCAAACTATGCCGGGATCAAATGTGACAGGGAATGGATGGTATTCTTTTAATGTTGGCATTGAAGGAAACACACCGTCCAATAAATATATTTCTTTTGTTATATGGCAGGATAACGGAGACGAAGATAATTATGTATTGTGGGGATATTACTATGCCGATGCTACAGATACTAAGGCTTTTCTCAGTAACGATGGAGGATTAACATGGCAATTTGAATCGGGCGTTCTGAGGGCAATCAAAATTATCAGTGCCTATAACGCCTATGATTTGACCAATTATAGAATTGTTACCCCTCCCGCCGATGAAGAGTGCATTACACAGAATATTTCCAGCGGTGGTATTTTCGATGGAACGAAATTGGTTCACGGAGAGTATCAATATGGTGTTTCCAAGGTTGTCATTGATAACCCTTCGGTTATTTCGTCTTTTGTAGTTGATTCTAGCGGTAGTATGGGATGGAATGATCGTTTTAGTTCCAGACAAGAATTCATCGCTGATTTTATCCAAAAAATGAAAGAAAATTATCCTTCTCAAGTATTATTCGATATGGTGAAATTTGGATCACAAAGAGCTAATACAAATTCTATCACTTCTGGAATTGGAACGGCAGAATCTATTCACCTTGATCTTACAAGCCCAAATAGGGTTTCTTATTCTTTTGTGATTGAGCCATCTACGGCTTCCATAGGAGATATTTATTCCAATAATAGTTACTCCTTTGTTGTTTCTAATGATATAATCTCTGGAACTATTTTAACCTGTACGGGTTCTGCTGATGCATCTCCGTTTAATAGCGGATCTTTAGATAGAATTTCTGGAGCCGGGGATCTGGTTATAAATTATTTGTCTGTTGCGAAAGCCGAAATATCTAACGGCATAGTCGCATATGGATTCAAAAATCTTGAAGAGGGTCATGGATGTAATATAGCAGATGTTGAAATAGCTGGTTATACGCCCGATATTAGTTTGATTAATTGGCAACCACTGACATCTGGAGGATCAGTCCCACTTTCAATTGGAAATAATGGACCTAAAAATTCTTCTTCTCTCGATTTCATATCTCATGCCGATCTTGTTCTGAGAAGGCCAACTACTGCTATAAATTTGCCCACGACAAAAATAGTTAATAATGCATCCATTGGCGATAGTTTAGTGGACGTTGAAAATGCCTCTGTATTTAATATTGGAGACGCCGTTGATTTTGTGGACAAAAATTTGGCTTCAATGGGTCACACAATTTCAAATGTTGTATCCAATACATTGATCGTTACCCCGCCCTTGGTATTCAATATTTTTAGCTGGAATAATGGTGGAGGAATTGCTCAGAAATCTAATTTGAATAATTCTATTACCCTCAGAGACATTAATGCATCAGTACAATTCAAAGACCCGTTGACTTCGAAAAGTATAACATTCTTTTTGCAGACCGTAAATGGACTATCTCTTGAGTGGGATATTAGTCCCTTCAAAGATTGGTATATTAACAATTTATATTGGCTAGGCGAAACGGCTATATTCCCAATCTCAATCTATGATACTGAGGGTAATCCATTTCCGGATGGAACAAAAGTAATCTTGTATGTTGGAGGTTATCCCGATGATTCTACGCTTGATCAAATTCCATCTCAAAATCTTACGCAGGATGCCCCTATTGGATCTGTCAAATTATATATTGTATCCACGGAAGGATATCAAATTAATGACAAGATAGATATTCTTGACAATTTGGGACAGGTTCAGACGGTCACTATTGTGGAAGTTGGAGACGATTATATCAAGATAGATCCTGCTTTGCAATTTAATTTTACTGTTGTTGGAGGATCAAAAATTGTAAAGTCTACTACTGTTGTTGAAGAAATCAATGCGTCTTCAGAAATATCCGGTGCTGTATTGCTTCCGTCTTTCTTGGGAATGGTAGATGTTACGCCCATCTATACTGGAAAATCGTTAGATCCAAGTTTACTTAAACCATATGATATCACTCCGGTATTGCCATCCGCCACTTATGAAGAATTGAATCTAGATAGTGTTCACATTCAGTCTGGCATTAGTGATATTCCAACCATTAGCGGTTATGGGGTGATTAGGATAATGGCCGTTACAGAAGATAACCTTAAAACGGTTAATGAAAAGAATGCAGAGGCGGCTAGGTTGATAAGAACTCAGTCTCCCGATGATTTTTCTAGTCAACTGCAACAAAACGAGGAAGATCCAAGTAGTGTTGCTAACGATGTTAGTAATGCCTTTGGAGAAGTCACTACAACGACAACAACATTGCCTTTGTCACATGGTGACGACTATGATATAGATAATCCTGTTTATTTGATTGGTGGCGAAGCCGAGTCTTCTATGACTTCGTATGCGACCAAAATGGATCCAAAAGTTTTTGATGGAGCCAATATACCGGGGTCTAATTTCTCTAGTGTTGTTTTATTGGTCAAAGAGTATGAAATTTATCCATCTATGGTTATTGAGTCTGATAAACATGCAATTTTGGCAAAACAGTATTTTGAGCCTTTCCCAGTCTATTTTACTCCTCCTATCAATATATATAGCACGTATGTTGGTGATCAGGTTGGTTTTTGGGTTCTTGATATGCAAAACGATCCATGTACTGTACTTCGTGGATATAACCAAGCCTTTATGAACGGGGTGTATGCCACTGGAAATGGGTTCAAATTTAATTATATTGTTACCAATGAAAATAAATTAGTGAGGTCTGAATCGCTTAGAATACGAGTATATTCAAATACTTCGATTGACTTGTCAGGCGTTGCCCAACAGTATGCTGCGCATAAGGAATCATATTTACAAGGTTTTTCACGTAATGATTTGAATATTACTTTGCCAAAAACGTCCGAAGTAATTAATGGAACAACAGTTATATCTCAGCCACTTACGGATATAAGTTCTTGGAGAGAAGCTGTTGAAAATAATCCATCAAGTCGTCCACTGGAAAGCCTTGATACTAGTACTGATCCAATTAGTGATTCTGATCGTGAAAGTTATATTCAACGTGCTAGACGATTGCTGACAGATGCCGGATATAAAGAGTCCAAGCCTCCAACAACTACGCCGGTTGTTTTTGAATATTACACTAATCCTTGGCAGTGGACAAATGCTACTCAATATGGAATTCTACAAGATGTTACAATTCCTATTGTCAATGGGAAGGCATCTTTCGAACTTCCTTCATCTGATGTCAGTGCTCTCGTTATGGTTCAGGCGTCAGTATATTTTGGACAAGATCATATCTATGAGTCCATACGTTCAGATATTATTGCCGTAGCGAATCCTATTGATATTGGATCTGTATCTCCACTTAAGATAAGAGCAGAAGGTGGAGATATTACATATGAAATAGGTGTTCCAGTAACATGGAAGGGACAGCCTATATCCGACAATGTAGTAGTTTCTTTTGCTCCGGATAGTACTTCGGCTCTTCCGGCAGTTAGCAAAACAGATAATGGATGGGCCGGCGGAGTGTTTTTAGGGCCTCATTACATTGTGACCATGCATGAGTGCGATAGTCTAGAAGATTGTAGTCCATATGGTGATTTTGAAGACATTAATATAACTGTTTCACATTTAGGCTTCACAACGACACTTGCAAGAAAAATAGAATGGACAGGAGACTGCGTCGAGGATGAAGTCGACAAAAATGCCGAATTTTATTTTAGTGTTGTTCCATCTGCGTCATCTGCTTCTGCCGATGGATTTTCTAAATTTAATATGAGATCCGACTTAAATGATACCGAAAATGAATTATGGATAGAGGTTTATTCTCAAGATCCCGTTGATGGTAAAAATAGAGACAGGATGCAGGGGTATGAACAGGACGTTAATAACACGCCAAATCCTATCAAGGCTTATACCGATTTGGTTAAAACCCAAAGTCAAACTTCGTGGATTACTCCTGTGGTTGATTTTTCTTTTAGCGGACTGAATGAGAATATAGGATATTTTCAGGTAGCAGAAACAAGCGAAAAAAACCCATTTAAAGAAATAAAGCCTTGGATTTTTAATGTCAACATTAACAGTAGGTATAAATACGTAAATAAAAATAATGAACCGTCGTCCAAGTTCGGAATTGGAGTTACGGCATATCCGTATTTTATACCCTCTTTCTTTGGAGATCCAATATTGGTCATTCCTTATCCTCAAATTCAATTTTCTGAACCGCTAGGTGTCTCTGTACAAATTGAATCATATAATGGTGAATTTATTAGGAACGGAATTGACTCTCCAAATATTGTTGCCGAAGTTACATGGGAAGATGGTCTTATAACGAATAAATTTACGAAAAACAAAGGGCAGATGGACGAAACAACAATAGAATTTCCTTTCCCAGTTGTTACCTTTGAGGCCGGCATTTGTAAAGAGGACAATGCGAAAAGCGCCGGTGAAGGAAAACCTCCCGAAATGAAGGATACACGCAATCTTTCGTCCGGTTGTTTAACTGTTGGGTCTCATCCAGATATATCGCTTTCTGATTATTCAGTTGTAGCCTCTCTAAGCCGCACAGATATTTATGTTGGAAATTCGTCTTCTCATACTCATGCTTGTACTGTAGATTCGGATGGAGATGGAACTACCGATAGCACTATTATTTTGTCTGGTACAAGTATAGCAGATCACACACATGTAATTTCCGGCTATAAGGCTATTGCCAGCGGTGAACCAATTCACGATCACGGGCTTCGTTGTGTTGCCATAACGCAATTGCAACCATTAATCAATCCAACGGTTTCAGTTACCGTTAATGCTTATGCCGTATATGATCCGACTTCTTGTAAGCCATATGGAACAACGGCGACTACTGCCCGTCCCGGACCATCTAAGTCAACGAAATTTCCAACGGGCAATAGAATGATGTTTGCAACATTATACCTTAATAATGAAATTAGGAATAGAGAAATCATATTCAACTTTTTGGTTGAAGGAAGTCCTTACACAGCCAGATCGGTTACTGAAACAGATAAATGTCTAAATTTGGTTGCAGAAATTAAAACATCATCATATAGTCTTGAAGATTATCCGGGACATTGGATTATTATTCCTGAAGCACCAGTTCCTGACGGGACTCGAGTTATTTTTGATATTGATACTTATAAGCCATTACCAGCCGAAGATGTCTCTGATGTTTTGATTATTCGACCAGACTCGGTTCGTGAATACATATACATTCGTGTAAATGTATCTGTATATATGGATGGATTTACTGGGTTTGCTCAAAAAATTATTGTAATGCGTTCTAACCTTCAGTGGATACCATCAGTAAGAGGACTACTATTCGAGCCTACTAATGATGATATTTACCTGTCTCAGGCCATAAGCCAAATAGAAACAATTGGAGCTAGTCAAATTCACGATGCTGTCAAGATGGCCGCCCAGAGACTTATACAATTTCAGACAGATAATTTGAATTTGAAGGAAAGCAAAAAGGTAATTTTTTTATTGACCGATGGAGATGAAAATTCTTCTCAATATTCTATTGATCAAGCTATAGACAATGTTAATTTTATAGATGGGAAATGCAAAGTTCCAGTTATTCCGATCAAATTGGGCTATTCCTATTCGTCGGACGCTATTATTATGGATAAATATGCTTCACAAACTTGCGGCAATAGATTTTGTCTCATTAATCCGGATAGCGATGGGGTTTTGAGTCTTGTTAACGATGTTGTGTCTGGAGGATATTTGGAAATCAATAACGGAGTATATACGAATACTATTGACCTATTCAGTATCAATTTGCCTTCTAGCATATCTTTGGGGAATTTCTCATTGCCATCTGATAGTCTCGCTCTTTTTAGATACCGTTTCAGTTCTGATGCTATTGTATGGTCATCATGGAGTGAATGGTATGATTCTTCGGTAACAAAAGATTTTGAAAAAGACCTTCGGTTTAAGGGTCGGTATTTCCAATATCAGGTTCATTTGTATGGCAATGATAATTTTGAAAGTCCAGAATTGTATTCCGGCATGACGCTATGTTATTACAAAGCTCAGACCTTTACTACATTTTTCCAGCCCATAGATTTGAGTATCAATACGGACGAATATCTATCCTCCATTCATATCACTCATAAAGCAAAAATACCTCCTACTTCTACAATTAACTATGGCTATGCTCAATTTAATTCGACGGATATTTCTGATTATGCATCTACGACAAGGCCTTGGATTATTCCTGACAGGCATACTATTATTTTGAGCAGATATAATGAGCTATTTTTGACCAAAGATTATCAGAAATATACGGCAATTAACGGTGGATGGCCTGAATTGGCAACCATAGAAGTATATAAGGTTAATAATATTACTCCTCAAGGAGAGATGGTGAGTCCAACCGATTATGCTGTTAATAATAAAACGGGTATGATTACTTTCTATAATATTCAAAATGTAACAGATCGATTCGTCCTCTGCGTTTATTTTGATCCGGTTTTCAGAATCTTGTGCAATGTTGTTAATTACGGACCTGATCCAGTAATCATTGATCATATTGGACTTATGTATAATGTTAACAAAAGGATTCCAATGGATAAAAGTGGAAATATAATACATACGCCTATTAACGAGAGGCTGTAAAAATGCGAAGAAGATACGACTTAACCAGATCCGATAATTATCCATATACGGGCAAAATATCTTATGTCTGTAGTGGTAGCGGAAGCCTTTTTGTTTATACTGGATTTCCCATCAAGAGTGCCATGGTGAGTTGGGCTACTTATCCTTTTGCTCAAGATGAGGAAATGAGTAGTTCGTCGGACTCTAGTAGTTCTTCTACCGAAGTTATGAGTTCTTCAAGCGAGAGCAGTTTTTCCTCAATTAGTGAAAGTATAAGTTCTTCTATATCCTCTGAATCTTCTATGTCTGAATCTTCAGTGTCAGAATCAGAATCGAGTGATTCTTCTCAGAGTGAAATTATAACTGGTCTTCCAAGGCTTTATGTTTCCGGATGTTCTTCCACTGGGTTTACGGTAATGTACGAAAATATACCTGCTCAGGTTGGCTACATCGAATTCAGTTTCACCGCTGTATAATATTATCTATGAATATAGTTTTCGACAGGAAAACACTGAAAGTAGTGTCTTTGCTTGATGCAGATACTCCGTGGGGCAATAACCAAGATGCCTTGAGATCTATGTTTCCTAATGATTTTTATAATCTCGATTCGTGGTTTATACGCAAGAAAATATCTCAAATCCCTATAGGTCTTAGTATACGCCTAGATGAAAATAAAAATCCAAACGCACTGATTTTTAAAGGAAAGGAAATTTACAAGGCCACTAAAGAAGACACCGAAAATGCGTTGAGGCGATTGTCTAAAGAAAAAGAGAAAGCATTAAGTAGCATTATTCCCCGTACCCTTCGTTCTTCTATTGGAACAGATCTTGTTGGATTCTGGTCGTCATCTCGTTATACTCTCCCGAATATTGTTTCAGATTTGAAATCGTTTCGTTATTTTTCAGATGGCGAAATCATACCCGTTACTTGGGGAGGGCCATTTACCGATGCTGGCGGGTATGCCAATATGAATAGAGAGATTGTTTTTAGACTTCATAACCATCACATTATTGCCAAGGCTGAAGTGTGGCCGACCGTTCCTCAAATTTCCCTTTCAACAAATTATCATCTTTCCAAATATAGCCATATGAATTTTAGAAGACTGAATCGATTCACTAGAATTCATGGTTTTACTCCTCATCCGATATCTTCTAATGTTGGCAGAGTTGTTTTTTTTACTATGATGGAAACAGAAACATTACATCCTGAATTTACGAGAGTTTGCAATAAACATGCAGACGAAATATGGGTTCCATCAGGACATAATAAGAGAGTTTTCGCAGAGTCTGGTATCAAGAAGCCTATCTATGTTATGCCATTGGGGATTGATAGATATCTTTACCGTGACGAGGATAAGCCGATAGGGGTTATTAACGACCATAATTGCTTTGTCGATCTGTTGGGTCGACCATCATCGTCGGGGATTAATTCTTTTCGTTTCCTTTCCCTTTTTGGGTGGAGCTATAGGAAAGGCGTTGACATTTTGATTAAATCTTTCGTGGAAGAGTTCAATAACAATGATGATGTGTCACTGATTATATGCTCTCGTCACGCTGGATCTCCAGACCCATTGCATCAGAACGTTATTATGTCCGAAACCGCTAGATATGCTAGGGAAGTTAGGCCTGATAAATATCCTCAAATTCTTTTGTATCCACATATAACTCCAGAACATCAGATGCCATCTCTTTATCGGATGGGACATGCTTTTGTGCATTTTTCCAGAGGCGAGGGATTCTCTTTGCCTCAAATAGAAGCCTCTGCGACAGGCCTGCCAGTTATATCATGCAATAATACTGGAATGAGCGAGTATTTGTCTGATGATAATGCCTATTTGGTTAAAACAGAAGAGAAAGAATTATGTAGTCCGGAAATGCACTGGATAAGTACGTTCTATCACAACCAGCTATTTCCAAAACTGGGACAAGACCAGATCGACCAATCTCGTAAGCACATGAGGTATGTTTTTACTCATTACCAAGATGCCCTTATCAAGGGAAGTGTATTGAAAAAAGTCGTATTCGAAAAATATACGTGGGATAATGTTGCGGAAAGGGTGGCCAACAGAATCAAACAAATTGCTCATGGAATCTAGGGG
>Ga0172365_10002028_pt1 | contig 14768 bp, 9 predicted proteins | sample LakKivSesite48cm_FD_114535 | JGI IMG/M metagenome (GOLD analysis project Ga0172365, IMG submission 114535) | Sediment microbial communities from Lake Kivu, Rwanda - Sediment site 48cm | ecosystem: Environmental > Aquatic > Freshwater > Lake > Sediment | place: Rwanda: Western Province, Lake Kivu...
CGTCTTGCCGGAGGGGCCACAGACGATCCCCTACGTCAAGTGAGCTGCCACGAGCGCGACCAGGCGTTCTGCAACGTCGCGCACGATGTGATCGGGGACACCGTCGAACGTTTTGGACTGCAAGCGCAGGTCAAGCTGGTCGTTCACGTAATCCACGACGACGAAGAGGCCGTCAGGCGTCAGGGCAATCTCGGTAGAAAACAGGTCGAGCCGACAGATGCAGGCAATCGAGGTCACGACGTGGCGCAACGGGGTGAGGCTATAGTGGACCTCTTCGTCCAAGGTGACAGGAGTATAGACGTGGGTGCCGGTATCCCACCAGCATGGGTACACCCGCCCTGCACAATGGAGCACCCGAAACCACGCCGGGCGGGAGCCAAGCTGAGTTGGGATAACGTGGGCCTGCAACAGGTACTGATCGGTGGGGAACTCTTGCCGGGCAGCGAGCACCTGGCTCAGCGAGGTAGCTTCCATGACCACTCCTGCGCCACCGCCGCCGTGGGCAGGCTTGATGGTGAACTTGGGCCCCAGCGGGCTCAGATCCATCGGTGGAAGGACCGCTTGCTCACGATAGGATGGGAGGATGATGCCGTAGGGCGTGTACAGGCCCGCGCCGATGAGAGCCAGATGCATCGTAGCCTTGTCCCAGGTGCGGGCTGCCTGTTCCTGGGGGTTGATGCGATACACGCCGTGCTCACGAGCCCACTCAACGAGGGGAGCAAACCGTGCGTCGGCATCGGAAGCCCGGTCCAGAAAAGCCCGGAAAGTAATCTGATCGTGGGTAAGGGACCACAACACATCTACGAGGTTGTCCGGCGTAATTTGCAGCAGTGATAGCCCCTGCGACTGGCAGGTCGTATCCAGAAGCATCACGAAATCTGCGTCGTGCTCCCAGTTCCAGGCAAGACAGAAGTCATAGCAAACCATGGTCTACGTTTCCTCGAACGATATCACGCAACGTAACCAATCCCTAAGGCGAATTTCCATCCACATCGAAGGGCCATGTGATCTGGCTCAAGGTCAACAAGTCCCCCTTTTCATCGTCCAGTTGTAATCTTGAAACAGCCGGATAAAAGTAGAGGGCTGTGGCAAGAGAATAGCGACCGGGTGGCAAATCTTGTGGAATGGGCAACTGAAAACGGAACTGGAATATATCCCCTGGTTGCCAATCACGGCTATCCAGCCCCATGAAGTCAATTTGGCTTACCAATTTGCCATCTTCGGACAACAGATAATTGCCAAACTGGATCCAGCGTATAAACTGACCTTCGGGGGACAACATGTAGTTTTCAGGATCGGCAGGGCGTGTTGTCGGCATAAGATCACCTTGGAAGTCCGGACCTATTTCCCAGGTGGAGGTCAACGCCAAGAAAGCCGATGGCATTGGCTCGGGAGGGATCTGAAATACCAAGTGGTTTAGCCAGACATCGTTCGTCCATCGTCCTACAGGTACGTTGGCCTTCAGGTGACTGGCCGCTGCCGCACGGGCTGCGGAGGATAGTTCGTAAAACGTCCACACTTCTCCAGGCGCGTGAATTGTATAGTTCGGCAGAGGTTGGGCAACCTGGTCCAACCAGGCTTGTGCTTCTCGACTCATTGTGCCTGAGAAATAGATCGCACAGGGAGATGGAAGGAGGAAGGTGAAACCAGCCTGTGCAAAACGGACGCGGTCACGCCCCACACATTCTCGCAACAACCCGAAGCGCGATGGTTCGTAAGCTGGTACTTCTGCTGACACGACGAATGCACAGTCGGGGTGACTGTCCATTAGTGCGCTGGCGTTGTCAATCACCCGCTGAACATCTATGATCCGAAACTGGCCAGTCTGCCCCGTGGCTTGCAAACCCTGTCCGATCAGATTTAACCGTGTTTGCTGAAAGGCAACGAGGGCCAGGGGTAGAAACGCTATCAAGGCCAGGGTCCGACCAGCAGGTCGAATGCCTGGCCAGGCATATCGCTCAATCAACCGAGCGATACAGACATACACACGATCGCCAAGTAATGCCATCAGCACAAATGGAACTGGGAAGATGTACAGAAAATAGTAGCTTGTCAAATACAGAGTGTGACGTATAAAGAGTAGAGGAGGCAAGCATAGCCAAAGCAGAAGGACAAGTGCTCCGGTCGCCATCGGGCGGTACGGTTCTCTTCGCATGGTAGCAGCGCAGACAAGTGCATTTATTACACCGCCTATCAGGGCCAATGTAATGATTCGATCGGCTCTCAGCCATCGAAGATCGAGGGCTCGCCACAAATCTGCCGACTTGCCCATCACGCCATAGATGCCCTTGGAGTGGAGCAAGTCCAGGGCCAACAAAGCGCTAGCCAGGTTCGCTTGGGCTGGCCTCCGCAGTCCACTCTGTAATGTCTGCCAATCTGCGAAGCTGGTCTGCAACTGGAAGATCAGAAATGGCACAAAGGTGAGTGCGAAGGCCACTCCTCCAACGATAAGCGGCTTGAGTTTCACCTTTCTGAAGAATATCCCTGCTATCACTGCCAGGGCGGGCAAGAGGGCAATACTTGTTATGTGGGTCTGAATGACCGCTGACAGGCAGAGCGCTCCCAGAATTAAATACCAGGGTTTCTGATCATCAGCGAAATAGAGCAAGACACACGCGAAAAGCATGGCAGAGAACCCTGGAACAAAACTCTGCATCCAGACTAAACGGCCGTAGTGCATAGCCCACGGATTGATGACAAACAGCAGTGTAGCCCACCATGCCACACGCCAGTTGAAGACGCGCGCTACAGCCAATCCAGCCGCCGCAATACCCAGGAGATTCACTATAGCGATCAGCCAAAGCACACCGTTAATGTCTTCCTTGAAAAACAAGGGTAACGCGTACAAGTATTGGACAAGTGGTGGGTTGTACGTGCCAAAAGATGATTGCATAGAAGACAGCGGCAATAGCCCACCATGAATCCACTCGAGAGATCTGTTGATCGTGAGGGACTGATCCCACCATATCTCGCTATAACCCAGAAGGCGTAGCCGAATCCAGAGAGCCCATACTACTAGCAGGAGAGTCAGAATAACTCTGGGCTCTTTCAGGCAACGAGCGTATTTGAACATCCAGGTCCCCCATGCTCGAGTTCACATAAAACGGGATTAGAGTCCAGTATCTTTCGATTCTCTTACTTCGTATTGTGCCCCTTCATCGAGCAACTGGAGCTGTATGGGTAAAGCAGAACGTTCTGCGTCAGCAGTCTCTTCAGCCAACAACCTTTCAACCAGGTCGTTGACTTGACGCGTTACTGTGAATCTTCGCGGGGCACGACTCTGATCGTCACCCGGTCGCTCGTGGTCGTGTTGCCTGCCGCATCCACAGCGATGACGTAGAAGGTGTGCGTTCCCACGCCTCCGACGGTCCAGTTGACGTTGAAGGGAGCGACGGTGCGCACGGCGAAGGGCGTTAACCCTTCTGGAGGTTCGTTGCTCTTGTCCCCAGGATACTCATAGAACTCAATCCTGGCGACAGAATAATCCTGGACCTCGGCGTTGACGTTGGCCCACTCGTCGTATCCGTATTCGTACTCGGCCCCCTCCTCCGGGTAGGTCAGGTCGAGCGTGGGGGAGATGTTGTCCACGGTCACCTGAATGGTCGTCTCGCGCAGCGCCGTCGAGTGGTCCACGACACTGAGGCGCAGGCTGTAAAGGCCGTCCAGTCCACTGGTGTCCCAGAACTCCAGCACGTTGTGATCCACCTGGTTGCCGTGATCGGGGCCGATCTGGATCCACGCGGTGGGGTTTAGCCCCTGGCCGAACACCACGCGGTAGAAGTTAAAGTCACCGCCCTTAGCATTGCCGGTGATGGGAACAGTGCTGCGGATGTAGGAATAAGGCGCGGGACTGATGATCGCGACGTCGGCGTCGCTGCGCAAAGGGCCGTAGATGGTGTCGTACTCGGTGGGTGGTACGGGTGGCCGCTTGTCCTCCTCCAGGCTGGCGATCCAATCGGCTGCCTCGGGCGGGTAGACCTCGTAGACGCGCTCCTCACACAGTTCCGGCGGCGTGTAGACGGTACACAACCGCCCGGTCTCGCGGTTGACGCGAAAGACCTGGTGAATGCCGCAGCGCTCGGCCGGCTCGGTGCCTGGGATAAAAAGCTCGTTGACGGTAGGACAATGTTCGGTAGGCAACTTTCCGGAAACGGCGCAGACTGCCCGCTCGACCAACCCATCCGGCCGCGCGAAGGGGACGCTCTCCTCGTTCTGGAGCGCATACTCCATCACCGCTTTCCAGATGGGCGCCGCGCCAATGAGTCCGGCGACGGGCGCCATGTCGCTGTTGTCGGAGTTGCCCAACCACACACCGACGGCCAGTTGAGGCGTATAGCCGAGCGTCCATGCGTCCTTGTAGTTGTTGGTCGTGCCGGTTTTGGCTGCTGCCGGCCGGTCGTTGGAAAGCTCCAACGCGTTGGGGTTGCCGAATATCGCCCAGCGGGCCGGCCGGTCGGAGAGGATGCTGTTCATCAGATAGGCCAGTGGGGGCGAGAGGACGTCACGGCTTTCGGGTTGCTTGTACTCGTAGAGTACTCTGCCGTCCCGATCCTCGACGCGCAGAATAGCGACGGGGTCGAGCTCCCGGTAGCCTCCGCGCCGTTGAGTTTCGGGCACGGGCGCGCCGTACATCCGGCCGCCGTTGGCGAAGACACTGAAGGCATAGACCATATCGAGCAGGTGCACCTCACCGCCGCCCAGCGTCAGGCTGAGGCCATAGTAGTCCAGTCCCCGGTCGAGTGTGTTGATGCCCATGCGATGGGCAGTGCGGATGACGTTGTCCACGCCGGCCAGTTGCAGCACAGCGACGGCGGGAATGTTTAGGGAGCGGGCCAACGCCAGGCGCATGCGCTGTGGGCCGTGATATTTTCGGTCATAGTTCTCCGGCACGTAGGGGTAACCCGTGGGCTGCTGGAAGGCGGTACGCACGTCGAGAAACATGTGGGCAGCGTTGTCGCCCTGTGCCAGCAGTGTGACGTAGGTAAAGGGTTTGAACGCAGAACCGGGCTGGCGCCCCGGCCCGTCCACGGTGACGTTAAATTGGCCGTCAATCGCTTCATTCCAATAATCGAGGCTGCCGACCATAGCCAGGATCTCGCCGGTGGCAGGGCGGATCGCGACGACAGATGAATTGCTGACGTGGTGATCTTTCCCGACACTGGACGCGCGCAGCGGCGTCAGGAACTGCGCCGCTGCGCAGCCGCTGTCCACCTCTTGCTGGATGACGGTGGCTTCGTCCTCCCCGGAGAGGCGACGGACTTGCGCGCGGGCCGCGCACTGGGCCTGTTCCTGCAAGTCCAGGTCGAGCGTAGTATAGACCCGCAATCCACCTCGATACACGACCTCGGGGCCAAACATGTCCTCCAGTTGTTTGCGCACGTAGATAGAGAAGTGAGGAGCCAGGATGTCGAAACGTTCCGTGAAGGTGGCCAGGTTCCAGGGTTCGTACTTGGCGGCGACTGCCTCTTCGGGTGTGACGCAGCCCTGGCGTACCATGGCGTCGAGCACGAGGTTCTGGCGTTTACGCGCATCCTCCGGGTTGTCGAACGGGTTCATGCGTGGAAACTGGGGAATGGCGGCCAGCGTAGCAGATTCAGCCAGCGTCAGGTCCCCGACGCTCTTGCCAAAGTACACCCGAGTCGCGGCCTCGATGCCGTAGGCCAGGTTGCCGTAGAAGTTGGTGTTGACGTACCATTCCAGGATCTGCTCTTTGCTGTATTTCTGCGTGATGCGGTAAGCGAGCAGGATTTCGGTGATCTTGCGCTCATAGTCCTTCCACGCAGGGCCTTCTGCGCTGACGTAGCGCCGTTCAGGCTCAATGACGATGTTCTTGATCAATTGCTGAGTGATCGAAGAACCACCCTGGATCTGCTGGCCTCGGACGTCAGACCAGATGGCACGGGCAATACCTTGCAGGTTGACGCCGGGGTTCTCCCAGAAAGTACGGTCCTCGATGGCAACGGTCGCACACTTGAGGTCTTCTGGAATCTGATCCAGCGTGACCCAGGTGCGGTCGCCTGCGCGGGGATCTATCACCTCGTAGAGCAGGATCTGGCCGGTACGATCATAAATTTTGGTGGTTTCAAAGTTCTGCTCAGCGGTCTCGATTTCTTCCGGTTCAGGTAAGTCGCGGGTGAAATAGGCATAAGTACCAGCCGCAGCGCTTACCCCACTGACGACAATCCCTGTGGTCACGAGCAGCACCGCAAGCAACAAGACACCGGCAACGCGGAGCAACTGATGCACGCCGGTGCGCTCTTCAGTACGGCGGCGCTGACGGCGCCGCAAGGCAATATATCGAACGATACGGATCGGTGTCACAGTATGACACCCCCTTTCAGACAGTGTGCGCAAATCGTACCAGAAAGGTGGCAGATTGGCAAGTCATACCGGCACGATCAACCGCAGCCGGCCCGGCAGGATCGTATATTCGACGTGAGACGCGGACAAATCGAACAACTCGCCATCGGCCTGGATGGGCGTGGGTGGGTCAGACTCAATCGTCAGGCGGGTTGTGCGGACGTAAGTCACCTCCGGCCGCTCGACGTGGCTGCCGTCGAACGTGGTTGGCAGCAGGCGCAGCAACTTGAGTCGTCCCAGTTGCCCGGCAAACACAAAGTCCAGGTAGCCGTCATCCGGCTCAGCGCGGGGTGTCATCCAGAACGCTCCCCCGGTGCGCCGGGTATTGCCCACCGAGACCAGTGCAGCCATTCCATCGTACTCGCCGCCGTCCCAGGAGAGCCGCATGTGCCAGGGTTTATGCCTGAGGATCGTCTTGAGCGCGGCCAGGACGTAGCGCGGCGTGCCTTTGACCCGCTTCATCGCCGCCTGTGTGATGGTCACCATCGGCTCCAGTCCAACCGCAGAGTTATTGTCGAAGCAGCGGCCGTTGACGCATCCCACGTCAATCATGCGTGTGTGCCCGGCCAGGATGACCCGGCAGGCCGCTTCGACCTCCTTCTCCAGACTCAGCATGTCGGCGAAATCGTCGGCTGAGCCAAGCGGGATGACGCCAAACGGGATAGTCTCCTGATCGCCAGCCGCCTGCATCAGACCATTGACCACCTCACTGATGCTCCCGTCGCCACCGGCGGAGACGATGGGCGAAAAGCCCCCCAGCGCTGCTTCCCGCGCCAGTACGATGCCGTGGTTTGGCCCTTCGGTGACCGCCAGCTCGTAGTCCAGGCCGATCTTCTGACACGCCCGCTCAATGTCGGGTATGGCCGCTTTGGCCTTCCAGCGGCCCGCATACGGATTGACGATGATTTTGGCTATGGTCATTTCCTCTGTCCTCCCAGTGCTTTATGATAGCGGAGTTTGCCATCCTGTGCAAGTGACAGCCGGCCCTAATTGCGCTTGACGAAAGTGGGGGTTTGCGCTACAATAGCACTGTTCTGCGGGCGAGCTCAGGCCTCGCCCGTTTGATTGAGACAATTTCTACTCCGCCATCAACGAGGCGGATGTTCGGGAGGTAGTGAATGGCTGGACGAGCAGAGCGGATTGAGTTAGCAGCCGAAAGGCGAACCGTGTTGGGCAAACAGGTAGGGCAACTGCGACGGCAAAAGTGGGTACCAGGTATCATGTATGGACATGACTTTGACCCCGTGCCTCTACAATTTAACACGCGAGAGCTACGGCAGGTTCTCTCGCAAGTCGGCAGCAGCCAAATCATCAGTATTCGGGTCAAGGGGCAAGAACAACCGGAGATGGCCCTCGTGCGTGACGTGCAGCGTGATCCCATCAGGGGCAGCTTGCTGCACGTGGACTTTTATCACGTGAAGATGACCGAGCGCATCAAGGCTGAAATACCGTTGGAAATTGTAGGGAAATCCCCGGTCGTGGAGCTGAAAGAGGGCATCCTGCTGCAAGCTCTCTCCGCTGTCGAGGTAGAATGTCTCCCTGGCAACCTGGTGGACGCCATCGAAGTGGACCTCTCGGACCTGACCGAGGTGGATCACGCATTGTACGTGCGTGACCTGGCTGTCCCGGCCGGTCTGGAGGTCCTCACCGACCTGAACGAGATGATCGTACGCGTGGTGCCGCTCGAGGCGGAAGAGAAGCTAGAAGAGGAAATAGTAGCGCCTGCGGCAGAGGTCGAGGTAATCACGGCCGCTAAACTCAAGGAGGAAGCCGGCGAAGAAGAGAAGTAGCAGGCGCAAGGCGAGCCACGACGCGGAGGCAGGGCCATGTACCTGCCTCCGCTTTTTTGATTCAAGGTCGGCCATTTTCTTGACAGAGAGAAAATTAAGGTATAGAATGATTCAAGATACAGAGCGGACGATTGTGGAGCAGTGAGTATGGAATACAAGGATTACTACAAGATCCTGGGCGTCGATCGGAATGCTGACGAAAAAGACATCAAGCGGGCCTACCGGAAGTTGGCCCGCGAATTTCATCCCGACGTTAATCCGGGCGACAAACGGGCTGAAGAGAAATTCAAAGAGATCAACGAAGCCCACGAGGTCCTGGGTGACCCGGAGAAGCGAGCCACGTACGACCAGTTGGGCGCAAGTTGGCAGCAATGGCAGCGTATGGGCCGCGATCCGAGCCACTTTGATTGGTCCCAGTGGGCCACCGGCGCGCCGGGAGGGGTGCACGTCGAGTGGAGCGGCGACCTGGGCGACCTCTTCGGCGGCGCGGGCGCGAACGTTTTTTCGGACTTTTTCCGCACGATCTTTGGCGAGATGGGCGGTGCAGGGCGCACGCGCACCGCTGAAGACCTCTTCCGCCGCACGACCACCCAACGCGCGCTGCGTGGACAGGACGTGGAAACCTCGGTGGAGATCACGTTGGAGGAGGCATTCCGCGGCGCCACCCGCGTGTTGGAGCGAGATGGAAGCCGGATGCGGGTGAAGATTCCGCCGGGAGCGCGCAGCGGGTCAAAGATGCGCTTTGCAGGCAAGGGCAGCCCTGGCTACGGAGGTGGTCCACCTGGCGACCTATATCTGAACATTACGGTCAAACCTCATCCGGTCTTCAGGCCTGAGGGGAATGACCTGTACTGCAACGTTGATGTGGACCTGTACACCGCTGTGTTAGGCGATCAGGTACAGGCGCCAATACTGAACGGCGAAGTGTCGTTAAAGATTCCTGCCGGCACCCATAGCGGTAAGGTGTTCCGCCTGCGGGGCCAGGGCATGCCCGACCCACACAAACCCAAGCAGCGTGGTGACCTGTTAGCCACAGTCCAGATCCAGGTACCTCAAAGGTTGAGCGCCCGCGAGCGAGAGCTGTTCGAAGAACTGGCACGCCTGCGAGAAAGGAAATAAAATGATTGTACGCAAACACTTGATACTCATCGTGTTGCCTCTGGCAGTAGCCACATTGGCCTGTACCTGCAACAGCCAGGAATTTCTCTTCGCACCCACCCCAACCGGACCACGCACCACTCCCGAACCTATTGTCCTCGTCGCTACTCCCACGCCCCTGCCAGAGGGAGTTGGCGCCGAGATGGGCGCGGAAGATGCCTTGCTGACCAACGTATACCAGCGGGCCAACCCGGCCGTCGTGTATGTCGAAATTCTGGTGAATGACGGAGGAGTGCTCACACCAATTGGCAGCGGGTCCGGCTTCGTTATAGATACAAAAGCGCGCATCGTCACCAACAACCACGTCGTCGAGCAGGCCGACGCGTTGAAAGTTACCTTCTTCGACGGGACCGTGGCCGATGCACAAGTCCTGGGCCGGGACCCATACTCCGACCTGGCCGTAATCAAGATAGACGTTCCTCCCGAGCGCCTGGTGTCGCTGGAACTGGGCGACTCGAGCACGCTCCAGGTCGGACAGCGGGTCATCGCGATCGGCAATCCCTTCGGGCTAGAGGGCACGATGACCGTCGGCATCATCAGTGCGCTGGGGCGTACATTGCCGGCCCAGATACTCCAGAGCAGTGGCTACTTTTCCAACCCCGAGATCATCCAGACCGACGCAGCGATCAACCCGGGCAATTCCGGTGGGCCGTTGCTCGATATCCATGGACGAGTAATCGGTGTCAACACCGCCATCCGCTCGACGACGGGCGTCTACTCAGGCATTGGGTTCGCTGTGCCGGTCAACACGGTCAAACGCATCGTGCCCCATCTGATCGAGGAAGGTACCTATCACTATCCTTACCTGGGCATCACCGCGGACGTTCGCTTCACGCTGGCAGAACTGGCGGAGCCGTTGAGATTGCCGGTGACGCGCGGCGTGCTCATCGACCAAGTCGCGCCAGCCACTGCTGCGGCCCGTGCTGGCCTGCGGGGTGGTGACCAAGCAGTCGAGGTCATGGGGACGACAGTCAAGGCCGGAGGCGACATCATCGTCAGCCTTGACGGGTACAAATTGCGTGACTTTGACGACTTGATCGCCTACCTGGTGCGTGAAACCGAAGTGGGGCAAGAAGTCACGTTGACAGTGATTCGCGATGGAAAGGAATTAGATATTCCAGTGACGCTCGGAGAGAGACCATAATCATAAGAAGGGGGTAAAAGCGATGTTCAAACAAGAGGACTTGCGCGAACTGGCAGCGTATCAGGCTGAGACGCCGATACTGAGCGTATACCTGGACGTGGACCCGACGGAACACACGACTGACGAGTATAAACTGGCACTGCGGCAGATGCTGAAACAGGCGGAAGAGGCTGCCGCACCCAAAGACATCGCAGCCGTGGAGCGGTTTTTCGACCACGAGTACGATTGGTCAGGCCGTGGTGTGGTCATCTTTTCCGGCGCCGAAGAGAAACTTTGGCGCATGTATTCCCTGGCCATCCCCGTCGCTTCCGGCGTGACGGTGGCCCGTAAACCTTACATCTGGCCACTGGCGGCGCTCGTGGATACTTATGGCGCGTATGCAGTGGCGCTGGTGGATCGGCAGGAGGTGCGACTGTTTTTGTACGAGATGGGTGAATTGCAGGTCAAAGATGGATACGCCGGGGAGGAAGTGCGCAAGCTAAAGAGAGGACGCGGCTCGTCTGGTGGGCCAGGCCGCCGGGGGGGAGCCCCCATCTCAAGCCGGCGCGAGGAGGAAGTGGCGCAACGCAACATCCGCGAGGCGGTCAAGGCAACGGAACAATTCTATCGCAAGCACAATCCAAAACGCCTGGTTATCGCCGGCGCCGAGCCGACGGCAACTCAGTTCCACGAGGCGTTGCCCAAACCGTTGCAGGGAAAGGTGATCGGTTCGTTCAGTGCAGATATGAATGCATCGGAACTGGAAATACGCAAGTCCTCCCTGGAGATATTGCACCAGGTGGAGGAAGAACGCGAAGCCGCGCTGGTGGAAGCGGTGTTCACAGCGGCGGCAAAGGGGCGCGGAGGCGTCATCCGCCTGGACGATACGCTCGGCGCAGCTCACGAAGGCCGCATCCAAACGCTGGTGGTCGCCCGTGACTACCATCAGCCGGGCTATCAGTGCCGCAATTGTGCATACATCACCGACCAGCGCCTGAAGGTATGCCCCTTCTGCGGCGGCGAGTTTGCCGAGATCCCTGACGCAGCCGAGGCACTGGTGACGAAGGTGATCGAGGACGGCGGCCAAGTGGAGGTGATAGGCGATCATCCCAAGATTGCCGAGTTCGGGGTGGGAGCACTGTTGAGGTATTAGGACACGGATTGCAGGACAGCAATGGACAGGAGGCCGCCATGGCGGCCTCCTGTCATTTATGGCAGAAGAAACCAGGTTTTTTCCGAAAAATCTGGTTTCTTAGCCACAGATCCTCGCTCTTACACAAATCCAACACTGCGCTATTACACTTCTAATGAAGAACTGGTACAATACAGCCGCAGTCGAAGGGTATGAAGATAACCTCCGATAGTTGTATCGTGTTTGGGAGCAGAGACTATGGATCTAAACAAATTTACACAGAAAGCTCAAGAAGCCATTGTCGGCGCGCAAGCGCTGGCGGGCGAGTACAGTCACGGCCAGATCGAGCCGGAACACCTGTTGCTGGCGCTTTTGCGCCAGTCCGACGGTATCGCGCCTCAAGTCGTTCAGAAGCTAGAGGCCAATCCAGCCGAGATGGCACTGGCGCTGGAAAAGGAACTGCTGCGCAAGCCCAAGGTCTACGGAGCCACGACGCAGGTGGGGCTCTCGCGCGAACTGGCACGCATGTTAGACGAGGCGGAGAAGGTCGCCGCCCGCATGCGCGATGAGTACGTCAGCGCCGAGCACCTGCTGCTGGCGCTCACCGGAACCTATGGCGGGGAGGCTTCTCGCTTCCTGGCAGCTCATGGCATCACCGAAGATGTTATCCTGCGGGCACTGACCACCATTCGTGGCGGCCAACGCGTCACCAGCCAGACTCCGGAATCCACGTATCAGGCGCTCGAAAAATACGGGCGTGACCTGACCGCGTTGGCCCGGCAGGGCAAACTCGACCCCGTCATCGGCCGGGACAACGAAATCCGGCGTGTGATGCAGATCCTGAGCCGCCGTACGAAGAACAACCCGGTTCTCGTAGGTGACGCAGGTGTAGGTAAAACTGCCACCGCTGAGGGGCTGGCTCAGCGCATCGTGCGTGGTGACGTGCCCGAGGGGCTGAAGAACAAGCGCATCGTCGCGCTCGACCTGGGTGCGCTGATCGCCGGCGCCAAATACCGGGGCGAGTTCGAGGAACGACTGAAGGCTGTGCTGAAAGAAGTGACCGACGCCGCCGGTGAAATCATCCTGTTCATTGACGAGTTGCACACTGTCGTCGGCGCAGGTGCAGCCGAGGGCGCGATGGACGCCAGCAACATGCTCAAGCCCATGCTGGCGCGTGGCGAACTGCATACCATCGGCGCGACGACGTTGGACGAGTACCGCAAGCACATCGAGAAAGATGCCGCACTGGAGCGGCGTTTCCAGCCGGTCTACGTGGACGAGCCCTCCGTCGAGGATACCATCAGCATCCTGCGCGGCCTCAAGGAGCGCTACGAGGTCCATCATGGTGTGCGCATCCAGGACGCGGCCTGCATCGCAGCCGCTACCCTCAGCCATCGCTACATCGCTGACCGGCATCTGCCGGACAAGGCCATTGACCTGGTTGACGAGGCGGCCTCGCGGCTGCGGATGGAAATTGACTCCAAGCCCGCCGAACTGGACGAAGTAGACCGGCGCATCATGCAACTGGAGATCGAGCGGGAGGCGCTGAAGAAAGAAAAAGACAAGGCCAGCAAGGAACGGTTGAGCAATCTGGAAAAGGAACTGGCCAACCTGCGAGAGCAAAGTGCTTCCTTGCGTGCTCGTTGGGAACAGGAGAAGACCGCCATCCAGGCTATCCGCAACACGAAGGAACAGAGTGAGCAAGTACGCCGCCAGATCGAGGAGGCCCAGCGGGCCATGGACTATGCCCAAGCCTCAGAATTGCAGTACGGCACGCTCGTCACGCTGGAACGGCAACTGCGGGAGCAGGAGGAGCGATTGCGTCAGTTGCAGGCGGATCGGGCACTACTGAAAGAGGAAGTCGGCCCAGAGGACGTGGCCAAGGTCGTGGCCGAGTGGACCGGTATCCCGGTCTCCAAACTGCTGGAGGGCGAGGTCGAAAAGCTGCTGCGGATGGAGGAGGCACTCCACCAACGGGTCGTCGGGCAGGACGAGGCAGTGCAAGCCGTTTCCAATGCCGTCCGTCGCGCCCGCGCAGGCTTGCAGGACCTCAACCGGCCCATCGGTACCTTCATCTTCCTGGGACCGACAGGCGTGGGCAAGACCGAGTTGGCCCGCGCGCTGGCAGAGTTCCTCTTCGATACCGAGGAGGCCATGGTGCGCATTGACATGAGCGAGTATCAGGAGCGGCATACCGTCTCTCGCCTCATCGGCGCGCCTCCCGGGTACGTGGGCTACGAAGAGGGCGGCCAACTGACCGAGGCAATCCGCCGCCGGCCCTATAGTGTGGTCCTCTTCGACGAGATCGAAAAGGCCCACACCGAGGTCTTCAACACGTTGCTCCAGTTGCTCGACGAGGGGCGGCTGACCGATGGCCACGGGCGAACGGTGGATTTTACCAACACGATCATCATCATGACCAGCAACACCGGCAGCCGGTGGATCAAAGAATTGGGCGTTGACGCGGCGCGTGAGCGGGTGATGGAGGAACTGGACCATACCTTCCGGCCTGAATTCCTGAACCGTATTGATGAGATCATCCTCTTCCGTAACTTGACCAAGGAAGATCTGAAGCGGATCGTAGACATCCAGATGCGCCACCTGCACGACCTGTTGGCGGAACGTCACATCGGGCTGAATCTGACCGAGGCCGCCCGGCAACACCTGGCCGACACCGGCTACGACCCGGTCTATGGCGCGCGGCCGCTCAAGCGAGTCATCCAGCGGGAAGTACAGGACCCACTGGCGTTGGCGCTGCTACGGGGCGAGTTCGCCGAAGGAGAGACAGTCCGGGTAGACGCCAACGCGGGCCAGGTCGTGTTCGAGAAGGCGAGTCCGCGTGATCTGCATGGGTAGAGCGCCAGGCTACGGACCCAGTTTGAACGTATAGGTAAAGGCTTCAGGCCATCGGTCATAAGTTAAGGCCTGGTTGCTGGATCATCTCAATCCTGGCCGCTTGTTTTCATGCCACAAGTACTTGACTTGCAGATACTCTGCCGTATAATATCTTTAAGGCCAGGAACATCTCACGCGCCAGGATAAGGCATTGGGCAGGCATAGGACACTGGGCGCTGGATGGCGCATTCCACATCATACCATCAAAACGAAACCCGTATCAATCCCCTGGCAGGATCAAGAGGCGAATAAGATTCTGCAAAAAGCTCTATCATACAAAATTGTCATGGCATTGACCCCGGCTGATGTA
>Ga0172365_10002030_pt1 | contig 14763 bp, 15 predicted proteins | sample LakKivSesite48cm_FD_114535 | JGI IMG/M metagenome (GOLD analysis project Ga0172365, IMG submission 114535) | Sediment microbial communities from Lake Kivu, Rwanda - Sediment site 48cm | ecosystem: Environmental > Aquatic > Freshwater > Lake > Sediment | place: Rwanda: Western Province, Lake...
GAATTGTGGGCATAAAAATAATTAAGCGCCTTGCGCTTAATACAATTTAGCAGATGTCTAAAACAAAGTCAACGTTTCAGCATTACCCCGCCCTCTAAACCCGTTAAATTTCTGGTTTACTTGATAGACAAATTTAATTTTTAATTGAAAGTTTAACCATATTCTACGAGCATAGAGGCCGGGGTTTCACTATCACATAAAGAAAACCATAAATCCGGCTAAAGCCGCAGTTCCTAACCAAACAGGAAAAGACCAGGCCATCACCTTAGAGCCATCCAGGGGCGGAAAAGGAATCATATTAAACAAAGCAAGCCAGGCGTTAATAAAAAATCCGTAAAATACGATCTGACCGAGCAGGACCGGCAGTTCGCCAATAATTTGCGGCAAAAAAATTCCGGTCATAAAAAACAAAATTGCCAGGCCGATATTGACCAAAGGCCCGGCAACGGCTATCTTACCGTTTTGTTCTCTTGAAATAAAGCCGCTAATCATAACAGCGCCTGGAGCCGCTATTATAAAGCCCATAAAACTCATGGCGAGAGCCAAAATCAGTCCTAAGGTAAACTTCCTGAACTCAGCCCAGCAACCGTATTTTTGAGCAACAATTTTATGGCCCAGCTCGTGGAACAAAAAGGCTATGCCCACGGTCAGGCCGGTGACAATAAGATTTGCCGTAAAACCCAGTCCGGCGCCCCTGACAGTTAAAACAATAGCAAAGGCTAAAGTAATAGCCGCCCAGGCCCATAAAAGATCGTTTAATTCTTCTTCTGAAAATGTTATAGGCATTGTAAATATTATTTTTTTATGTTAACATAGTTCATATGGCAAGACAATGCCCAATTTGTGAAAAAAAAGGCCTGATGGTCTGGAGACTAAAAAAACTCCGGGGAAAATACAATCCCACCATCAAAAAAAGAAAACACCCCAATCTACAATGGGTGAGAATTCCTTTTGATATTAAAAAACCAGCCTACAAAAAATTCGCCGGAAAAAGAATTTTAGCCTGCACCAAATGCATCAAAGCGATAGGAAAGAGAGGGCGATGAAGTTTGCCTCTTTCGAAGTTTGCCTTTATCTTCCGCCTTCGCTTCTTTCAGAATCTCGGCAAATAATTCTCGGGCTGTAGTATAAGAGTAGTATACCATCTTGGGGTGATGGCGGTCCCAGTGCAACTTCTGGGCAGCCCGAAGGTTTTATGAATTTAATTAAAGTAACTTGTGCAACTTGTAGGAAAATATTTCGTAGACCCACAGGAAGAGTAAATGAAGCAAAAAATTTGGCTGGAAATAATATTGTTCTAAACTATGTCAGAATAAATCTCAATTGAGAGTGGTTCAGTTAGAGTGCATAAATTCTGCCTGCCGTAAAATTATATATAAAACACCCAGCGAAATTAGGAGATCTAAATCCGGCCTTAGTTTTTGCTCTCAATCGTGCGCTGCTTCCTCCAACAACTCTAAATTTCTTAAAAGAAAAACGAAAATAAAAACATGTAATTATTGCAAAAAAAGAATTTAAAGGTGACGCGATAAAGTACTGCTCGACAAAATGCCAAGCCAAAGCACAAATCATAACCAAATCAGAAATTATTGAGCTTGTTAAAAAGTTTTACAAATTAAATAATCGAATTCCTTTTAAGATGGAATTTCCTTATTATAATGCAGCTCAAGATCGATTTGGCTCTTGGAATAAAGCAATCGAAGCCGCCGGATTTAAACCAAACCCAGTTAAATTTTCTAAAAACTACTTTGCGAAAGACGGACATATATATAATTCCTTTGCTGAAAAAATCATTGATGATTGGCTACTCTCCAAGAGAATAAAACATCAACGAAATGTTCCATATCCAAATAGTCTTTATGCTGCTGATTTTCAGATAAAGAAAAGATTCGTCGAATTTTTTGGACTTGATGGCGAACTCAAAAAATACGACAAAATCACCAAGTTAAAAGAAAAATTAGCCAGAAAACACAACCTTAAACTAATTAAAATCTATCCAAAGGATTTGTTTCCAGTTAACCGTCTTTCGGAAATTTTATGAGTAACTACAAAGGCGTCATTATTGAGGAATCGTTTGAAAGTAAGGAGGTCCTTAAAAAGGTAAAAATTGTCTCAACAAAAATTGAGAAAGTTACGGAGAAACATCAAACGCCCTGGTTTTCGCAGTGGACTTTGCATACCGAAGGCGCCGTTTCATTTTGACTCCAGGTTTTTAATCGCCTGGCTCAAAAAAGAAATCCGGCTTTAATTTTTGAAAATATCCTGGCCTCAAGGCAGAATATTAATATATGATATGGTGAAATTCAATTCAATTAATCCGGCTAATGGAAAAATTGTTGGCTGGGTGAAAATCTCAACTAAAAATGAAGTAGCTAAGGCCTTTAAGAAAGCTCAGAAAGCTTTTTTGGTTTGGAGAAAAACTCCGGTTAAAAAAAGAGTTGAATATATTGATAAATTTTCTAAAGAAATTAAAAAACAAAAAGCAGAACTGGCAAGGCTTATCACTTTAGAAATGGGCAAACCCTATCAAGAAGCCCTTAATGAAGTGGTCGGCTCTCGGGCTAACCTCTGGCATTACATCAATAAAGGGCCAGAAATTCTCCGGGAAGAAGTTCTTTTTAAGTACCCCAACCCGGCCACCACCTTGCCGCAAGAAGGCCACAGCAACAGAGAAGGAAAAATTATCTTTGAGCCCTGGGGTGTTTGCGGAGTTATCACGCCCTGGAATTATCCCATCTCAATCCCAATTAATAAAATTATCTCAAACATCTTGGTTGGCAATACTGTTTTATTTAAACCATCAGAATATACTTCTCTCTGTGGCAAAAAAATAATGGAAATTTTTAAAAAAATTTGCCTGCCAGAAGGGGTGGTTAATATTGTTTTTGGCCCCGCTTCCGTTGGCAAAATGGTGGTGGACAGTCCGATCAATTTCATCTGTTTTACTGGAAGTTCAAAAGTTGGCCAAGAAATCTATCAAAAATGCGGTAAAAAATTCATCCGTTGCGTTCTGGAGCTCGGCGGCAGCAGCCCAGCCTTGGTTTTTGCTGACGCTGATTTGGAAAAGGCAGTTAAAGAAATTTACTCAGCCAGATTTTCAAATTGCGGACAGGTTTGTTGCGCAGTAAAAAGGTTGTTTGTTGAAACAAAAATTTTTAAAAAATTTCTTAAAAGAATGGTTGAAAAAGTTTCTCAGGCAAAAATTGGCAATCCATTTTCCGATGTTGATTTTGGGCCATTAGTTTCAAAAAAACAACTTGACCTTTTAGTTTCTCAGGTAAAAGATGCTCTTCAAAAAGGAGCCAGGGTTGAGATTGGAGGCAAAAAACCAAAAGGAAAAGAGTTTCAAGGAGGAAATTTCTTTTTGCCAACAATTTTAACCAACCTGAATTTTAAAATGCGAGTAATGCAGGAGGAGGTCTTTGGCCCGGTTTTGCCAATTATGTCTTTTAAAAATATTAAAGAGATTATTGAAATGGCAAATAAAACCGAATACGGTTTATCAGCCGAAATTTATACTTCGGATTTAAAAAAGGCGGAAAAGTTAGCCAAGGACTTGGAAAATGGAACGGTAGCCATTAACAGTGATTCTTTCGGTCACCAAGAAGCTCCCTTTGGCGGATATAAAAAAAGCGGTATTGGCCGAGAGGGCGGCAAATATGGGTTACGAGAAACGGTTCAGATTAAATACGTTTACAAAGAAAAAACTTAAATTAATTAGAAATCAAACCCCACCCCGCCCTCTAGTTCCGCCATTAAAGTCATCTATCTCATTTATTTTAAAAAACATAATAAAATTAGAGAAACTCAATCACGAGCCTAGAGGGCGGGGCGGGGTTAACGGCCCGGTGTTTCTTCTAGAAAGTTCGTATCCGGAAAATTATTTCAAGTGGGCGTCTAAGCCCCCTCCCTATGGAAGGAGGTCATATCCGACTCCCTAAAAGAACGTTTGTACCAGAATCTAACTAGAAGATACCGGGCCACTTACATTATATCCTTTCCAAAAAAAGCTGTCAACCCCGTCCCTATTCTTCTGATGACTATGAAGCACCCGACGCTTCATAACTCATAATTTAAGATTTTAAAATTTTAATTGGGGGCTTATTTCCGTATTTCTCTTGGTATTTTATAAAATTTGATTTACTCGCTAGGCTTAAACAATTTATATCTATTTCAGAAATATCAACCCATTTTACTTCCTCAATTTTATCGGGTTCTGTTATTCTTAGGTTACCTGAAATATATTTAGCTATATATGAGGGCGAAACCCAATGCTGTTTTTCTTCTCGGATAATATGATTTACTACCTCAAGAAGTTCAATTATTTCAATATCTATACCAAATTCCTCTTTTATTTCTCTCTTTATGGCGTCTTCGCATTTTTCTCCAAATTCAACCGAACCCCCCGGGAAATCCCATTTACCAGATTCATTGCGCGCCTTCATCCCTCTTTCAGAAATTAAAACCTTGCCTTCCTTATTAAAAATCAAAGCTCCTGTCCCCACACCTATAAAGTCAATGCCTGTTTTGATTTTTTTATTATTCATATTTCTTTAAATGCTTTCTACAATTTTAACGTATTTTTCAGCAATTTTCTCTCCTTCTTTAAAAACAAATTTTGCTTTTAATTTTTTGCCATTTAAAACTTGAGGAAGCCAAAATTTATCATCATCCCACATTTCTCTAAAGGGTATTTCTTCTATCTTGAACCATTTTGGCGACATCTCTTCTGACTCCATCGGTCTCCCGCATAGCCGCCTCAATTATATTTTTATCTCCTTTTGCTGGATCTATTTTCCCGCCAACGCCGTTCCATTTTCCTGCTCCAAATCCTCTCTTTTTCATAGCCAAAAGAAGTTCCTTTCCGCCTTGATTTTCTTTAATTAACAAACAAAGCGTTGCCTGCCTCATGGATATATTTTACTATTTTTATTTTAATGGATTGAACAAAAAAATTAAATCACCCGCTCTCTATTGTTTCACTATCTCATTCCAATCACAGCCATCATCGCCTTGGCATTTTTTGGTTTATCCCCACTACCAAATTTTTGGCGTGGGGACACGTCTCTTCTGAAAGAGAAATATTTATCTTTGAGGCAAAAAGTGCATTCCGGGCTAATTTCAATGTTTTCTTCTTTTATCCCCAAATTAAGTAATTGAATTTTGGCGAGCCCTTTTAAATCTAAAAATGATTTTCCATTTCTTTTCAATAAAGTGTCTTTTAAATATGGTTTAAATTTTGCAATAACATCTTCTTTCACCTCAAAATGGCACTGGCCTATTCCCGGACCAATGCCAAATAAAAGATTATTGGTTTTTATTTTCTCAACAGCTTCTCTTAAAATGTTTCCAGCCAAATTCCGCCAGCCAGCATGAATTAAACCAATAATTTCTTTTTCTGGCTCATAAATAAAAATCGGCAGGCAATCAGCCACTGTAATGGTTAAAAATAGATTCCTGTCCGCGGTTATCAACCCGTCTATCTCCTTAATCGTTTTCTCTCTATCTGCGTTTGAAACAACTTTTACCCTGTTAAATAATTGCGGAGCAAATTTAACAGGGTGAACCAAATCGGCTATTACGGTCGCCTTTTCCTGAATTCCTAACTTTTTTAAAAATTTTTTTCTATTTTCAATTGTATCTTTATCCTTTATCAAATCCCCGGATAATTTCATTGTCCCATCTTTTCTCTCGGAAATAACCACAATTAAATTTGAATATCTTTTAAAAATTCCAAACACTGTATTAATTTTTTTCGAGAAACGGTTTTTAAAGCTCTAAAACCTCTACTATTTGTTTAATGAGTGAAACCGCCACCGGTGCCGCTAATAAACTATAAGATTTAATGCCTTGGTCATTTAAAATAACCCAGGGCTTTTCAATTATTTTTACCCTCTTTTCCTTGGGGTCCCACTGATAACTATATTCTGGGGTAATCTCATAATCATCAACAAATTTTTGAGCAATTTTTATTGGCAAGGAATTTCTCAAAAGAATTTTGGGAATTCCGTAGAGCGAGAAGGCCTGCTTTATTAATTTTTCATCTAATTTTAGTCTTTCTTTTATTGGTTTAATGCCAAATACATCTCCTTCTTTGGAAACCATTTTTGCTCCCCGACATTTGGGATTATCGCAGATTAAATAAAACTCTTTATTTTTTTGGTCATAGCCAATTTGAGAAGTCGGCAGCAGTTTTAAATTCCTTGAGGTTTGGCATTCAGGACAAACTCTTCTCCATTTAATTCTCTCTGAAATTACGGTTTCGGGAACGTCAATTAAAATAAAAATGTCGGCGTCTTCACGATAGCCGATTAAGTCGCGGAAAAACAAGGAATAGGAAATCTGGTCCAAATCTCTGGGAAAACCATCAATAAAAAGAGTTTTCTTTTCTCTTTTGAATATCTCTCTTTTCACTAGAGCTAAAATTAATTCGGTTGGTAAAAGGATTTTAGTGTTTCTTTTCTCTAGAGCTGAAAATATTTTTTCTAAAGGAACCCAGCCACGATAATTCTTTTCTAAAAAGGAGCTTAGCTCTTTTTTTCTTTCTTGGCTGCCCAGCTCTTCGTCTATCTTTCTGACCATATCGCCAATTGAAAAGTGGTCAATTTTTTCTGGCCCAACAATTTCAGTAAACATTTTTGAGTAAGTTCCTTTACCGGAATTTTTCTTTCCTAACAAATAAGCAATAAAGGTGTGTTTTTTTAAATAATCTCGCAGCTTCTCAATCTCTGGCCCGGCTTTTAATTGAAAATACTCTGCTCTTTGTTTAGGATCAGCTAAATTGAATTCTTGAGTGAATCCTTCGATTTTAGTTTTAAAAATTGGAAACTCCATACTCTAATTTTCAATTATCAATTTTCAATTTTCAATCAATATCTAATATTAAATATTTAAGTTTCAATTGTTTTGATATTTAATATTGGAAATTTGATATTGATTGGATATTAGTTATTGGAAATTGGAAATTTTGAGATTTTCTCCGTCAGAGAAAATCTTGATGTCTCCATCTCTATCAGTTCTCAAAACAGTTATACCATACTTGTCCAATGTTTCCAAGATCTCTTGATGGGGATGGCCGTAGCGATTGTCTTTACCCACAGAGATGACGGCAATTTCCGGCGAAACCTTTTCAATAAATTCATCAGCCGAGGAAGTCTTACTTCCATGGTGAGCCACTTTTAAAACATCGGAGTTAATATCAGCGCCCGCTCTAATTAATCTTCCCTCCCCTGATTTTAAAATATCACCGGTGAACAGAAAAGAATTTTCACCAAAAACTAATTTAGCCATAATTGAAGTATCATTACTATCGCTGAATATCTGTCCCTCTAAATTTTCCAGGGGAAACAAAATATCAAGGACCGTTCTCGATGCGATTATTTTTTGGCCGGGCCGGGCGATAAGGAGCTGAGCCCCTTTTTCTCTTTGAGATTCAATTAATTTCTGCCATTCTCTCCATTGAAAAGTATCCCTGGCCACGGCCGTCCATAGAATAAAATCAACTTTATAGTTTTTTAAAACCTCAATTAAACCCGTTAAATGATCAGCTTCAGGGTGGGTCAGAATTATCAAGTCAATGGATCTATCGTAAAAGGGCATTTCTTTTGCCAATTTTTCCAAGATGGCAGGGCCCGGCCCGCCATCAATCAAAATCTGATGTCTTTGAGGGGTAACAATAAAAATGGCGTCGCCCTGGCCAACGTCAAAAAAATTGACTTCTAAAAACTGCGGCTGCGCTAGCTCATAGACGGCAACCCAGGCAAAGACATTTAAACCAAAAAGAATAATTAAAATAATTAAAACAGAGTTTTTTCTCATAACAAAACCGAGCTAAGATAATCTTAACTCGGTTTTATATTCCCTGCAAAGACTTCCGGAAATCTTTTAGGTACTTAGGCTTTGCCTAAAATCCGGAACATTTTTGTCCCGCATTTGGGGCAGGTCCCGGTCAACGCCCTTCTTTTCACTCCGCCTTTTCCTTTCATGGTAACTTCTTTCTCTCCAGATATTTCCTGTTTCTTTTTACATTTTACGCAATATCCAGTAGTTGCCATAGTTTAAAGTATTTTAAAAATTAAATTTTCCCAGTCGACCTTTATCCACCCCGTTAGAATATATTCTAACGGGGTAGGCCCGTTAGAAATTCTATCATATTTGGGTGTGTTATTCTATTATATTACAAGTATATTTAAAAAGTAAGTCTGTCAAGTGCCCAAATTTCTAACGGGCCACAGCTTATTTTACCTTAATTTAAGCCAGAATTGAAGTCAAGCCCCGTATATTAACTTCGACTCGCTTCGCGAAATTAACCCGCCCCTTTAGTTCGTTATTATCGGTAATTAGTTGGGCGTTGAGTAATACTTCTTGACAAAGGACAAAAGGGGCAGGGTTGTCGAAGTTGTATTACGGGGCAAGCCCCCTTAAAATTTTAGCCGGCCAGCCAACCGCCGTCAATGACCACGGTTGAGCCGGTCATATAAGAGGATTGGTCTGAAGCCAAAAATAAAACTAAATTGGAAACCTCTTCTGGTTTGCCTACCCGGCGCATGGGCACTCTGGCCAGGATTGCTTCTTTCATTTTTGGATCCTTGGTCACTGGATCAATCATTGGCGTCTCAATCATGCCCGGAGAAATGGAGTTGATTCTGATATTATAGGGAGCTAACTCCACGGCCAGGGCTTCAGTCATTCCCACAATTCCGCCTTTAGAAGCGCAATAATGAGCGATGTTGGGAAAACCAATCCCCTGCTGGCCCATGGCCACGTAAGCAATATTAATTATCACTCCAGATTTTTGCTTCACCATCTCTTTGGCCGCTGCCTGGGCACATAAAAAATATCCTTTAAGATTAATATCCAAAGTTCTGTCCCATTCTTCCTCGGTTAATTCTAAAAATGATTTAAACTGACAGATTCCGGCATTATTTACCAGAATATCCACTTTACCAAATTTTTCAACCGTCTTTTTAACCATTTCTTCCACTTCTGCTTTTTTTGAGATGTCGCACTTTACGGCCAGCCCCTCTCCACCAGTTTTTTTGAGTTCATCAACAACAAGCTGGCATTCTTCCTGGGATATGTCGGAAACAACAACTTTAGCGCCGGCTTCGGCCAATTTTAAGACATGCGATCTGCCCATTCCCCTTCTCGCTCCAGTAACAATAGCGATTTTACCTTTTAAATCTTCCATATCTTTAATGTGAATTTTAAATTTTACCCGACCTTTAGAGTTTTGTTAGGGTTTTGTTAGGGGGCGACCCCCGCACATTTTTTAATTATAAAACAAAAAGGTAATAGTAGGCAAGGAAGAATAAAACCAGGCTGCCGACAAGGCTCATCCAAATCATAAAATGCCATGAAGTAATCCAGATTTTTCTGGTAAAAGCGGCGACCAAAAAAACAACGACCTCGTCTAACATGTAAAAAAACAGGTAAATAAAAATATAAAAAAGAAAAGTAAAAACAGGGAGCTTTGCCTGGGCTAAAATTCCGGTGAAAACAACTGGAAAAACGGCCGAGCAGGGAAATTCAATTATGGTAACCAGAGCGGCGAACAAGATAACTCCGGCCAGCAAAATCCAGAGACTTTTCTTTTCTTTGAAAAAACTTTCCAATTTTTGACTGGCAGCAGTAATTATTTTACTTTCGCCAATTTTGCAGACCGGCCCTTGTTTTCTGAATTTGAAAAATTGCTTCAAAAAATAGATTGCGCCAAAAAAAGCGGCCAAGCCAATAATTATTTTCATCAAAGACATATAAGGAAGGAAAACCGAGAATAACTGGTGCCAAAGAAAAACCAAAAGTCCGTAAACTAAAACAACGGCCAAAATAAAAAGCCCACCAAAAATAAAAGTTAGTTTCCTTGAGTGTAAGGCAAAAACTAAAATTAAAATTATAATCAAAGCGCCCAAAGAACAAACATTAAACCCGTCAATCGTTCCAATAACCGTGGCCAAAACTCCCAAAGACCATTTCTGAGGATCTATTTCGCCTAAAACCGGTAAATAAAAAACCTCTTTTTCTTCCTCTATATCTTCTATTTCCTCTTCTGTCTTCTTATAATATTTTTTGATAGAGTTTTCTATTCTGTCTCCTATTTTCTGGCTGAAGCCGACAAAAAAATCATCGCCAATAAAAGTCAGAGGAGCCGCCCCAAAAGATTTTTCTGACCCCGGATGTTTTTCTATAAGCTTTTCCAGGATATCTACGCTGGCCGCTTGATGAAGGTCGTACTGATAAATTTTTAAATCGGGATATTTTCTACCGAGCTCTTCCAGAAAAATTCTTTGCTGCTCGCAGTAAGGACAGCCGCTTGTCCAGAAAAAGTGCAGAGTCACGCCGTTAACCCCTTCAACGCTTCCTTCTGTTAAAAGCGGGGAGCCCAGACATATTAATATTGTGGCTATTGAAAGCAATTTAACCATTTATTTGATGATATTTCTTTTTACTCAAATCTTCTTAAGGCGTCAACCGGTTTTAGATTAGCGGCTCTCCTGGCCGGGAAAAATCCGGAAAGACAGCCGACAAAAAGAGAAAAAACTAAGCCGAAAATAATCAAACCGGGGTCAACTGAAGCAGTAATATAAAACATAGGGTGAGCCTGACCGTACACTTCAACCGACTTGGCTAAAATTATGCCCAGCAACGTGCCGCCAAGACCGCCGACAATCCCAATAATTCCTGATTCAATAAGAAAAATAGTCAAAACCGCGGAATTTTTTGCTCCGACCGCTTTCATAATTCCAATCTCCCGGGTTCTCTCGCGAACTGAAGTGTACATTGTATTCATTATCCCTATTCCTCCCACTATTAAGGCAATGCTGGCAAAAGCAAGAATTACAATTTGAACAATTCCCATGATATTTTCTACTAATCCAGACCAGGTCTCGCCGGTAATCACTGAAAATGCCGGCGCGTCCTCTTTCATTCTCCTTTTTCTGGTTTCTTCCAGAGCTGTTTCAATATTTTTAACCACTGTTTTAACATCAAAATCCGGGTTTGGCTTGACCACGGCCATCTGGACACCCTCCCGTTTGCCGGTAACTGCCCGGAAATCGTCCAAGTCTAAAATTATCATGGAATCGTCCTGTTTGCTCCCCACTGACATTAAAACTCCCGAAACTGTAAATTTCCGGCCCTTTATGACAAGGTTATCACCTACTCCTATTCCCGGAAAAATTTCTTTGGGAACCAAACTGCCTATTAAAATTTCTCTTTTGCCAGACCGCGGGAAGCCGCCCTCTGTCGTCTGATATCCCATATCTTCTTTTAAAATTGAGGCTGCTTTGTCCCAGGCGATTCCCACCAAAAAAGTTACTTTAGCGGTTCCTTCGTGTCTGGCAACTTCGGCCGCATAAGGAAAAACCACCACTGTTTCCACGCCCCTAACCCTTTCTATGGTTCTAATGTCTGCGTCGCTTAATTCCATTCCTCCCAAAAACGCCATCATCATATCGCCCAACTCTCCTCCCGGCATAACAAATATCAAATCGCCTCCCAGCATTCTTAACTGCATCATTAACGATTTTTTCATACCTTCTGATAAAGAAATTAAAGCAATTATTAAAAATACGCCGATAATAATGCCAAAAATCGTCAGCCAGCTCCTGAGGTGCCTGCTTTTTAAGTTGCGCAAAGCCAGACGAAAATATTCCCCAATTTTTTCCATAAAATTCATAAAATTGTTGGGGGTCGCCCCCCAACATTTTTCTATTTTGGCCAGAGGGTTTGTTTGGTTTTTTGGTGGTCGGCAACGATCTGGCCGTCCTGGATATTGATGATTTTTTCGCTGTAGTTAGCGATGTTGGGGTCGTGAGTGACCACCATAATGGTTTTTCCTTGTTTTTTATGAAAATTGGCCAAAATCTCCATTATTTTTTTGCCGGTAGCCGAATCTAAATTGCCGGTGGGTTCGTCGGCAATAACCAATTCCGGGTCATTGCCAAAGGCCCGGGCAATTGCCACCCTTTGCCGCTCTCCAGCTGACAATTCAGCCGGCTGATGAGAAATTCTATCTTTCAAACCCACTGAAATCAAAAGTTCTCTGGCTCTCTTTTCTCTCTCGGTTAAAGACGCTCCCTGAAAAATCATCGGCAAAGTAACGTTTTCCAGAGCGGTCAGGTTGGGCAAGATATTAAACTCCTGAAAAACAAAGCCGATGGTTTTGCCTCTTAAAAAAGCCAGCTCATCTTCCGAAAGTCGGGCTATGTCTTTTCCTTTAAGAAAAACCCTTCCCTTTGTCGGAACGTCCAGACAACCAATCATATTCAAAAGCGTTGATTTGCCCGAACCCGAAGGCCCCATAATACTGACGAAACCACCAGGCGCTATCTCCAGATCAATGCCTCTCAAGGCAAGGAGTTCTACTTTGTCTAATTGGTAAATTTTCCAAACGTTTTCTAATTTAATAATCGCTTTTATCATTGATGCCTCGACTCAAATTTTAAAAATGTGCGGGGGTCGCCCCCCAACATTTTTAATTAGCGGAGGATGATTTTTTCTCCTTCGCTAAGCCCGGAAAGTATTTCTAGCATCTCGTCACTTCTTAAGCCAATCTCCACTTCCTTTTCTTGGATTAAATCACCCACTAAGACTTCTGCTATTGTTTTATCCCCCTTTTTTTTAATTGCTTCTCTGGGGACAACTAAAACGTCTTCTCTTTTCGCTGCCTGAATAATAACATCTGCCGTCATAGTGGGTTTTATTCCTTTTGGCAAATCTTCATCAAAAACAATTCTAATTTCATAATAAACTACGCCATCAATAATTTTTTCTGCCCGGTCAATAAAAATTACTTTTCCTTTAAAAACTCGCTTAGGAAAAGCCGGTAAAGAAATTTCGGCCGAAGACCCAATCTCTATTTTAACAATATCTTCTTCATAAACATCAGCTGCTATTTCAAACTGCAAATCAGAAATTAGCTCAACAACCGGTAAGTTGGCAGTTGCAACCTCTCCGACCCTCAAATCCTGCCTGGATACTACGGCCTTAATCGGCGAGTATAAAAAGTGTTTGGCAAGATTATTTTTAGCCTCAGCCAGTTCGTTTCCTCTCTGCTCTACAAGCAATTCCTGGGTTCTAACATCAAATGGCAATGACTCTATCGTGTCATAATAATCATTAATAGCATTAATAATAACCGTTAAACTTTTTAAACAATTATCTACAATTAAATCATAGTGAGCCAGAGCGCTGGCATGGCTGTTAATAATTGACTCTTTTTCATGGACTAAATTTTCCTTTATAAAAAAATCTTGAAGATGACGAATAATATCTCTGGTTGATTTTATAATTTCAGCAAGTTTAACTGCCAAATCATAACCCGACTCTATCGCCTTCTTTCTAATATCACCGACTCCTCTTTCGGCTAACTGATAATCAGTAAGGCCGTCTTCTTGCAACTTCTCTGCTTCCTGATATAGCTGCCGAAGACGTTCGGGCGCGGCGCTAAATTTTTCGTCATACCCTACATAATACATAATATTTTCTTTTTTTCCATCTAAGGCGGTTCCAAAAATAACCTCATCTAAAGAGTCCAAAATTGCAGCTGTTTCATCGTAAAAACCAGACAAAACAGCCAGTCCGTCTTCATAATTTTGGTTTAAAATATCGCCCCTTAACAACTGGGCTTTTTGTAAATTTATTTTATCCAAAGCCAGTTTTGCCTTTTCTAAATTTACCTCAACGTCTTTAACTCTTTTTTCAGCTTCTTTAACATCAAGCTGGGCCAAAAGAGCTCCCTTTTCCACCTCTTGTCCGGTCTGAATAAAAACACCGGTCAAAACCCCGGTCCTTTCAAATGACAAATTAATTCTCTCAGCCGGTTTTACTTTACCCACCAGGCTAATTTCCTGGACCAGGTCCTTTTTTTCCGCAATAAAAAAGTTATGTTTTAATACTTTGTTTTTTCCCCAGATTAAATAAACAACGACTCCCGCAAAAACTATTAATAATAAAATGCCGATTATTTTTTTAGACATATTTTATTTCTATTTAAGTTAACTTTCCTCTTTTAATCTTATTATATTATTAAGACCGTGTAAAATGTGCGGGGGTCGGCAAAATGTGCGGGGGTCGCCCCCCAACATTTTTCTATTGAATTATTGTTCCGCCACCAATAAGCTCGTTACCTCCCCGCCCTCTTAAATTTTTTTTAAAAATTTGGGAGGGTGAATAAAAAACCGCTGATTGACCAGGCGTGATTGCCCGTTGGGGTTTATAAAAATTCAACTTATAAGTTCTAAGTTTTGATTTATAAGTTATGGTGGCAAAAGCCGGTTGATGACGATAGCGAATTTTAGCTTTAATTTTTAATGGTAGTTTTGGCTCCTTGCCAGAAATCCAGTTGATATTTTTAACAAGCAATTCTCTTTTGTATAATGCCTTCTTGTCTTTAGTAATAACGAGAATATTTCTCGTCAAATCTTTTTTTAAAACCCAATAAGGCCCGGCAGCCAATCCAATTCCCTTCCGCTGGCCAATAGTATAAAAAGCCAGCCCTTGGTGTTGGCCCAGCACCTGACGCTCCCGCTGTTCAAGGTCGGGCTTTGAACATATTATTTGCCCAGGTTTTGGTTTAAGATATTTTTTTAAGAAGTCGTTAACCGTTGTCTGGATAAAGCAAATTTCCATTGATTTTGGAACTTTCAAAAGAAAAGATAATTTAAATTTTCTCGCCAAATTTTCAACTTCCTTTCTGGTATAATCTCCTATCGGAAATAAAATCCTCTTTAATTGTTTCTGATTTAACATCCATAAAAAATA
>Ga0172365_10002033_pt1 | contig 14745 bp, 12 predicted proteins | sample LakKivSesite48cm_FD_114535 | JGI IMG/M metagenome (GOLD analysis project Ga0172365, IMG submission 114535) | Sediment microbial communities from Lake Kivu, Rwanda - Sediment site 48cm | ecosystem: Environmental > Aquatic > Freshwater > Lake > Sediment | place: Rwanda: Western Province, Lake...
ATCGGCCCAGCTACGTTGCCAGCAATGGCTAATGATGCGCCTATTGAAACGATTATTGCCCGCGCGGCGAAGCCCATTAGTGAGTCACCGATGCCTGCCATAGGACCGATGAGGCCATTCTTCATACTCCTGATTACATCCATTGGTTGTTTCTGCTCTTCTAACGCAAGGTCAATTCCGAGTATTAGCGCCGATGCCGATGGGTGGGTATTGTAGAACTCTAGGTGCATTTTGCCTCGTTCGATCGCTTCCTCTTTGGTGCAGAACTTCTCGACGACGGGCATTATGGCATAGTAGTATCCGAGCGCCTGCATCCTCTCGAAGCACCAAGAGTTTTGCAGAAGGTGATGACGCAGGAACGCCCCGAACATGTCGTTTCTGGTAAGCTTCTTCGCTGCCTTCTCCTCAGTCCCACCGTCCCTCTGCGTCTCTGGCGTTAGTTTAACGTAGACATAGAAGATAAGTCCGACAGCTCCGCCAATAAGAGCAATCGGTACAATACCTACACCCATGACGGCCGCAAGAGTGAAGCCGAGCAAGAAGAATGGTATGAAGCGCATGTTCCAGTAGATCCGTAGTAGCGCCGCTAAACCGACGGGAACCATACAAGAGGCCCCGACGCCGAGAGCGCCCCAAAGCCACGGAACATTAGCTGCTACCCAACTGTTAAACGCTGAGACGGGGCCAGCGCCCAACCAGACACCGATGAAGACTAGCAAGGCCATTCCGCCCGAAATCAATAAGGGTCCGCAGATCAAGTGCAGCCAGTAGGCTGAACTGAATTTGCCTTCCGCATTGTATCGGTCTGCCGCATGTATGAATACAACAGATCCAGTAAGAACAAGTGTGAAGACCTGTGCACCAAGCACCGCGATCGGCACCGCTATCGGCAGAGCGAGTTCTATCCCCATACCCGTTTCTATGGCTAGCGCGGTTCCAATTATGGTGCCCACGGTGGGCTCGGGCGGCCTTGCGCCGCCTACCGGATAGATGCCGATGAAGATGAGTTCACAGGTTCCTCCAATCAAGAGGCCAGCTCCAGGGTTACCCATGATCACCCCAGTAACAAAGCCAGCAATGGTAGGGACATACAAGTGCGCGAATTGCGTTAGATCATCTTCGTAAGCAATTATTGTGTATATGGCACATAACAACGCTTGGACTATTGTCGCCATTTTCTTTTATCCTCCTTGTGCCTTTAGTTAACTCTTCTGAGTTATAAAAACCTTTTTACTTGACTTCAATGCACGCTAAGCTTGGAAAAATCCATATCATAGGATCAATTTCCGATAAAAGGAAGAACTATGATGCGCCAGAAAGCTACAATTTTTAGTATTCTCTGACAGTCGTCACATAAGTGAAATACAGGAGACAGCTCTGTTTAATAGTTGGTTCACTAGCAAAACATACCGCTAAATCTCAACACTATTATGATGAAGATGAGCGAAAGAAGATATAGTCCGGTGGATTACAGGTATTTCCCAAACAGAGACGAACCTTGGGAGCACTTCAAGAAGTGGATTCTAGCGAACATTGACTATGATTTTATTGATCCCGATGTTATTGAGCTAGTTAAAGCTCTGAATGAAAAAGCGGGCCTAGTAACCTTCTGGAGTTGCTTCGGCCACCACGGAAATCGCTTGGAAGTGGATCTATGGTGTCAAGATAAGAAAGCGGTCTCCTCATTGAAGAGCGCCTTTGACAAGTTTGCGAAGGAAAAGTCACATTCCTCTCTTAACGAATATCCATTCTACTATTCTAGGTTCTTTATTGAGGGGTCTGATGAAGAAAAAAAGCAAATCATGAGAAGAATTATCTGTGAATTGAAGAATCAATGAAAGGAGATAAATCTTTAACGTAGGTTCAGTATCACAAATCATTTATAGTAAGAATCTTGGCTATAGGATAAGCCAACTGAATTTATGATATACGTGAACGGCTAAAAGGGGATATGCGAGCGAAAAATGATAGGAATCATCGTAGCCGCACACGGCGAAATGTCAAAAGGACTGATTGAAACCTCAAGGCTGATAATTGGCCATTCGGAAAACATGGCGACCGTTGATCTGTTAGAAGGGGAGGGGCCCGAAAGCCTTAGAGACAAGCTCAAGAAGGCGGTCGAATCATTGGACTCCGGAGAAGGAGTCATGGTCCTATTAGACCTTTACGGAGGCACCCCATCGAACGTTTCTGCTCTGCTCGCACGCGAATTGAACATAGAGGTCGTGTCTGGCGTGAACCTTCCTATGCTTCTGGAAATCATAGTAAAAAGGGCGTCCAAAAATTTGAAAGAGCTCAGACAGGTGGCTCTATACGCCGGGAGAGAAGGAATCAGAAGCATCAATGAAATCGTTGAGAAGATTGAATCAGAGATCAAAGAGAGGCCATGAAGCTAACACGGATAGATCAAGGACGGCAATGAAACATTTGTCTGAAATCAAACAAACCGTAAGACTCCTCAACAAAGTGGGACTGCACGCAAGACCAGCAGCCATGTTTGTGCAAACGGCAAACACGTTCAAATCGGAGATAAAGGTGGACAAGGAGGGCAAAGAGGTTGACGCAAAAAGCATCTTGGGTATACTATCTTTAGCCGCAGAATGTAACGATGAGGTAACGATCAAAGCAAACGGCGAAGATGCTGAAGACGCCATAAGGAAGCTTGTTGATCTGGTCAATAGCAAATTTGGCGAAGAGTGATGAAGAATCGACATATAGAGACACTTGGTCAAATGCTGAAGGGCATTTCGGTCTCTCAAAACTTAGCTATCGGAAAGGTTTCGTCTACGAAAAAGAGCTGAAGTCTGAGCGTCGTACGATGGACGAAAAAGAAAAAGGATGGAACCGTTAAGGCGAAAGATAGGCTAATGTTCGCTTGCGACTTGCTTAATGAGCTTCAACGCTGTGTCTCTAACGATCTGACCCGCATCAGGGGATAGAAGCGTTACATAGGTTTCGTAGAGTCCTTCCTCATAAGCCTTCTTTGTGGGCACATAGCCTATACTGTCATTCGCGTATCCCACCACGAAAGCATTCTTGGGTCTAGAGTTTTTCTTGATGTCTAAGGCTATCTCAATGAAAAGTTCACCTGGCTGCGCGACCAAGACAGAATCATTTATTCCAATCGCCTGCAGCTCAACATCGATCTTCTTCAGCTTGCCTATGCCTGCCTTCACCCATTTCAAGGTCCCTTGCGCTCCTTCCACGGAGGTGTAGGCGACCCTCAATTCCCCTTGCGATGTTCTTTTCTTCTTGAGGTCGTTGAATTTGTCCTCCTCTATCCTTACCGCTTTTTCGGCGTCTTCAATTGTGGGGAAACTTTTGGCAGGTAATTGTACCTTTTCAGAAGCGACGTTTAGTCGCACCTTACCGACGGTTTCGATGTTCGAAGAAACCTTTGTAACTTCGCTACCAAGTATTGACCCCAATCTTTCTGCTTCTCTAAACGTCTGTGCTCGCCTCGTGAACCTCGTGCTGATATTACCGCAGGCACCGTTAGTAAACATCGCCTGCACACCCTTTCCCAAGACCCTTTCGACGATCCTCATAGCGTAACCGGGATAATCAGCAGAATAAAGATAGTTCTTGTAGTCTAGAACTGTCGGATGACAAGCGAAGTTCATCAAAACGGCAACCGGCTCCCCATCAAAACTGTCTATTCTAATGACGCCAACTTCTGGGTCATATAGTTCATTAGGATCTCGTCTGTTGAGGCCAACTGTGCGCACTTCGCCTTTACCGAAGCCTATTCTTGCTTCCTTCAAATTGCTATTAGCAATATAGATGGCTCCTGAAATCCATCTGACCATAACATCCCTCAGATGATCAAGATACTCGTCCTTGGTTATACCTTCGATCGGTTTCTCTTCCAAAGAGATGCCTAACAACTCAAAGTCCTTGGTCACTTCCGGTCCGGAATGCGTATGGGAGGCAGTAATCATTATCTTATCTTTCTCAATGCCAGTTCTCTTCCCTGCAATCTGTCTGATTCTAGCAACTAACTCACTATCCACACCAATAAGGTCGGTAGTCACTACGGATAACTTGGTTGTTCCATCGTCAAGCACCAAAGCTTTTGCGTATAGTTCGTCGTGAACTCCTTTAGAAAGATGATCGCGTTCGCCATACCCAGACATGATCAGGCCTATTGGTGGAGTTATGCAGACTTTACCCGTTCCAGCTTGAAGATTTCCCAAAATGCAGTCTCCTCGATCGACTATATGGCGCTTAAATGCTTTTTATCTGTTGCGCAATCAAATAGGAACATTCAAACGAACTCAAAGCAAGTTTTTCTGCACGTCTAATCTTTGAGCATGTTTATCAGCTTTAGACCGCCATCAACGATTAACCACCTGCTTCTAGGGCCCAAGGCGCAATCTGAATCTTGTAACCTTTCTCCAGGCAAGTTTTTGGCGTAGGTATGTAACCATTGGCGTTATAGATGGCATACGCGTATTCAAAAGGCGACATTTTCTTTATACCAAAACCGAGTTTCACGAACGTTCCTTCTGAGTGAGAGACGTAGACGACGTTGTTCAACGCTATGTAAAAAACAGGTATATATATAAAGAAAAAGGAGAGAGAAGGCAAGGGCTAAAAGAGAGATAAACAGGTAGGTTAATCTAGATGGTCGGTTTGGTTAATACCAAGTTAGGAGATGGGTGGTCTCTTAGTTTTTTAACATTAGTACAATCGCACTCAATCGGGCACGAATCGATCATCTTAAACTTCTAGATTTCCAAAATGGTTTTTCAATGTTTCTATGAAGTCCGATGGACTATGATCGGGAAGCTGCCGATAGATGACATCAACGCCAGCCTTCTTGATCTTGATGAAGGTCTTTGCCTCCTCCTCATTGACAGATACGGTTTGGGCGACCTGCTTTCTTCCATCTTTATAGCCGATCTGACCTACGTCAAGCCAATCTATCTTTATCCCACTCTCCACGAGGCTAAGGGCTGTTTCAGGATCCTTAACGATGACCATTATCTTATCAGACTCAAATTTTCTCAAATTCTCCAACGCGTCTTTAACCGTGAATAAATATGAGTCAATGCCTGAAATCTTTGAGTACTTTATACCTATCGCTGTAATAGGATCGTTTGCTAGCTGATCGCCTACAACATAGATCTTACTTGCGTTTACAAAACTAAGCCATGCGCAAGTTATCTGTCCATGTATTAATCTGTCATCAACTCTCATGAGTGCGACTGGCATCACGCATCACTTTGCCTCTCAACTGCGAGTGAACCAAAATTCTATACCATGTTAGTGTTTGGCAATTTAAGTTTTAAAAAAAGAAAGAAGGGTCTGTTAAAACGGCACGGCTGCTAATAGTCCAAAGTATCCAAGTATTATTCCGCCAAGCATGAATGCTATCATCAGCTTGAATAATGATACGCCTTTTCTCAATAGGTAAACCGCAGACAAGGTTCCGATCAGTGACAGCAACTGAGGCATGATGTAGTCAAGTGCTGTTTGAAGCTTAAATATTGCGACGCCTGCTTGCGTAAACTCTATCGGCGTGTAGAGACCGATCCACGTTCCTGTTACAGCACCTATCACGCTTGCTCCTAAGATCGTAAACAAGTCAATGTATCTCTCAATGCCCCCCGTAACCTCAGCCGTCCTTAATAGTGATAGTCCGTAGGTATATCCGTAGCGGAGTAAGACATATTTAGCACCCAGTATGAAAGCTATTCCGCAGCCCCATATGAAGAATGGAGCAACATAGTTCCCTTGAAGCGCCATAGACGCACCCAACACCGTTATTATGGTGCTCAATGTAAACCACCATATCGCGTCTCCAACTCCAGCAAGAGGGCCCATGAGTCCTGCCTTAAGATTCTTTTGTAGTTCTGGAGTTGCAACACCTTCCTCTACCATTGCTATATTCATTCCCAGTATAGGTTGCGATGTAACGGGGTTAGTGTTATAGAATTCTAGGTGAGCCTTTGAATTCTCTACAAGCTCTTCTCCAGAATAATATTTTTTCAAGACAGGGAAAATGCTGTACCAATACCCGGATGCTTGCATTCTTTCTGAACTAAACGTATTCTGAAGGAACAACGACCTTACGAATATCTTGAAGAATTCAGAAGACGTAAGTCTCCTCTCTTTTGGTTTCTCTTCAGCTCTCTCGGGGGCAGCAGGCGCTTCAATTTTCCTAGTTGTGAATATGTATAATGCAACGGCACCCATAAGCAAAGCTATCGAGACCATGGGCAAATGAAGAAAAGCGGCTAGACCGAATCCTATGAGATAGAACGCAATAACTTCAGTCTTCCATATCGTCCTCAGAAGAGCGGCTAGACCGACGCATATGACGAGCTGGGCAGCTGTTATTAGAGAGCCCCAAAATGCAGATGGGACTGCGTTGTATATAGCTGCCACCGGTCCAGAACCTAACCATACACCGAGGAAGGCGGCGATACCTTGGAACATGAACTCTGTTGTTAAACCTCCGGTGAGATGTACGAACTCTGCTGTCTTGAATTTCCCTTTAGCGATAAGCGAGTCGATGTAGTGCATATAACCTGTGTTGAGTATGAAAGCTGCGTTAATGAGTTGCGCTGCCAGTATAGCTATTGGGAACGATAACGCTACAGCAACTGCAGGGGGCTGGCCTAACTCTGTCACAATACTGCTAGTGATAATTGTTGCTATGTGTGGTCTGGGCGGAGTGGCCCCACCAATTTCTACCAGACCAAGATACAGCAAGTCCATCGTTCCGCCGACTACAAGACCAGTTCGAGGGTCTCCGAATACCATGCCTGTAAGGAACCCCAACATTGTGTTACTTGAAAATGCTGTTTGAGGGTTTTCCATTTCCCATCTTGAAACGTAAGCTAACAGACCGCATAGAAATGCTTGAAAGATGGTAGCCATTTTCTTTTTTCCTCCTTTTTGCGCATTAGCGCATGATGAGTAGCGTGCTTACTTGTATTTATAATTTCTGCCGCAGTATGAATGACCAATACTAAGGAGAGGAGTTGCCCTTTTGATCGTCTTTGATATGCTGAACCCCATGCTTTTGCCTTCTTCTGGTGGTTGTCTTTCAGCACCCTCCCAAAGTGTATCATATGATCTTCCGCAAAAGGCTCCAGTTAGATGACAAGATGCGTAATAATAGGCCTATGGAAATGACCTAGAGTTGAATGTAGCTGACTCTATCTTTCCATCAAAATTTTGGAGCAAACCAATAAAAATAGCCCCCTAAGTGTAACATATATCGGCGCAAACATAAACTGGGAGAAAAAAGGAAAAATGTCTGGAGAACTCCAAAAAATTGAGACAAGGGATCCCAAAATTTGACAGTAAGGCGACTGTGGAGGCTGCCAAGGAGTTTCTTGATAAAGGTGGGGATCCACTTAGAGCGATTAATGTTCTCACCTAGGCCCTCAGGGAGGTAGGTAAGAAGTATGGGAAGCTGAATATTTCTGCGAGAGTTGATGATAGCTGGGGAAGCCATGAAAGAGGCCGTGAGCGCACTTACGCCAGCACTGGAAGCGACCGGGGAGAAGCGTGAAGTGCTAGGTACCTTTGTCATCGGCACTATCAAAGGCGACATCTATGACGAAGGTAAGACTATTGTAGCCACGATGCTTACCGCGGCAGGATTTAAGGTGTTCGACATTAGTAAGGACAGCTCGAATTCGGCATTTGCGGAAGCGATCATGACGTATAAGCCGGACGTATTGGGAGTTATCAGCCATAATGACAACAACGATACCCGCGCAACTGGATCTTATAGAATATCTTAAAGCGGCTGATCTCAGGGACAACGGCAAAATTATGATGGGGGCTGTATGCCGAGAGAATATGCCGATTGATCGACAATCCACCGATCGGCAAGACTATTATGCGATGCTACGAATTCGATACTATCGCCCCAAAGAAGGGGATAGTTGAGTCGTACGAAAAAGCTAAGAAGGAACTCGAGGACATAGGACTAGCATGGAAATACCCATACTAGTTTGTCTGTCCTCTTCAAACTGTATCCTTCCAGTTTCATCAAGTCTTAATTATGCTCATGACCACGCTCCTTTGTTTTTTGGGCGAAAATCTCTTTTATTCTTTCAACAATGATAATCTCGTCGCCGCTTGCCAGCGGTCTCGGGTCTATCAGTAACATTCCCAAGTTTAGATAATGCGGTCTCAAGAAGATGCTCGGGTTTCCAGACTTCAAAGCGTCATAGACATTACTAGCGGTGAAACCCAATGCTCCTTCTTCCATTTTTAGCTGAGTACGCGCGATAGGTCTTTCAGCCTCATCCACGGCTAGGCTTACTGTGACATGAGGCAAGTCTTTGAGTTGATTCGCCATATATTCTGCTTTCTTGTTCCAGGCCTCAATCTCAACATTCTGATCTTTTTTCTCGTACCGCTCCAACGCCACTATAAGGCCGACTATCTCCTCCTTACATACCTTCATTGTTCTACCAATGTTCTTTTCTTGGAGAACGCAAGCCTCTATGAAATCCTTGCGGCCACAAACGATGCCTGATGATCCAGGTCCTTCGATGGCTTTGGCGCCGCTGAAGGTTACTAGATCAGCTCCCAGGGCTATATGTTTCTTCAGATCCATTTCAGCGGCAGCATCTACTATAACCGGAACATTATGCCTATGCGCAATCTCTACCACTTTGTCAAGGGGAACAATTCCCTTCTGTACGCAATGATGAGAGACAATATATAGGATCGCGGCTGTCTTTTCGTCGATCGCACTCTCAATTTCTTCTGGTAGCGTTCCATTCACATTTCCAACTTCCTTCAGTTTCGCGCCGGCGGTTCTAGCCATGCGCGCAAAGAAGACAAAGTGCCCCCTTTGAATTATCACTTCATCCTTCAGCGCTGTTGCGTCGGGCAATTGCTGTATCTTGGCTAAGTCCTTTCCAGTCATACAGGCTGCAGTAGCTATGGCGATTCCCGCTGCGGCTCCTGTAGTAACATAGCCAGCTTCAGCTCCAGTAACTCTAGCGATGATTTCGCTTGCCTTCTCTTGAAGATCCTCAATAACAACGTAAGAGCTTGCGGCTTCGTTCATGGCTTCAACCACTTCAGGCGCCATCAGAGAAGCTCCTACAACAGTGAGTCTTCCCATAGCGTTGATTACTTTTCTAAGCCCTAATCTTTCGTAAACAGAAGATTTCCTTGACATACAATCGCCTTATCAAGGCTAGCATATCTCGACAGTACAGCGGTATCTAGCCAGATAAATGATTTAAGTTTTTGTGGCTTAGGCGTTAAACTGGGTTGCTGACGCTAAACTAGTGAAAGGTAAAACAGAGTAATGAAATTAAAGTATGCTGAAGTCTCTATACTCCTTAATCTCTTCCGAATATCTGTCTGAATTCCGATTTTAGGTCAGTATACCCCAATTTCTAGATCGCGCCCGATTTCGATCGCCTTTGAATTGCTGATGCTGTAGATATAGCAATAATGAAGAACCACTTTCGTACATCAGACGACTACTCTTGAGAAATGATTTTAGTGGCTTCCAGGCGGAAAAAGGTATTTAAACCATGCGTCTCTGTACCTAGCATCATCTGTCCTTATTAGATCAGGGTTTACCCCTCTATCTACGCCGGTATGGTATGCCAACAGTTGTAAAGGAACAATATACACTAACGGCGTTAGCACCTCGCTTAGCTCGCCAGGCATCTCCATAGCTTCTCGTGAAAGTTCAGCGAACTCTGTGTCGTCCTCCGTAATCACAGAAACCGTTTCTACGCCTATCCTGTTTAATGCTTTTACAACGTCTAGCATCCTGCTGCGGCTTTTCCCAAAAGGAGATATTGCGACCGCCACCGACTTCTCATTCAAAGCCACAAAATGACCATGTGGCAATTCTCCGACTTCCTTTGCCTCAGAATACTTATGGGCGGCCTCCCTCATTTTTAGTGAAGCTTCAATTGCGGTAGCGTAATTTGCTCCGCCACCAATAAAAGTGAAAAACTCTTTATTCTTGTATTTCTCGGCGTATTTTATTACAGGCTCTTCGTTTTTTGTAACTTTGTTCATAATATCTGGAACGCTGTTCAACTGTGTTTCTAACATAAATGTCTCGTTCCTATCCTGTAATCCTATTCTCTTTCTCATCTCTAATGCAAGGAGATAGGTGGCTGTTAACCCTCCCACGTAGGCTTTTGTGGTTGGCTTAACGAATTCTTCTCTGGCAGCTGAGAAGGAAATGATGGAATCGGCATACTGGGTTACCGGACTTCCGGGGACGGTGGTCAACGCTACAACATGAGGTGTCTTTCCATGCGTGTGCAATTTTACGAGTTTTATGGCGTCGCTCACCTCTTTGGTTCCACCTGTCTGAGAAATTGCTATCAACATAGTTTCTTCATTGATTTTTGGAAATGAATAGTAAGCCAGCTCAAACGGATGAGCCCATGCTGAAGGTAAGTTAGTAATTTCCCTGAATGCGTACGCCCCCAAGATAGCATTGTTGAACGATGTCCCACTCCCCGTCAAAATGATTTTGTTAAATTTTCTGTCAGAAAGGGCTTCAACGCAGTCTTCTATTCTGTTTCTTTTTTTCAGTATTTCCTTCACAGTGTTGGACTCGGCTTGAATGTCTTCCCACATTAAATAGGGATGTTTGGTTCTTGCGCTTTTGAATTCAAATGATCCGCCCAAATCTTCTTCTCTCCTCAGAGGTAGATCATTGGGTAATTTTCTAGATAGGGTTTACGGGACATGATGGCTGACACGAACTTGTAGACCGCATAAAATGCTTCATGTTCTCTAGACATTTCCTAGTCACTTGATCTGGATTGGCATTGCCTACAACCTCATGTATTATGCCAATTTCAGGATTTTTCTTCTTCAACGCTTCAAATAGCGTCTTCCAGCGGATTGTACCTTGGCCTAGAGGCCAATGGAAATCCTCTTTTCCATCGTTGTCGTGAATATGGGTGGAAAATAGAAGACCGGTTGCTCTTTCAACCTCTTTTACAGGCGTAAACCCTTTTTCCTTTATGAGATTCGAGTGCCCTGTATCAAAACAGATTCCGAATAGTGTTGACTTCGTCTTTTGTATTATAAGCTTCAGATCAGAAATTCTTGATCCGAATCTGCTTTTGTCGTGATCGATGAGGTTTTCCATAGCTATCTTAATTCCAGAGTTTTCTGCGTAGATCGCTATTCTTCCAATAGAATCGATTGTATTTAGTTTCATGTCTTCCCTTGTCGAGAACAACAGGCTTTCGCTGGAGTTTACGTGGAGAACCATTATTTGACAGCCCAATTCAGCAGAATAGTCGATTGCTTTCGCCATCAGATCCAACGATTCGTTTCTCTTAGACTCGTCCCTGCTTGCCAGATCTACGTCAGAGTATGGCGCGTGGAAGGTGCAGATCTTCAGATCCAATTCATTTAGAAATGACCTGACTTCACTTGCCTCCCCAATCGAGAAGAATCGTGGATCCAAGTGAACCTTGTCAGCACATATTTCAACCCAATCAAAGCCAAGAGTTTTGATCCTTCTCAAGGCTTCCTTAACGGAGAATTCTTTGTAAGCCAACGTGGAGAAGCCTATCTTAAAGGTCATCACTAACCCTGTCATTGGATACAGACTAATAATATTCTTGCTCATTCATGAAAGACAGCCTATTTAAGAATTGGGTTGAGTCATCAGTATCAGGACAGACAAACAACAAATAACCCTGCGCAGGATGAGACGACATGAAAACAAAGTGCGTGATTTTTGACTTCGAAAATACTCTAGCAAAACTATCCGTTGACTGGAAAGACGCTTTTCTAAAGATTGCAGATATTTACACCAAGCACGGAGTGCCTCGGGAAATAGTTGATCAATTCAAATATGCGCCGATCTACCTGCTCCACGGAGTTTACGAAGAGATGCTCCAACTTTTTCCCAAAGAGAAGACGGAAAGAATACAGAAGGAAGCACTGAAGACTATGGAGAGATACGAACTAGAGGGCGTGAAAGCGTCTGAGCTAATGCCAAACAGCCGAGAAACCCTCATGAAACTGAAAGACTTCGGAATAAAAGTTGGAATAGTGACCAGTACGTCAAGCCTTTCGGTTACGAAAACTCTCGAGAAGTTCGGCTTAACGAACTGTGTAGACGCGATATTCTCTCGAGACTCTCCCGGAAGACCGAAACCCTCACCCGACCATGTCTTAGCGTGTCTTGAAGCTCTTAAATGTGGTCCCGAAAACGCCCTCATGGTCGGAGACGATTTGAAAGATATTGCAGCTGCGAAGAATGCCCGTGTTTGTTCGATCGGGTACCTGCCAGAACGAAATGAAGCTTGGAGAAAAATGTCTACGGACAAACAAGAGATAGTTGCGAGAGACCGTATGGCCAAGAACGCAGACAAAACTATCGAAGACCTTTCAGAAATAATTAGAATAATACGCGCACGTAACAGTATCAAAAGCTACTAAAGATCGGCTCGTTTCAAACTCTCTTGTATGCTAATGAAACTGCGGCAGATAATCTCTGTTAGCCTTAAGCAGGTCGTCTAGAACAAGTCTAGCCTTCTTGTAAGATGCAATGAAGGGGTGTGCAACAAGGGCTTCCAAAGCTAGGTCGTAGGAACCTTCCATCGCCGCTTTTATGGTCAACTTCTGATAGTTCTTAACGATTTGGATAAGCGTTCTGGCTTCCAGCGGTATCTCGCCGACGACCAGAGGACGTACGTCCCACTTTCTAGCGACCGCGGGCACTTCAACGATGGCTTCGTCGTCGAGAAAGCCTAGTGCCCCCCTGTTTGGAAGCTCCATCAGGTGAGTTTCGCTCCTGTCGTGGACAATAGATTCAATTATCGGTAACACGACTTCGGCTGAATTCTCGTGTCCTCTCTTCTCTTTCAGGACGCTCAGGTCAAAGTCAGGATTCTTGAATAGCTTGAACAGTTCATCGTATATTGCTCCTACGACTTCGGCCCTACTTTCTTTTGCGCCCTTAAAGTAGTCCAGGTAGAACGAGGAGTCATAGTACGGGTGGGGACGCCCAGATAGATATTGAACGGGTATTGCTTTCATCGCCTTAATCAACTCGATGGGCATGGGTAACTTCATGTCGTACCATTTCAACTCTTTGATATTCTTTTCACTGACTTGCCGAGGAATCTCGTCGATCAGCTTGGGCAAGATGTTTTCGCCATCAAGGTAGACGCCTCTCACCCAGCCCAGATGCGTCAATCCAAAATAGTCCCAAGAGATGCGTTTAATGTCCACATTTAGCCTGTCTGCTAGACTCTTCATGTAAGAGAGGGGTGCGGTGCAGAATCCAAGCACCTTCGTGTCAGTATATCTGCTTATTCCTTCAGTAACTAGGTCTGTTGGGTTCGTGAAGTTGAGAACCCAAGCCTTTGGCGCCAATTCCTCGACGGTCTTCGCGTAGTCAACCAAAACGGGAATTTGTCGCAGGGCTAACGAAAAACCGCTGACACCCGTTACTTCGTCTGTAACAGCAAGCAAACCATGCTTGAGGGGTAGCGTTTCATCGATGTATCTCGCTCTGAAACCACCAACCCTTACAGTTAATATGACGAAGTCGCTGTTCTTGATCGCTTCTTCACGATCCGTGGTTGTGACGATTCTGGTGGACGCCTTCGCTCGATCCAATAGACGCTGACAGAGACGACCCACTACTTCCAACCGTTCTTTGCTTCTGGCGAACAAAGCGACCTCTTCGACGGACAAAACATTGCTTCTGTCGATCAATCCCTCGATGAAAAGAGGTGTCAGAACGCTACTACCACCAATGATCGCGAACTTCAAAAAGAACGACACTTCACCATTTCAAATCATCCAAGCACAAACAAGGAATGAACCGCGAGTTAAAGATCGGCTTACGTTTTTAATAATTCTTTCCCCGTCCAAGCAGCGAAAGATTAAACGTTGACGAACACTAACCAGAACAATCATAGAAGGCATATCTTTCAAAGAAGAGGTTAGGCCCATTAAGACATCCTATGCTGGCAAATTTCCGTTAGGTCTCGTAATATGTTTGCGAAAGCGGAATCAGAAAACTCTTTTAAAATGTCAAAATCGTAATGATATAGGCTTTGCGCGGTAGGAGCACGTAGACATATGCTAAAGGGGATTTCAGCGTCTCCGAACATAGCAATTGGAAAGGCGTTCGTCTACGAAAAGGAGTTGAAGTTTGAACGCCGTACGATAGACGAAAAAGAAGTAGACAATGAGCTGAAGAGGCTCGACAACGCTATCGCCAAATCTAAGAATGAACTCGCAGAACTCAGGGACGAAACAGCGGAGAAAATAGGAGAGAAAGAAGCGAAAATCTTTGAAGCCCACCTCTTGATGTTAGACGACCCGGCCTTAATCACGGAAGTGAAGAAAAGGATAAGGTCGATGATTAACGCTGAGGCAGCGGTTGACGAAGTCGTAAAGAATTTCGTCGCAATGTTCGATCAGATGCAAGACCAGTACATGAAGGAGAGGGCTATAGACGTTCAGGATGTCGGGGAACGCATTATTAGAAACTTGCTCGGGAAAGAGTTCGGATCGTTGGCAGATCTGAGAGAGCAGGTCGTTGTCATAGCTGACAGCCTCACGCCATCGGACACAGCACGCATGGATAAAGCGAAGGTGGTTGGTTTCGCCACTAACGTGGGCGGAGTCACTTCGCATGTAGCCATAATAGCGCGAGAGTATGGGATTCCGGCGGTCGTAGGCCTGGGAGACGTGACCAAGCACGTAAAGTCTGGGGATTTAGTTATTGTAGATGGCAGCAGTGGG
>Ga0172365_10002039_pt1 | contig 14733 bp, 12 predicted proteins | sample LakKivSesite48cm_FD_114535 | JGI IMG/M metagenome (GOLD analysis project Ga0172365, IMG submission 114535) | Sediment microbial communities from Lake Kivu, Rwanda - Sediment site 48cm | ecosystem: Environmental > Aquatic > Freshwater > Lake > Sediment | place: Rwanda: Western Province, Lake...
AGGACCTCAAGGGCCGTCCTCTGACGGTCAACGAGGCCCGGCCCCGGACCGATCGTCCCCGCACGGGCGGCGGCGGCGGCAGGGGCGGCTTCGGCGGCGGCCGCGGCCGGTATTGATCGCGAGGGGACATGTACGCTTCGTACGTGTCCCCGATTAGCTGATCTTATTCGAACGCAAAGGGCGGATGTCCCGCAAGGGGCCTCCGCCCTTTTTTATTTTCCGGGGGATTTCGATATAATCGGATCAGAATACCGCCTATGGAAAGAGCCCTACAGATCATCGAAGAGATGACCCGTCTCGGGGTCATAAAGGCATACGCCATCGGCGGTGGCATCGCCACGACCTATTATATCGAACCTGTCCTGACCTACGACCTGGACATTTTCTTTATTCCCGTCAAGGAGGGGCTGGACGAACTCGTCCCTGTCTATGAATTCGCCCGGGGCCGCGGATACGTCGAACAGGCCGAGGCGCTTTTCATCGAAGGGTTCCCCGTCCAGTTCATTCCAGCCGACAACGATCTCGTCCGGGAGGCCGTTGCGGACGCGGCCACCCTGACCTACCGCGGCGTCCAAGCCAAGGTCGTCAAGGCCGAGTACCTCGTGGCCATCGCGCTGCGAACAGGGCGAGCCAAGGACAAGGAGCGGGTCGTCCGACTCCTCGAGGGTGGAGTCGTTGACCGCATGGTTCTGGCGGGGATCCTCGAGAAGCACGGCCTGGCGGAAAAGCTGAAAAAGATCGAAGGCGGGACCGATGGAAAATAGATCGGCAGAGGCCGTGTTCAAGAAGAAGCGCGAACGCCGGCGCCAGCTGGCCCGGCTCCCGTTCGAGAAAAAGATCGAGATCGTCGTCGAGCTCCAAAAGGCCGCCGCCGGGATCCGCAAGGCCGCCGCCCGTCCGATCTGGCCTTTCGGAACCCCAGGCCGGTCGTGATCGCATGGGGACATTTGCCCGGGACATGTCGCCTCGATTCTACAGCCGACGCCGGGTCTAGACCTTCCGCAAGATCTTCTCGATGGCCTTTCCCTTCGCCAGCTCGTCGATGAGCTTATCCAGGCGGCGGATCTCCCGCATGAGGGGCTCTTCGATATCTTCCACTCGGACGCCGCAGACCACGCCTTTGATCAGAGACCTCGAAGGGTTCAGCCGAGGAGACTCCGCGATGAAGCCTTCTAGGTCCGTCTGCTTTTCGATCTGGCCCTCCAATCCTTGTTGGCTGTATCCGGTCAGCCAACGGATGATCTCGTCGACGTCCGATCTGGTGCGTCCCTTCTTCTCCGCCTTGGCGACATAAAGGGGATAAACGCTGGCGAAGCTCATCGTATAGATCCGGGGCTTAGTCATGATGCCGATTTTACTTTATTGCCACAAAATCTAGCGAATGCACAGCGCGGATGCCAGCAGGAGCATTCCGCCTTTTGAATTTCCTGGTGGATCTCTTTTCCGTCCTCAGCGTCGCGGTCGGCCTTGGACGTTTAGAGCTTCGTGCCCAAGACGACGATGAAGAGCCAGATGAAGAACGTCGGGACGACCAGGAAAAAGGCAAAAGCGACAAGGGCCGCTCTGAGGGATGTTCTCAGGACTCTCTTCCGATCGACGAGATGCTTGGCGTACTCCTGGTAGGTGATGATGAACGCGATCGCGCCGGCGAACGGCGCGAGGGCGAGCGCGATGAAGAAGATCAGCTTCACTTCTTGCATGGATCGCCGACCGTGGGTGGGGCAAGGCTTGTTTTCATGGAGGGACCCCTACTTTCTTTGATCGTAGGAGTTATCAGCTTACAGGGAAGCGGTTCTGGTGAACTCCATCACCACAGACATCACTTAATTACAGGATTCCAGGCCCTCGGTCAAGGGACGTCGCCTGGGATCGGAGCGGGGGACATGTCGGGCGCGCCCCTCACGGTCAACGTCCGACTGGAGGTCGATCTCGAGGACGAGATCAACGCGGATCCCGCCGGAGAAAGGACAGGGACGAGAGATCCGGGATAGGGATAGCGGGGAGGTGACGCGCAGGCGTACGGGTACTCTCGGCGAGTGATAAAATGGTCCTGATGATGCAAGGGAATCCGTCGAGAGCTGGGATCCCGTCGTCGGGGGGACGGACATGAAAGACGATCGTAGCGCGATGGCCCGAACGGCCATGGCGTGTTTGCTGGTCGCGGCCGGGTTCGCCTGTTCCGGCAATGAGACCGAAGAGTCGGAACAGCCCTCCCGCGCCATCCCAGTGGCTTCGGGGAACTATCAGACCGGGGGGGGCGGACGCGCCTCTGGTGATACCGGTCGTCTTTCAGGTCACCCGAACGAGTGGGGCGCCGCTGCCGGGAGCGCTGGTCCGGTTCCGGGTCATCTCCGGGGGTGGGCAGGTCGGGGTCGCGGAGGCCACGGGCGATGCCCAGGGGCTGGCCGCGACGACCTGGACCGCCGGGGCCGAGCTCGATCCGCTGCTGCGGGCGGAGAGCCGGGACGAGGCCGATCGGGCCTGCACGGCCTACGCCTACGCCAACACCGAGCTGCGCCTGGAGACCGCCTGGATCTCCGGCGTGACCTTCTACCGGAATTTCAGCGAGCCGGTCGATCATGACGGCCGGATCTTTAGGAGCAACGCTATTCTCACCTTCAGCGACGCCAGCAGCGAGGAGATGAAGGTGCTCTTCTCCAAATCGGCCGAAGAGGATCTGCGCGAGGTCATGGCCTCGCTGACCGTCGCCGCTCCCTCCGAATTGGGCATCTCCGGCTCCGACCCGAACACCAAGATCAAGATCTACGCCAGGCGCCGCCCGCCCTATGATACAGGGACATGGATCGGGGCGCAAAACCCGGCCATCATGTTCGACGCCATCAACGGCCAGCGGCTTTCCTCCGATCTCGCGGCCAACCACGTCTACGTCCGCCGCGGCTTGAAGCACGAGATCACTCACATGGTGCAGCTGCTGATCGTCGGCCCCCAGAACGTGATCCGTTCCTGGCCGCCCAGCTGGTTCAACGAAGGGCTGGCCGAGCACGAGAGCGGCGGGGTCGCCGCCTACCCGGCGCCCATCACCACCGTGGATCAGCTCGACGCCTGGTTTGCCGACCCGAACCATACCCGCAACCCGCTGGACATCCAGAACTTCGAGGATATCCCCGCGAACCAGGGCGGCCAAGATTACGCTCTTTTCGGCCTAGTGGTCGACTCCCTGCTCGACCCCCAGAGCGGAGGCCGCACGGGCGCCGACGTCAAGGCCCTGCTCCTCGAGCTCGTGCAGAGCCACGATTTTGCAGGCGCTTTCGCCGATCACATGGGCATGAGCGTGGCCACCCTGCACGACAATCTGCGCGATCTCTTGGCGGCTTGGCTGCTCAGCCGTTCGTCATCCGAAAGATCCGGGCGATAGCGACGGCGGCCCTAAACCGACCCGTCCTTGAGGCCGTTCCACAGCATCATCGCCCGGCAGCCGGCGAATGCCGTGGCGATCGACGCGGCCTCCTCGAGCTCAGCCTCGCCGATCCCCATCTCCCTGGCCTTCGTCAGGTGGATCTTGGCGCAGGGGACGCAGTGGACGGCCAGGGCCAGGGCGACGGCGATGAGCTCCTTGGTCACGACGTCGACCGCGCCCGGCTGCATGGCCGTGCCCATGAAGTCTTGGAACATCTCGAGGGCCCGGTCCGGCGTTCCCGACCCTCCGGCGCAGCATTCCTCGGAATGGGAGCTCTTTTCGTTCGGCATGGTCTTCTCCTGTGCGGTCCGGTCCTCGTCCGCGGCCTCCGGCCTCCGGCTCACGATCCTGATCCCGCCGGCCGAGCGGCCGACGATCCGCCCGACCGCGGCGGCGCGGGCGACGCCCGCCCGGCGCATCTCTTCGATCGCGGCCCCGACCTTCTCCGGCGGGAAGGCGATGAGCAGCCCGCCCGAGGTCTGGGCGTCGAAGAGGACGGCCTTGATGTCCTCGCCGATCCCGCCCTCGAATTCCGCGAGGGCGGCGCTGAACTCCGAGTTCCGCTCGTTGGCCCCCGAGAAGATGCCCTGCCGGGCGTAGTCGAGGACCCCGGGGAAGAGCGGCAGGGCCTCGGCCCAGACCTCCGCCGTGACCCGGCTCTGGAGGGTCATCTGGGCCAGGTGCCCCATCAGGCCGAAGCCCGTGACGTCGGTGCAGGCCGTCGCCCCGTGCCGGACCATGACCTCGGCCGCGGCCCGGTTCAGGGCGGTCATGGACGCGGTCATGGCCTCGACCGCCGCCGCCGAAGCCCGGCCGATCTGGGCCGCGAGCGAGACGATGCCGGTGCCGAGGGGCTTGGTCAGGACGAGGACGTCGCCCGGGCGGGCGCCCGCGTTGGTGACCAGCTCCGCCGCGGCGACGACGCCCGTGACGGCGAACCCGAACTTGATCTCCTCGTCGTTGATGCTGTGACCGCCGAGGAGGACCGTCCCGGCCTCGGCCAAGACGGCCAGGCCGCCGCGCAGGATCTCGGTCATGACCTCGGCCGGCAGGCGTTCGATGGGGAAGCCGATGATCGACAAGGCCGTGACCGGCCGGCCGCCCATGGCGTAGACGTCGCTCAGGGAGTTGGCCGCGGCGACGCGGCCGAAGTCGTAGGGATCGTCGATGCCGGGCGTGAAGACGTCGACCGTCTGGACGACCGTCACGTCCGGGGCCAGGCGGAAGACCCCGGCGTCGTCGGCCGTGGCCGTGCCGACGAGCAGCCTCGGGTCGGAGACGGGCGGCAGGCTCTTCAGGACCTGTTCCAGGTCCTTCTGGCCGATCTTGCTCGCGCAGCCCGCGTTCCGGACGTATTCGGTCAGGCGGACGGGAACCCGCCGGTCCCCGGGCGGGACCTTCTCCCCGGCGCAGGTGCAGACGTTCTTCTCTTTGAACAGGGGGCAGGGGCAGGGATTGCGGGGGTCGCAGACGCAATGCCCCAGCTTGATCGAGCGGGCCATGACCCGCTTCCGTTTCTCTCGAGGGTCGATGACGGCCTCCTTGCGCGGAGGAGGATATCCCCGGCGTGAAGGCGTGTCAAGGAATCCCCCGGCGCTTCGATCGCGCGCGGGCCATTTGACTCACCCGACGGAGGGAGATACATTACCGGCTCGAGGTTTCTCCCCAAGGAGGTCGACATGCCGTCATTTCCTCTCGATCTTCGCAAGCGCATCCTGATCGTCTGGATGGCCCTGCTGGCCGCGGGTTTTCTCACCTTCGCCGCGGCCCAGGGTGCGGGCGAGGCGGGCGCGCCCCAGGCCCTGACCGCTGACGACTACGCCCGGGCCGAGAAGTTCCTCGCCGGCGGCGTCGCCGGCCTCGTGCTGAAGGCGGACGTTCGGCCGACCTGGCTTCCGGACGAGCGCTTCTGGTACCGGAACACACTGGCCGAGGGGGCGTCCGAATTCATCCTGGTCGACCCGGCCCGGGGGACGCGCCGGCCGGCCTTCGACCACGCCGCCCTGGCGGCGGCCCTTTCCAAGGCGGCCGGCAAGACCCTCGAGGCCGCCCGGCTTCCTTTCAACGCCTTCGAGCTCACCGCGGGCGACCGCGCCGTGCGCTTCCGGGCCGAGGGCAAGTCCTGGGAATACGATCTCAAGGCCAAGACCTGCCGCGAGGTCGAGGCCGGCGCCGAGCCCGCGGCCCCGGGGCCGCCGGGCTTCATGGGCGGCCGGCCCGGCTTCGGCGGCGCCCCCGAGTCGCTCTCGCCCGATGGCCGCTGGGCGGCCTTCATCCGCGACGACAACCTCTGGGTCCGCGAGGTCGCGACCAAGAAGGAAACGCGACTCACGACCGACGGTGTCAAGGACTTCGGCTACGCCACCGACAACGCCGGCTGGAGCCGGAGCGACCGGCCGGTCCTGACCTGGTCGCCGGACTCGAAGAGGATCGCGACCTTCCAGCAGGATCAGCGCGGCGTCGGCGAGATGTATCTCGTCGAGACGCGTGTCGGCCATCCCGTGCTCCAGGCGTGGAAGACCCCGCTGCCGGGCGACAAGGTCGTGACCACGATCCAGCGCGTCGTCATCCACCTCGACGGCCCGCGGGTCGTCCGCCTGAAGATGCCGCCCGACGAGCACCGCTCCACGACGACCGACGACATCAAGGACCGCGGCGGCACGGTCGCCGACCTGCAGTGGAGCCCCGACGGCGCGCGGCTCGTCTTCGTCTCGACCTCCCGCGACCACAAGGAGGAGATCGTCCGCGAGGCCGACCCCGAGACGGGCGACGTCCGCGTCGTCCTCGAAGAAAAGGTCCCGACCTACTTCGAGTCGGGCGGCAATTGGCGCTTCCTCCCCAAGACGAACGAGCTTGTGTGGTTCTCGGAGCGCGACAACTGGGGCCACCTGTACCTCTACGACATGGCCACGGGCGTGCTGAAGAACCGGATCACGTCCGGCGAGGGCCTCGTCGACGGCATCGTCCGCCTCGACGAAAAGGCCCGGGTCATCTATTTCACCGGCCTCGGTTGGGAGAAGGGGCGCGACCCCTACTTCCGCCACCTCTACAAGGTCGGCTTCGACGGCCGCGGCCTGGCGCTCCTGACCCCGGAGGACGCGGATCACACCGTCTCTTTTTCGCCCTCCGGCCGTTCTTTCGTCGACAGCTTCTCCAAGCCCGACGTCCCTCCGGCCGCGGTCGTGCGCAACACGGCCGGGAAGCTCCTGGCCAAGCTCGAGCAGGCCGACATCTCGGCGCTCCTGGCCACGGGGTGGCGGCCGCCGCTTCCTTTCTCCGCCAAGGGACGGGACGGCGCGACGGACGTCTACGGGCTCCTCTTCCGGCCCTCGCGCTTCGACCCGGCCCGCAAGTACCCGATCGTCAACAATATCTACCCCGGGCCGCAGTCGGGCAGCGTGGGGAGCCGGAGCTTCTCGCCGGCCCGCGGCGACACCCAGGCCCTGGCCGAGCTGGGCTTCGTCGTCGTCCAGATCGACGGGATGGGCACGCCCAACCGGTCCAAGAGCTTCCACGATGCCTACTACGGCAACATGGGCGACAATACGCTCCCGGACCAGGTCGCGGCGATGAAAGAGCTGGCCGGGCGGTACGCCTGGATCGACATCGACCGGGCCGGGATCTACGGCCACTCCGGCGGCGGTTACGCGACCTGCGACGCCATGTTCCGCTACCCGGACTTCTTCAAGGTGGGCGTCTCCCAGGCCGGGAACCACGATAACCGCGGCTACGAGGACGACTGGGGCGAGAAATATCAGGGACTGCTCGTCAAGAACGCGGACGGGACGTCGAACTACGACGACCAGGCCAACCAGAACCACGCCAAGAACCTCAAAGGGAAGCTGCTGCTGGCCCACGGCACCACGGACGGCAACGTCCCGCCCTACCTGACCCTCCTCGTCGTGGACGAGCTGATCAAGGCCAACAAAGACTTCGATCTCATCCTCTTCCCCAACCGCAGCCACGGCTTCGGGAGCGAGCCCTACATGATCCGCCGGCGCTGGGACTATTTCGTCCGCCACCTCCTCGGCGCCGAGCCGCCCAAGGAGTACCCGATGAAGCCGGCCGCGCCGCGGCGGCGCTAGGGCTTTCACGGGAACGGAGGACATCCATGAAAGCCCTGGCGGGGATCTCGGCGGTGCTTTTAGCCTTTTCGGCCCTGGCCGCCCAAGAGGCGCGCCCGGTCCGCGACGATGTCGGCTTCTGCTGGAACCCGGCGAGCATGCGGCTGCTCGTCGACTATCTCCAGGCCCGGGAGAAGGACCGCTTCGAGCCCGAGGGCCTGGTGGCGGCGATCGCTCCCCACGACGACTACCTCCTGGCCGGCCGCGTCGATTACCCCCTGTTCGAGATCCTGCGGGCCAAGGAGGTCGTCGTCTTCGGGGTCACGCACGGCACGGTCCGGAGCGAGATCGGCGACCCGCACGGGATCTTGATCTTCGACGAATTCAAGACCTGGCCCGGGCTGACCGGGCCGCTGTCCGTCTCCGGGTTGCGCGAGGTCCTGAAGAAGCGCCTCGACAAGAGCGTCTACACGGTCAGCAACAAGGCCCACACGATCGAGCACTCCATCGAGGCCGAGGTCCCCTGGCTGCAGTACTTCAATCCGGGCGTCAAGATCACGCCCGTCATGGTCACGGGCATGCCCTTTGCGAAGATGGAGGAGGTCGCGGCCCGGGTCGCGGAGGTCATCGCCGCCGAAATGAGAGCCAAGGGGCTCGTCGCCGGCAAGGACATCTTTTTCCTGATCTCGTCCGACGGCAACCACTACGGCCAGGATTTCAAGAACTCGCCGTTCGGCGAGGGCGAGGCCGCCTGGCTCGAGGCCCGGGCGCTCGACCAGCGGCTGATCCGCGAATATCTGACCGGTGTCATGGACGAAGGCAAGGTCGAAGGCCTGACCAAGGAGCTCTGGGGCGCGACATATCTCGATTACCGCAACACCTACTGGTGCGGGAAATATTCCATTCCCTTCGGCCTGCTGGCGGTCCAGAAGATCCTCGCCCTGACGGAGAATAAGAAGGTGAGCGGCCTGCTCTTCCGCTATTCCGACAGCTACAGCGAAGGCGCGCTGCCGCTCACGAAGACCGGCATGGGGCTCACGGCGCCCTACTCACTGCGCCATTGGGTCAGCTGGTGTTCCATCGGGTACTACGTCATCCCCTGATCGGGGAGAGCATCCTATGACCGGCCGCATGACAGATCTGATCGGGAAGCCGGCGTCGCTCATCCCGACGCCGGCGCTGGTCGTCGAGATCGAAGCCCTGGAGCGCAATCTGCGCTTGATGTCCGGCTTCTTCGCCGGCCGCCACGCGAAGTTGCGCCCGCACTTCAAATCGCACAAGTGCGTCACGATCGCCCGGCGTCAGCTCGAGGCCGGCAACGCCGTGGGCATCACCTGCGCCAAGCTTTCAGAAGCGGAGGTCCTGGCCGCGGGGGGGATCCGGGACATCCTTATCGCCAACGAGATCGTGGGACCGGGCAAGCCCGAGCGGGTCGCCGAGCTGGCCCGGGCCTGCCGTCTCACCGTCGCCGTGGACGACGAGTCCCAGGTGCGTCAGCTCTCCGCCGCGCTGGCCGGGACGCGCGCCGCCGTCGGCGTCCTGGTCGAGGTGGACATCGGATTGCACCGTTGCGGCGTCCCGCCCGGCGAGCGGGCGCTCGAGATCGCCCGGGCCGCGGCGGCCGTCCCCAACGTCGATTTCCGCGGCCTCCAGGCCTACGAGGGCCACTGCACGACCGTCCTCGACCCCGAGGACAGGCGACGGCAGGTCCTCGTCTCGATGCGGAAGGCCGTGGCGACAAGGCGGCTCATCGAAGCGTCCGGCCTGCCGGTCCGGGTCCTCAGCGGCGGCGGGACGGGAACGTATGATATGACCGGCCTCATGGACGGCGTCGACGAGGTCCAGGCCGGTTCCTACGCCTTGATGGACCATTACTACGCGAAACGACGGCCCGAATTCGCCGTCGCCCTCAGCGTGATCACGACCGTCATCTCGAGCAACGGCTCGGACCACGCCGTCCTGGACGTCGGCGTGAAGGGGGTCGGGACGGATCTCGGCCCTCCCGTCCTGGCGGACGGCCCTGATGACGAGATCTCCCGCTTCGAGTCGGAGGAGCACGCGTCCGTCAAGGTCGGCGGCCGGCCGCTAAAGGTAGGGGACAGGGTCAGACTGTTCCCCTCGCACGGCTGCACGACCTGCAACCTGCACAGGCGCATCTTCGCCCTTCGGGACGGCCTCGTCAAGGACGTTTGGCCGATCGAAGGCAGCGGCTGCCTCGAATAGCGCGTCGACGCTCGAAGGACGATCAAAGGACGGCCGGCCTTCCAGAAGGGTCTTATTGCCGCTGAACTGGCCCAAATTCAGGCCCTGCCGGAAGCGGATCGGCCGGACCCGAACAACAGCCCCGCGCCGGCGATCGGGAGGCAGACCAGCACGGCCGGGGCCGGCCCCGACCCTGCCGCGGCGCCCTTTTCCAGGTTCGCCCGCAGGGCGGGCACCGCCTCGCGGCGGACGAGGACCATGAGACACCCGCCGAGGCCCGCTCCTGCGAGCTGCGCCCCGGCGACGCCGTCAGTCGCGATCGCGATGTCCACCATCCGGTCGATCGCGGGGAGACTGCAGGCGTAGCGCCCGGGCTGCCAGGCCAGCTGGGCCCGCTCGATCCTGGCCGGGTCTTGGCTTTCCAGGTCCTCGACAAGCCGCAGAAGATACGCGTCCGAGGCCGGAGCCCGGAAGGGCTCGGCTTCACCGTTCGCGTTCCGGACGGTCACGCGGTCGCCGTCATGGGACGCCTTCATCATCCGCCCGATCTCGCCGATCCGGCCCGCGCGCAGGAGGCCCGCGTAGAGCCGGGCCCGCTCGCATTCGGCCAGGCCGAAGAGGACGACACCGCGGATGGGATAAAGGCCGTCGCCGGGCTCCGCGTGGCTCGCCCAGAACGGCCTGAGGTCCTCCCCGGGGAGCAGCGCCTCGAGCCCGGCCCGCGTCGACTCCTCGGGCAGGCGGAGCAGGATGCGGTAGATCGAGCTGAGCGGCAGGCCGAGGGTGCGGACATTGACGTCGCGCAGGTGTCGGAGGGCCGGGGCGAGGATCGGATGGAATTTCCGGATGAGCCGGAGTCCCAGCCGGTAGCAGGCGATCCGGTGGTTGAACTGGTCCCTGGCGCCGCCGCTCTTGCGGGCCCGCAGGCCGGAATCGACGACGGCCATTACGTACCCGTCGGGGAAGGGCACGGCGTCCTCGACCGTGAAATCGAAGAAGCCGACCTTGATGACTGTCCCCCGGCGCCCCAGCCGGATCGCGGCGTGGTCGGCGCTCCCGCCGCGCGTGCCGGCGAACCACTCGCCCTCGCCGCAGAGATCGACGAACTGGGCCGGGAACGTCTCGAGGCCGTTCGCGGCGATCGTCGCCTCGGCCGCGCCCACCACCAGGCTCGACGAGGAGCTCAGGCCCGCGGCCGGCGGGATATCGCCCGAGACGGCGATGTCCAGCCCCCGTAGCCTGCGATGGGGGAACTTCTTCTGGAGACGGAGGACGGCCGCCTTGACGTATTGCGACCAGTCGCCGCCCGCCTCGCGGACCATCTCCCGGACCTTGTCGCTTTCGATGAGCGAGAGCCAGTCGTCCCAGGGCAGGCCGGCGACCAATTCCGAGATCGAGAACTCGCGGTCGGGATAGCGGCCGCGGTCGACGTTGAAGAGCCGGACGCGATCGTCCTGCCGCGGACAGATGGCGAGGAGCGTCTCGAAGCCGATGGTCATCAGGTTGCAGTTTCCGCCCTGGTGGTCGATGTGCCGGCCCATGACGTTGAGCCGGCCGGGGGAGCGGACGAGGAGCACCCGGCTCGAAGGATCGATGACCGTCGCCGCCTTGGCCAGGAGCGTCCGGAAGGCCTCCCGCCGCTCCTCGATCACAGCGGGGTCCTGGCCGTAGATCGTCCGGAGCTCGGCTTCGAGCGGGGAGGCCGCGACGGCGGCCCCGCCGAAAAGGGCGATCCAGTCGCGGAGCGGCCGGAAGGAATCGCCCTCCGGGAGGCCCGGCGCCTCGCCGCCCTTGCGCCGCTCCAGGAGGATGGACTCGACGGCCAGGAGCTCGGCCGGGTTGTTGTAGCCGAGGATCGCGTCCGGCCGCTCGACCCGAAGGGCCCCGACCTTGAACCGCGCCCCGGAAAGCGCCTCGACGATCGCGGAGAGATACTCCTCTTTCTGGGCGTTGTCGCGGTCGAGGCGATCCAAGGCGAAGCGCAGGGCCGAGGCCTTGGCCACATAGATCGAGTTGTTCAGCCAGCGGCTGCGGCGGACCTCGTCGGGGCTGAGCTCGATCCCGGCGCCGTCCGGCGTCCGGAACCGGAAGCTCTCCCGTCCCTCAGGGATGAGCGGAAGGAGCGCCGCAACCGGCCGGTTCTCGTTGACGGCCGTCCAGAGCTCGCCGAACGCGGCGGCGAGCTTCGCCTCCGGGGCCGGCGTCTGCGGAGCGGAGAACTCCCTTTCGATGATGTCCTTGGCCGCGATCGCCGTCAGGGTCCCCTGCGCCGACCGTGCCCTCAGGTTCCGGAAGATCTGGCGTTGGCGGATGTCGGCGTCCTCGACGATAGCCAGGGTCTCGCCCCGAGTCGATTCGATGAGGCGGCCGCGGTCCGAACCGGGCGGCCCTGGCGAAACGGCCAGCGCCAGGTCGAGCTCCTGGTCCGAGAACAACATGAAGAGCCGCTCGAGGACCTCGGGATCGACGATCCGGTCGCCGGCCGCGAGCAGCAGCGAGGCCCCGGGCGCGATCCCCTCGAGCGCCCGGAGCCCGGCCCGGGCCGCGTCGGCCGTGCCCAGGGCCTCGGCCTGGGTGGCAAAAACGGCGTCCGGGAAAGCCTGCCGGACCGTTCCGATGACTTGATCCGCCATCGTCCCGACGACGACGATGTGCCGGGTGATGCCCGACTTGGTGTAGATGGCCAGGGCGCGGTTGATGGCCGGGACCCCGTCGACCGGGAAGCAGACCTTGTGGCAGGTCGCCGAGAGCATGCGCGAGCCCTTGCCCGCCGCAAGGATGACGCTGAACCGGGGCGCGGGGATCATCGCCGCTTGGCCGCCTCGGCCCGGGCCTCGGCCAGCACGTCGGCGATGAGGACGGGCCGGCCGCCTTGGGCCTTGCTCCGGTCGGCGGCGGTCATGAACGCGTAGATCTCGACCGTCTCGTCCTCGGCGACCGGCGGCCGGCCGGTGGCGAAGAACTCGGCGACCGCCTTCAGCATGGGCGTGTAGTCGCTGCCCATCGGCAGGTATTCGATCTTCTTTTCGGCGAAGACCGTCCCGCCGTAGCTGTGCTCGCTCGAGCGGAGCCCGCGGAACGTCCCGATGCGCCCCTCCTCCCATTGGCCCACGCAGAACTCGGTGTCGTCCGTCCGGAAACGGCTCACGGAAAGACAACCGGTGCCCATGACCGCGTAGAGGATCTCGACGCCGTGGATGCCGTACCAGAAGAGGTCCGGATGGGTCGGCTCCAGGGCGGCCCAGCTGAAGGCGTCGGCGCCCTTGACCGCCCCCTGGGACCCGCCGCGGAGCTCCAGGGCGCCGGGGATCCAGCGGAGGGACGAGGCGCTGAAAACGGGGATCTTCTTCGCCCGGGCCGCGTCGAAAAGCGTGATGATGTCCGCGAGGGTGGCGGCCATCGGCTTGTCGATATAGAGGGGCTTGCCCGCCTCGATCGCCGGCAGGGCCTGTTCGAGATGGACGCGGCCGTCGTTCGACGTGAGCAGGACGAAGTCGATCTTCCGGAGGAGCGTCGGGATCGAATCGACGATCTCGATCCCCATGTCCCGCATCTCTTTGAGATACCCCGGCACGCGCGAGACGCTGGACTCGATGTCCCGGCTTCCCTGGGGGTAGGCGGCGACGACCCGCAACCCCTTGAAATCCTCCGCCGAGGCGTTCCGGGCGTTGAATGTGCGGGCGAAAGCCGGAGCATGAGAAGTATCAAGGCCGATGAGGCCGACGCGCTTCCCGGCTTCGGCCGCACTGATCAGGTCCACTGTTTGGCCGAGCTCGCGCACCTTGAGATTGCGGAAGGCGTAAGCGCCGTTGTGGTCCTGGAGAGCGATGTGGCCCCTCTTCTTCCGGGCGAAGGCCTCGATCCTGGCGAACTTGCTCTCGGCGAGGCTCTTCTCGAACGACGCGGCGGCCGTGTCGACGTCCACGACCTTGACGCCGTTGAGCCAATGCTCGATCCGCGTTCCCTGGAAGAGGATGCGCGACCTGTTCCATTGGCCCGCAGGCCGCGCGGCCGTGCCCGGCGTCGCCGGGACCAGGTCGTAGAGGCTCCCGGATCTCTGCTTCGGCGTCAGCGGCTCGGGAAAGCCGCGATCGTCGATCAGCTGATATTCGTACCCGAGCGTGCCGCGGGAGGGGCGGCCGTCGCTCGTGAGGCTCTCGTCGACGTTGTACTTGACCCCGCTGTTGGCGCCCTTGGCCACCTTCCATTCGAAAGCGAACTCGAGATCGACGAAGGCCTCTCGGGTGATGATGTCGCCGCCGAGGACCGGCTGGCCGTCCGGCAGGGTCGCCCCGGCAGGCGAATCCGCCCTGACGATCGATCCGTCCTTCACGCCCCAGATGCGTTCGGGGACCGTCTCGCTCCCGACGCCCCGCCAATCCGCGAGGTCCCGGCCGTTGAAGAGGAGCCGCCAACCTTGGGCCTCCTCCTGCGGGGTCAGCGCGTTGGGCGCCGCGGCCGCCCGCCCGGCCTGTTGGGCCCCGCCCAGGGACTGCCGGTGGCCGGCCGTGAGGATGGCCCCGACCGCCAGGAGCCCCAGGACCGCGAAACGAGCCGGCCTCTTCCTGTTGATGCTCGCCTGCATTCTGTCCATCGAGGTCCTCCTCAGACGGCGGCTTTCTTCGAGGGGATGAGGAACGTCGCCAGGACGGCGGCGGCCCCCGCGACGATGAACGTCATCACCCGCGCGGTGATCGCCTTGTCGAGGCCGGTGCTGATCCAAAGGACGGTGAAGAGCAGGCCGGTGACGATCGTCACCAGGGCGGCCCACCCGTGAAAGCGCTTCCAGAACAGGGTCGACAGGATGACGATCGAGAAGGTGCTGCCGATGCCGGCCCAGACGTAGCCGACCAGCGTGTAGATCAGGTTGGACGGGGACACGTAGGCGAGCGCCAGGGCGGCCGCGGCCAGGAGGGCCGTGATGGCCCGCGACCGCGCGAGGCTCGTCCGGCGGGCCCGCTCCTTGTCCTTCATGAGCGGCGTGATGATGTTCTCCGAGAGCTCCGACGCCGAGAGGATGAGGAGCGAATCGGCCGTCGAGACCATGGC
>Ga0172365_10002040_pt1 | contig 14732 bp, 15 predicted proteins | sample LakKivSesite48cm_FD_114535 | JGI IMG/M metagenome (GOLD analysis project Ga0172365, IMG submission 114535) | Sediment microbial communities from Lake Kivu, Rwanda - Sediment site 48cm | ecosystem: Environmental > Aquatic > Freshwater > Lake > Sediment | place: Rwanda: Western Province, Lake...
AAAGCGAAGGAGCTGATATAGGATGCCGAGAGGTTACGCTGGAAAGTTTCTGGACGTCGACCTGTCCAATGACAAGATAAAGGACGTTACGTTCAGCGACGAGGTCCTCATGAACTACGTCGGCGGAAGAGGGCTCGCATCAAGAATCCTGTGGGACAGACTTGGCAAAAAATGGCGGAAGGTGGACCCGCTTGGACCCGAAAACCTGTTCATGGCGATGCTGGGTCCGATGACCGCGATCCATCCAGGAGCACGGGTCTGCATAACGGGCAAGTCGCCCCAGTGCAACGGCATAATCGGCTCCACGTGCAGCGGCGAGTTCCCCTCGGAGCTCAAGTGCGCGGGGTACGACGGCGTCATCGTCTCTGGGAAGGCTGAAAAGCCCGTCTACATCCTCGTAACGGACGACCACGCCGAAGTCAGGGACGCCAAGAACGTCTGGGGCACCGAGTCCCCCGCCACGATCAGAATCATGAACAAGGAAGTCCGCGAAGAGCTCTCTAGAAGGTACCCGAAGGTGGGCTTGTGGAAGGAGCCCGGGATGATTTACTGCGGTCCAGCGGGCGAAAACCGTGTTAGGACGGCAGCAGTGCTCCAGAAGATCAGCCACGCCGCGGGCTACGGCGGCTACGGTGCCGTAATGGGCTCGAAGAACCTTAAGGCGATTGTCGCTAAGGGGAGGAAGCCGCTTCCCGACGTAGCAAGCCCGGGCGCCGTGAAGCTTCTGTGGAGGGAGGTTGACAAGAGGCTCTGCAACAGGGAGCGCGAGTGGCCGACCGTCCACGGGACGGGTTACGCGGGCTACACGACGGGGGCGGAGAGCAGCTCCGAGCCAATCAGGAACTGGCAGGAGGAGTGGCACGACGAGAAGGGCTACGGCGGACCAAAATTCGACTACAGGTACTGGGTGAAGCGGATGTGGAGCGACTTCAACTGCGCCGCGTGCTGCATGAAGCTCTCCGTCATCAAGGCTGGACCCTACAAGGGAACCTTCACCGACGACCCCGACTACGAGCTGCAGGCCTACTGCGGGCCGAACCTCGGAACCTTCGAACCAGCAAAGTGCATCTACATGTCGGCGCTCATGGACTATCTGGGCTTTTCGGGCATCAACGGACCCAACACCCTCGCCTTCGCCGCGGAGCTCTACCAGAGAGGCATCCTCACGGAGAAGGACCTCGGGTTCAAGCTGAACTGGGGGGACATCGAAGCGTTCGAGAAGCTGGCGAGGAAAATCGTCAGGCGGGAAGGCATCGGTGACGTGCTCGCGGAGGGCACGTACAGGGCGGCTTTAAAGATTTCCGAGATGAAGGGAGTTGACGTTACAAAGTACGCGGTTCACGTCAAGGGCGTGGAGATTGGAGCCCACGGGACCCGAAGCGGAGAGGACTACAACCCCATCGGGTACGCCTGCTCGCCCCAGTGCGGGGACCACACGTCCGGGGTCCGCGACGCCTACGGCGACATGGGGGCGGTGTTCCACGACTCAGCCGTCGTCTGCAACTTCGCCCTCGACTGGGAGCTCCTCTGGGACTACTACCGCGCAATCACGGGTTGGACGACCACGCAGGACGAGTGGAACCGAGTCCTTGGGCACAGGATATTCCACATACAGAGGGCGGCGTTGCTGCTCGGGGGGCCCGACATCGTTTGGGACCCCGCGGTCCACGACGACAATCCGCCGAGGTACTACGAGCCGCTGCCTTCGGGACCGTACAAGGGCAAGACGACCGACAGGAAAGAGGTCTTGAAGCAGAGGAAGCGGTACTACAAAGCCATCGGCTGGGACAAGAACGGCGTCCCCAAGTCGGAGGTCCTCAAGAAACTTGGATTGGACGACGTCGACAAAGAGATGGAGAAGCTGAGAAAGTAAGCCTCCCCGTCATCCCTTATTTCATTTTTTGGGAAGACATGAATAATCGTAGTTAGGAATGTGGTTGAACCGTGAAGGTAAATGTCAAAGCGCTAGGGCGCCTCTCAGCCAGTCTGGGAAACGAGAGAGCTGTCGAGCTTGCGGACAAAGCCACAATAGGCGACCTACTATCCGTGCTGAAGGAAAAAACAGCAGCAGTTCAGAGGGAGGCACTTTTCAGATTCGACCGCGCCGAACCCGAACTCACAGTACTCCTCAACGGACAAAACGTTCAAACCCTCGACGGACTAACAACCGCCTTAAAAGACGGAGACCTAGTCCTTCTGCTGCCGTCAATATACGGCGGGTAAACCTCATTTTCTCGTTTTTCCTTTACCAAAGTAATTCTATGTACTTCATGGCGCCACACGAATCTCGAATATTGGAGAACGTGTTTCTACCAAAAGCTTTATTAATTCGATTAGCATCAAATTATATTCGATTAAAAACAAATTCAATTCAATGAAAATAGAGTTGAGTTCTATGTTCGGAAAAAAGGACGACGAAGAAATCAAGAACCTCAGAGAGCAGGTCGAAAAGCTCAAGGAGCAGATAAACGGGCTCTCGAAGCAGCTCGAACCCAAAAAGGAAGAGGAACAACCCGAAAAAGTGGAAGAGCCTAAAGCGGAGGAGCCGAAAATCGAGCAGTCTACAGAACCATGCGACGCTACTCGGAAATTCGAGTCCAACCCGCAATTCGACTTCGGCGGCATGGTCGAGGGCATCATGAACAACGTGATGAAGGACCTAGACCGCACACTAGGCGGGGTTTCCCAAAAAATCAGACCCGAAGATTTCACCAAAAACATGACGGAAAAATTCGCTCCGAAAGAAACTCCGAAGGTCAACCCTAAGGCTGCAGCGGACCTGATGAACGCCCTTGGGCACGAGAACAGAGTCGCAATCCTCGGCGAGCTCGTTTCTGGCGGATGCTACGCAAGCGACCTTCAGGCGAAGATTCCTGACATAAGCGCCAGCACCCTATCGAGCCACCTGGACGTGCTTGAGAAGGCTGGGCTCGTTGTTCAGGAGAAGGCTCGTGGACGATACCTCATCACGATGTCTGGAAGGCTCGCGTACCAGATGGCGAACGAGATTGCGAAACAGGCTGAACAAAATTCGCTGTAGCATCATTTCCCCCTAAAATGAACACGTCGTGTTGGTGAATTCAAAATGAAAGTAAATATTGAAACAAAGGAATACGCGAAAATGGCTTTGACCGTTACCGGAGGCATCCTCCTAGGGTACATGGTCTTCTTCATGTTCGCATTATTCTGAAAAGACTGATGAATTGTAAATCTGGTCACTTTTTTACAGAACAGTTAACTAAAGTGACCATGCCATTGTTTCTGTAAAAGCGTACAACATTGATAGTGAGCTGCGATGGAGACCCCCGTAACCTGCGAGGACCTAGTCAAGGTTTACAACGGCAAAAAAAAGGTCACGGCGCTCGACCACCTCAGCCTGAACGTTAGAAAGGGCGAGGTATTCGGGCTGCTTGGACCCAACGGCGCGGGGAAGACGACCCTCGTCAGGATCTTTACTACGCTTCTCAAGGCAACAAGCGGTCACGCAGAGGTCGGCGGCTTCGACGTCGACAAGGACGAAAACAAGGTGCGCCAGATCATCGGCTACGCAGGCCAAGACTCCGAAAGGTCCGCGTATTGGAGGCTCAGCGTCCGAGAGAACCTTCTGTATTTCGCTTACGCGTTGAGGGACATTCCCTACAAGGTGTCGAAGGAGCGGGCTGAGGAGATTGCCGAGGGCGTGGGCTTCACGGACCGTATGGACAGGCACTTCATAGCGCTGTCGGGGGGCGAAAAGCAGCTCGTCATCGTCATGAGGGCCATCATACACAACCCGCAGGTGTGCTTCCTCGACGAGCCCTCCAAGAGCCTTGACCCATTGACGGGGCACCGGGCACGAACCTACCTCAAGAAGTACGCCCGGGACCACGGGATGACCCTCGTTATCACGACGCACAACATGCTCGAGGCTGAAGAGGTCTGCGACAGGCTGGCTCTGGTTGACCACGGGGCGATAAAGTTCATCGGCACGTCCTCCGAGTTCAAGAGGCGGGTCACCGTGAAGGAGACACTGGAGATTGGAGCCAACAACCTCAGCAAAGAGCTGGAGGCGAACCTTTCGGCGCTTCCCGGCGTCACGAACTTGGTTAAAGAGCAGAGCGTGCGGCTTTACTGCGACGACGCCTTCAACATTTTGACCGACGTTGTGGAACTGCTTAAGCGTTCGGGCTTGAAGGTCCCGGTGCGGATGGTTGAGCCTTCCCTTGAGGACGCGTTCGCGTTCTTCGTGGAGAACGGCGAAAAAGAGGTGAAGACAAATGCCTAGCGCATTTAAACTGTTTTACATGTCGGTCTGGCGAAACCTTCTGACGATGACGCGGTACAAGGCGAACTTCGTTTTTGAGATGCTGGGAAGCTTCCTGTTCGGGTTCGGTATGCTGATTTTCGCCATGGCGTTTGACACCAATATGCTCAGCAACCTTGTGGGCTCAACCAACTATGTCGCCTTCATAATACTCGGTATCAGCTACCAAAGCTGGCAGAACACGGCTCTTTGGGGCTCAGCGGGCATGTTCCAGGGCGAACTTAGTTCAGGACAAATCGACTACACGTTCAGCTGCCCGTTCTCGAGGTACTGGTACATCACGAGCAACATAGCCGCCTCAGCGCTGCAGTCTACAATATTCTTCACGCCAATGTTTTGCGTGGCGCTGTACTTCACGAGCTCAACCCTGACCCCGTTCGGGGTCTTCCTCGGACTGACGGCTACCATGATCTCAGTGGCAGCGGTAGCACAATTAGGCGCCATATTCGCCAGTCTGGTCCTGAAGTACAGGCAGACCACTGCGATCTTTAGCTTCTTCAACTTCGCGTTCCAAATGCTCACGGGCATGTTCGTCCCGTTCCAGCTGCTTCCAGCGGTGCTGCAGATGGCCGGGTACGCTTTGCCTATAACCTTCGGCATGGACCTTCTGAGGTACTACGTCATGAACACGCGGCCGATCATGCCCGTCGAGTACGAGTGGGTGGGACTTTTCCTGCAGCTAATCATCCTTGCCGTGGTCGCGAAGTTGACGGTCATGTACCTCGAAAAGTCAGCTAAAGAGCAGGGGCTACACTACCTTTAAGGCGTGGATGCCGTCTCATCCTGAAAATGGGTAATGTCGGCTTTATACCGAAGGTCACGTTTTTCGACTTCAGTGAAGACTGGTTTTCTCCTCGACGGCTAGTCAGATAGTTGCTTATCCCCATAACTCTTATCTGAAGATTCATTTTATTTGTTTGAGGAACTTTCGAATTGCAGCTCAACCTTAAAGGCAAAGCCGCGATTGTGACCGGCGGAGCGTCAGGCGTGGGCAGAGGAATCGCGTTAGGACTTGCGGAAGAGGGCGCGTGCGTGGTCATCGCGGACATCGACGGCGAGAAAGCCTTGAAAACGGAACGCGAAGTAAGGGAAAGGTTCCCCGGAGCCGCCTGCGTCGCCCGCGAGGTGGACGTGACGCGCGAGGAAAGCGTCAAGCGCCTGGTCGAGGAGACCGTCGGCAGGTTCGGCGCGGTTCACATCCTCGTGAACAACGTGGGCGTCGTAATCCCCCACTTCATCCAGGACGTCACGGCGAAAGAGTTCGAGACAACGATGAGAGTGAACGTGGAGGGGGCAGTCCACTGTGCAAAAGCAGTCACTCCGCACATGAAGCGCCAAGGATACGGCAGAATCGTCAACATCAGCTCGATGTCGGGCGTCGTGGGCAGCGCCGGGCTGTCGGTCTACTCCATGAGCAAGTTCGCCCTGAGGGGACTCACCCACGCTTTGGGGCGCGAAATGGGGCAGTTCGGCGTCACCGTGAACGCGGTAGCGCCGACCGACATTTACGAAGCGGGAGCCTGGAGCCAGAACCCAAGCCTCTACGAAATCTCCATGGAGAAGGAGGGGGCGAAATCTCCCGAAGAATTAGTGAAGAGCAGAATCGGCAAGATTCCCGTCAGAAGGGCGTGCACGGTTGAGGACGTGGCGAATTTGGTCGTCTTCCTTTGCTCTGAGAGGGCGGGCTTCATCAACTGCCAGACCATCTTGCTCAACGGCGGCTTGGCGCCAACTTGAGCAAGTGCCCACTTTGAATAAACTTTGGTCTTTTATCCTATTTTTTAGTTTTTGCGGTCTTAAGGAACTCGTCCACTTCCTTGCGTGAGGGGATGCCCGCTCTGCCTCCGACTTTCCTGCATTTCATCGCGGCCACGGCATTAGAGAACTCGGCGGTCTTCCTCAGGTCCCAATTGTGCAGGATTCCGTAGATGAACGCGCCGTGGAACACGTCCCCGCTTCCCGTCGTGTCCACGACGTCGACCTCGAAGGCCGGCTGCACGAACGCTTCCCCCTTCGACCTGCACAGGCACCCCTTCTCGCCCAGCGTGAACACGGTGGTCTCAGGCCCCAGGGAACTAACCTTCTCAGCTGCCCTGAAGTAGTCGCCGCCTGAACCGATTCTCTTAGCAAAAGTTTCCGAGCCTATGACGACGTCGGCCAGCCTCACCATCTTCTGCAGCTGCGAATCTACGGTGTCGATGTCCAGAACAACCGTTTTGCCCGCCTCTCTGAACCATCTGGCTGCCGCCAGAGCCGCTTCGGGTTCGTGGTAGTCGACGTGGAGTATTTTCGCCGAGAGCATGAACTCCTCGTCCAGCTCGTCGGGAGCCAGGGGTTTTAGTTGTTTGTGCCAGAGTATGGTCCTTTTTCCTGTTTCCTTGTCGACGATTGAGAACGCGAAGACCGATAAGCCGCCCCTTTCGACCACCACGTGGCTGGTGTCCACGCCTTCCCTCTTGAATTCGCCGACTATGAACCTGCCCATCTCGTCGTCTCCGACCTTCCCCACGTAAGAAGCATTCATTCCCAGCCTGGAAAGGGTCACCATGGCCGTTGCCGCTTCTCCTCCTCCCTGGCGGTGAACCTCCAGCATCCTCAGCCTCTCGTCCATCGCCGGATAGTGGGGAACCACGCCTAAGAAGTCGCAGGCAGAAGCCCCCAGCCCGATTACGTCGAACATTTTTTTCTCGCCGCCTACAACCTTGCCCACAGAGTTTATGGCTACGTAATATTATTTTAAAGCTGTTATACCGAAATCTCAAGCACGTAATATGTTTTGTGCCTTGCAGACTGACCCCTAGAAACTGATAAATATCAAATACTCGACTTGTGCATGAAACAAAATGTCAACCCCCAAAGTAGGCTTCATTCCGTGCGGCGTCCACGAAAAAATGATAGACACCTTCGGTCGCCCCCTGATCAACCGCCAAATGATCGAGCAGGCGGCGAAAAGCCTGAAGGACGCTGGGTTCGACGTTTGCAGATACAGCGAAATCGTACGCACAAAGAAAGATGCAGCAGCGGCAGTTAGCAGCGTGGAAAAAGAAAACGTTGACTGCGTAATACTTTATGTGGCTTCGTGGCTTTGGGCGTCGGAGCTCGTCGGCGCAGCGTCTTTGTGTTCCAGGCCGATTCTGATTTGGACGACGCCGATTTCGCAGGGCTGGGGGACCGGCGGGGCGCTGGTGCTTCACGGGGCGTTCGACGAGGTCGGCCTCAAGCACAAGTTCGTCTACGGCTTCCCAGATGACCCCGAGACCCAGAAAAAAATAGTGGGCTACGTCAAGGCGGCAAAGGTATTGAAGCAGCTGAAGGGTTCGACCGTTGGCTTGATTGGGGGAATCAGCATGGGCGCCACTCCGGGGAGGGTCGACGAAGCCGTGTGGATGCAAAAGTTCGGCGTCACCGTGGACCACGTCGACCAATATGCGGTTATTCAAAAAGCTGAACGGATACCGAAGGACGAAGTCGCACGGGAATACGAGGAGCTGAAGAACGTCGCGGGCGAGGTCCCACCGTTCGACGGCGTCATGGACCACTCCATTAGGCTGTATCTAGCTATGAAGAAGGTCATTAAAGAGAACTCTTTCAACTTCACTGCCCTCAAGTGCTTCCCAGAAGTCAGCGACAACTACGCCACCGCGTGCCTCGCCCAGAGCCTGCTCGGGAACGAGGACTTCACAAGCGCGTGCATAGGAGACCTGAACACGGCCCTCACGGCGTACATTCTTCAAATGCTAAGTGGCTCTTCGGTTTTTAACCCCGACATTCAGCGAATAAGGAAAGGCGACAACGTCGTGGTGATGACTTCCGACGGAACCTGCCCCTTAAACATCGCGGAAGACAAGAACGGAGTCAAGCTCAGCAAGAGGGGAGTGTTCGGGGAAGGCGACGCGGACGGAATCTGCGTGGGCCTCGTGTGCAAGCCCGGAACAGTGACGCTTGCCCGGATGACGAGAATCAAGGGAAAGTACTTCATGCACATCTCCCTCGGCGAGTCGTATGTTCCGCCCAAGCCAAAGCTGCAGAAGGAGCTGAACGAGTGCGGCTTTCCCTGCTGGCCCCACGCCTTCGTAAAGCTCGATGGAGATGTCGAACGGTTCGTCCAGAACCAGAGGAGCGAGTACATCTCAATGTGCTACGGTGACCTGAAGGAGGAGCTGCTGGACCTCTGCTACCTGCTTGACGTTGAGCCGATAATCACGGATTAAAATGAGTGACAAAGACCCGTGATAACCAAACGGTCAAGAGTGAAAGACGCCATTGCGCACGAAGACGTGGACGTAGTGCCTTGGCAGATGGACCTGACGAGTCCAATACGAGTGAAGGTAGCGAAACATTATGGGGACGCCCGTCTCGAGGACCCCCGCTTTTTCGACGAGTGGCTTGGCAACCACTTCAGAAGCGTCGAACCCAAGAGCCGAGGGCAATTTCACGGACTCGAAGAGGAAGTAAGCCCGGGACTGTGGCGGGACGGGTGGGGCATAATCTGGGACACGAGGGGACTCTATGGCGAAGGAGAGTGGGGTCGCCCCGTCAACTGCGTCCTCAAGGAGCCATCGTTAAGCGGCTTCAAATTTCCCGAACCACCCGCCAAGGCGGCTTTTTCGCATTTTCCCCGATTCATCGAGGACAACAAGGATTACTTCATTCTTGCCGATCAGGCGCACCTCTTTGAGACGGCTTGGGCTTTGAGGGGCATGCAGAACCTCATAATAGACATGTACCGAAACCCAGAGTTCGTCGAGGACCTGATGGACGGCGTGACCGAGTATTACCTAGCCACAATTAAGCAGATGCTGAAGTACGACGTAGACGCGGTCAGCTTCGGGGACGACTGGGGCTACCGCGACGGCCTTCTCATGGGCGTCGAGAACTGGCGCAGGTTCATCAAGCCTAGGATGGCGAGGATGTTTGCGCTCGTGAAAGAGGCGGGAAAATCCACGTACATCCACTCGGACGGGAACGTTACAGCGATCTTTCCAGACCTGATCGAGATAGGCTTGGACGTTTACAACCCGTTCCAGCCGGAAATCATGAACGTTTACGAAGTGAAGAAAAAGTTCGGGGACAGGCTTTCCTTCCACGGAGGCATCGGAATCCAAAAACTACTACCCTTCGGATCCCCTAAGGAAGTCAAGGAAACCGTGCAACGCATGATTAGGGAGGTAGGAGCGGGTGGAGGATACATCCTGGGACCCTCCCACTCCATTCTGGCGGATTCCCCGCTAAAAAATGTCATAACCCTAATAGAAACTGTCAAAAACCAGTGAATGTCTGGTTTTAAGAATCTAGTTGGGTTTTCGATGCTTATATACTGTTAACGTGATAGATAATGCCCGTTGGTGGGTTGCTGGATGGGCCAAACTAGGCACGTTTTCGAAACGACAATCGAGAAAAAAGTTTCTCTGCAGTACCTGCTTTACCTGCCGAAGGGCTACGGCGAGAAGCCAGGCGAGAAGTGGCCGCTGGTCCTGTTTCTGCACGGGATGGGCGAGAGGGGAAGCGACCTCGACCTCGTCAAGAAGCACGGAATCCCCAAGGTCGTCATGAAGAGGCAGGAGTTCCCGTTCGTCGCCGTGTCGCCGCAGTGCCCCATGGAGACCACGTGGCCAGGCCTGACCGAAGAGCTCTACGCCTTGATCGTGGACGTCATGCGGAAGTACAAGGTTGACGAGTCGCGCGTCTACCTGACGGGGCTGAGCATGGGAGGGTACGGAGCGTGGTACCTCGCCTCGGCGTACCCGAAGCTCTTCGCGGCGGTTGTCCCAATCTGCGGAGGCATGATGCGCGACGCGGGGTTCCAAGACAGAATAAACGCGCTCAAACGCATTCCGACTTGGATTTTCCACGGCGAAAAGGACGAGGCCGTGCCCGTGCAGAACTCGAAGGACATCTTCGACGCCCTCAAGAAGGTCAGAGGAAGGGTGAAGCTCACGCTGTACCCCGACCTGAGCCACGACTCGTGGACCAGAACCTACGACAACCCTGAACTGTACGAGTGGCTCCTCAAACAGAAACGCAAGCGAAAGAACGTTATTTGGCCAAAAAAATAGTGATGATTTAGTATTCACGCATTCTAACGAAAAATAATAAGTTTTTTTGGCTTTTTATTCGAGAAATATTTTTACCATTTGAATTCCCCTAGATATATTATGAAATTCCCGTGACATTTTTTGAAAAGGAAAATATTCCATAATCCGTTAATTGATCATAGTTTTTATCATTAGTTTAATATATTTTTTTAAAAAATCACGCACTCGGGTTTCTAATCCTACTTGATGGTTTAATATTCATATTTGCTCATAAGTTGAATAATTGGATTATATGATTGTTTAAAAAGGAGGAGTACAAAGGGGTGCACGAAAGATTTAAAAAATGTATGCAAATGAAACAAATTTTAGAAGACGGTAAGTGGTGGTTCGATATTTGTATTGGGAATAAAAGCGAAAGAAAAGGTGAATTGGATAACAATGAAAATAAAAAAAATCTTCAAGAATTAAGAAAGATATATAACAACCATTGGTATAAAAAATTTAGGAGTGATAATAGAGGTCAGCTTGGGCCATGCCCAGTTATAATGATAGGAGGCGCTCAATCACCTTTATTCTATATCAATAGGTTTGCACAGAACTTGAGAACGTTAAGAATTGCCAACGATCTTGAAAGCGAAATTGTAAAGAGACTTCAACAATTCGATACATTTCTCGATGCTTCTATCGAGGTTGAAATTGGTGCCTGTTTCGTTGAAAGCGGGTATAAAGTTGATCTTCATCCCATTTTAAGTAATGGGCGTAAATGCGATATGAGAATCAGAGGAGAAAATGGTGATTGGATATACGTAGAAATAACCCATTTAAAATTGTCAGAACAAGAAAAAAGAGTCTTTAAATTAAGCTCACAATTCATGAAGGGAATTAAAAAAACGTTTCCTGAGGAAATTTCAGGTTTTTTGAGATTCATCAAGCCTTTATCACTACAACAAAACGAATTACTCGGAATGATTATCCAAAGAATTAAACAAGAATATGTGAGAAATGGTTTACCTATCGTATTCAAAGACGATATTGTCAAAGTGGAACTGAGAAAAAAGGAGAAGGGAAAGGGACTCAGAATAGAAGGTCTAAGTATGTTTACACAGAGAGATGAAGGTAGACATCTAATCGAACGGGCTTTAAGAAAATATAAACAATTACCAAAAGAAGGCCCTGGGATTATAATCGTAAATCCAACATGGATATTAGCATCGCAAATAAGGGGAAAAATGGATGAAAGATTAAAAGGCCTTCTCAATCCATACACACACAAAAGAGTATCAGGAATAATTATCACAAACAAAAGAGCCGAAAGAAGCGGAATAATGAAAACAATTCCCTTAATTGTAATAAATTCATATGCTAAACGAAGATGCGATAATGATATTATTAGGCTAGCTCAGTCACTTTAAGTTTCCTGATTTAATATAATTTTCTACTTAACAAGACAGGTAAAAAAAATTACTGACATTAACGATATGTAATTAATTTTTAAAGTCGGTGAAATATCATTCAACAATCATTGGTTTTAGAAATCCTTATAGTTAAGAGTTATTAAAGTTAAATCCAATTAATATTAAGGGAAATATTATAATAAAGAGTTGATTTATATTGATCCATCAGAAATCCGTAATAGAACTTGAAAAAATTCTATCATCCTTCGAGGATAACCTGGCAGAATATGATGAAGATGCCAAAAGAGAAAAAGTAAAAGACTACAAGTTGCTACCTAAAAACCAATTAGCGCGCATCATGAGAAGCGAGATTCCGACTAGAGAAAAAAAGAATGTATTATTATCACAAATAGGGTTTCTTCGTATTAACTTATTTATGGAATATGATGAGCGCATAGAAATATTAGAAAAGAGCAATCAACTGGATGAAGCAATTAATGTTATGAATGAATGTGCCCAAAAAATTTCTATACCATTTATACCTCGAAAGAAGAGACTGTCATTGCTAATTAGTTTTTTGGATTTAGTTTCATCCAAAAAAGTCCATAAACCATTTGAATATGTTCAAAAATGGAACGCGGAATACAAAAATTGGTGTAAAAACAAGCATAATAAAAAAAATTCATTTATTATGAACCAAGAACGACGAAATAAGTTTAAGCAATTGAAGGAAATTTTTTATATGTTATACTGCCTGTCGTTTTCAGATGCTAACTTTCCTCCATCCCCCACAATAGTTTTCATAGGCGATGCTAGAACATGATTCACTCTCTACTATATATGTAAAGAACAAAAGATGAGTTTCCGTAATTTATAACTAAGGGTCGTTTAAATGGTGCCTGTATATTCTTTCTAACAACTAGGGAAATCAAAAAAATAGGTTTGATTTACTTTCAAGATTGAAGTATTAAGGAACGATCAAAAAACTAAAAACTAGTTCATGTTAATTCGAAACGCTTAAACTATTTTTAACACAGTTTATAACATGCCGTTTTCGCGCAAGTTCAGGGATGGGATGGGGTTCCCCGAGGAGGGACAAATTGTAGACGGGTTTTCGGTTGAGTCCGTCTCGGTCAGCCACGTCGGCGTCAGCGAAGGGCGGTACGAGTACCCATCCGAAATCGTTGTCAAAGGCGAAGGCAACGTGAACAAAGTAAAAGCCGCCTTCAAAGGATTTTTCAAAGCCCGGAGGACCGTTTTCTCGGAGTACGGCAACCCGTACCAGTGCCACCACGGCAGAATGGAAGTCAAGGACCTCGGCAGCGGAAGGTTCTCGGTAACGTCCCGCGGAGCCTGTACCCGAGTCTTCTTGAGGGACGAGTTCGAAAGGTTCGCAGCGTACCTTAGGGAAAGAGGGCTTGTCGTCGGCGGTAAGGACGAAGCGGAATGGAAAACGGCAATCGACGAATACCTGAAACAGTACGAAGGGGCGACTTCTCGGAGAACCCCGTTCTTCCGATGATTCTCATTCGGTGCTTGGTCACAATGAGTTTCGAATTTCTTCTAACTCGGACTTGCGTCGGCTTCGCGTCTCAACTGCCTTCCTGAACGCCCTCGGAATCGTGGCAAGCAGCTGCCCCGAAAGCCCCGCAACATCCGCGTAGAATGCAGCAGCCTTTTCCTCCAACTTTATTGCCGTCTCTAGGTCGTCCGCGAAGCTGCCTTTCTGTGGTAGAGCCGTGTCGGTTTGGCAGTCGCCCAGTTTCAGCCCCTTGAACGAGAAGCAGGCTTCGAGGGCGTCCGTGATCGTCTCCTGGTAGGTCCTGATGATCAGGGTCTTGGTTCTCTCGCATTCCTTGGCGAACCTCTGGAACGCTTCGCTGTTTTCGGGGTGTCTTTCACCCATTCCGCGGTAGAACTGTGCTGAGCTGTCTTCCAGCCTTTCGACGAAGCTCATGACGGCTGAGGCTGTGGCCTCGTCCGAGCCCGCTTCGGTCAATCTAGAACCACCTTTGGATGACGACCTTGCTCTCGGTGAAGAACCTTATCGCTTCCTGCCCCTGCCCGTGGAGGACGCCGAAGAACGAGTCCTTCATGCCGCTGAAGGGGAAGAACGCCATCGGCGCGACGATGCCGATGTTGACGCCGACGTTACCGCACTGGACCCTGTACTGGAACTCGCGAGCCCACCTGCCGCTCTGGGTGAAGATGGACGCCGCGTTGCCATAAGGGTTTTTGTGGATCATCTCGACCGCCTCGTCGAAGGACCTTGCCCTGACCACGCAAGTCACGGGGCCGAAAATCTCGTCCTTCCCGATGCTCATGTCCGGGGACACGTTCTCGAAGACGGACGGGTTCAGGAAGCAATCCTTGGGCCAGTCGCCGACGAGCCTCACGTTCCTGCCGTCAAGAGTCAGATCCGCGCCCTCCTCGACCCCCTTCTCGATGAACTTCACGACCCGCTCCTTCTTGCCCCTGTCGCGCAGAGGACCGACCTGAACCATCTCGTCGAGTCCGTAGCCGACCCTGATTTTAGACGCTGCGCCCACGTAAGCGCTCATGACCTTCTTGTAGAAGGCGTCGTACTGGGGTTCGCTGAGCCCCTCGCCCACGACGACGAGGTTCCCGCCCGCGAGGCACCTCTGGCCCGCGTTCCCGTAGAACGACGTCATGCAGGCGGCGACGGTCTTGTCTATGTCGGCGTCGGGCATCACGAGGAGGAAGTTCTTTGCGCCGCACTGGGCGATGACCCGCTTGCCCGTTTCGCCGCACTTCCTGTAGACGACGTCTCTTCCGACGGCGGTTGAGCCGACGAAGCATATCCCCTTGATGTCGGGGTGGTTGAGCATGGCTGAGACGGTTGACCTTCCGCCGTTGACGACGTTCCAGACGCCCGGCGGGAACCCCGCTTCTTCTATAAGTTCAGCGAGCTTAGCTTGGCTCACGGGGTCCTCGCTGGAGGGCTTCATGACAATGCAATTCCCCGCGGCGACCGCGTAC
>Ga0172365_10002041_pt1 | contig 14730 bp, 10 predicted proteins | sample LakKivSesite48cm_FD_114535 | JGI IMG/M metagenome (GOLD analysis project Ga0172365, IMG submission 114535) | Sediment microbial communities from Lake Kivu, Rwanda - Sediment site 48cm | ecosystem: Environmental > Aquatic > Freshwater > Lake > Sediment | place: Rwanda: Western Province, Lake...
GGCCCATCGGTGTTTCATGGCTGCCGGTGCTAAACCACCGCCTGTCATCAGTCAAATGTAGTGCCATGCGAGAAATTTGCTCTTGTAATCTGTTTAATATAAAGAACTTAATTTTTTCAAGTGTCAAAGATGGGTAATTGCTTTGTCAGCCTGATATTTGAATCCTCCGCTTATTAGACATGTAGGAATTCTCTCCTTGTTTATTATCGCAAAAGTTTCTTGAACTCCGGGTGTGTAATTAATTTTATCTAAGGTCTCACAAAACAATTTTTTGGTTAGTTTAAATTTTTTATGAACTAAAATAGTCTTTTCCATCCATTCCAGATAGCCTGAGTATTTCTTTTTTAGCCATCTTTCCTGAGTTAATTCTTCTTCTTTTAATGCTTCTGGGCCTAATTTTTCTGCGATAACATACCATGCACTTGGAGGAACTTTCGTTCTTTCTTTAGGGACCGCTTTCTTGAATATCGTTCCTTCCATATCAAAAAAGATTAATTTTGTTTTTCCCATTTATTTTATTTTACTGAAAGCAAATAATTTTTACAATAAGAAGAGAAAGTTAGTGATCATACTTCTGTTAAAATAAATAATTCATGTATAATTTAGACCCTTTATGCACCGTGCAAAAATGCAGATAGTTTGTCTCTAACCCATTCCGGCTTTTTTTCAATCTCACATTCCCATAAACGCAGCACTTTCCATCCTTGCTTTTTCAATTCTCTGATATATCGGATATCCCTTTCTCTATTTCGTAATAATTTTGTTTGCCAATATTTCTTTCTCGTTTTAGGGAGTGTTCCATCTCTGCAACACTTATGTAGATGCCAGAAACATCCATGCACAAATATCACAACATTGTACCTCTTCAAGATGATATCAGGCTTGCCAGGCAGCTTTCTTGCGTGGAGCCGATAACGATAGCCCAGTCCGGTCAACATTTTCCTGACGCTTCTTTCCGGTTTTGTGTTTTTAGCTAGAATGTGCGACATAACTTCGCTTCTTTTTTCTTTCGGCCAGATATCCATCTCTTCACCTGTTCTTCTGGTTCACAGCCCGCGGCTTCCCGGCCTTCCCGTCAGACTCCGGGGAATTAACCTTTTCATCTGGAATCGCCCGATGATTCGCTTTATCAAGGAACTTGCGTAAGCTCTTGGCCACCTTGAATGCAAGGGGAACGGGCACTCCGTTGGAGACAATAGAATATTTGGTTGTTAACGAAGCCTCGGAAGGCAGCTCATAAGCATCGGGCACGCCTTGAATTCGCATCGCTTCTCTCACGCTTAATCTGCGGGGACGCCAGGGATGTAAATGAACTTCATTATGTCCGTAGCACGCTGTCGGGCTGAAGCGGTAGCGGTGGAGCCGCTTGAATGACTTTCTAGCAGTATCCCCTTCCTTTATGGTTTTAAACCTTTTTGAGTAGGCTTTAAAACAATCCTTCCCGTTAGGCAATCTGGCAGGATCATTCTTCCTATTTAGTATCGAGTGTATGGTTAGCCTTATGGGGATTGCAGAAGGCTTAATGACACGTTTGCCTTCCGCAGCAATAGAAGGCCATCGGTATTTTTGTTTTGCGTTTCTATAATTTGGCACAGGCCAGTAAAACCATCCGCGCTCGCCCTTCACGACTTTGCGGCCCAAACATCGCTGAACCAACTTCCTTTTTATGCCGACCATAATCAGCCGTTCCCTGTCTTGAGGGACCCCGTATTCGAGGGCATTCAGCAACTTCAGGTCGATACAGTAGCCAGCGCCTTCCGCGGCATCTTCAAGGCCTTTCAAATAGTCCCGGTGCTTCTTGATCTTATAAAGTCCCGAGACATTCTCGAAAATAAAAAAATAGGGCTTAATACCGCAAATACGATCGATATATATTTCCGAAAGACGCCCGTTGATTCCTTTGCCTCCCTTATTCTTTCCGCCAACGCTAAAATCCGGGCAAGGGGGCCCTCCAATGACACCGAATAAAAGAGGCTTGCCATAAGGAAAGGCCGACTTCATAATCTCTTGAGCAGGGACATCTTCAATTTTTTTTATACAAGAAATGCTGACCATACCTGCTCCAGGTTCTTTAGATTGCTTCCACTTCGTCATGCCATAAGAATATAGGTCGGCAAAAACAGGGTTTGCATCATTTGACCAAATAACGCTGAATCCTGCCTGTTCAAAACCCATATCAAGAAATCCTCCACCCGTAAAAAACGAAATTACAGGAATGTTCTTGATATTAGGGCGGAGGGAATTCGTTTTCATATTCAAAAACCGTACCCTGTTGTCATCATTCGTTCAATATAATGGTTTGGTGAAGTATCGCTCCCCAGATTGCATATAAGCACATTTTTATTATGGCCATATAAAAAGCTATGCCTGCTCGACAACGCTCTTACAATATATTTCTTCTCCCCCCGCTCAATCACAAGCCTCCCCAATTTATTTCCCGAGAAACCTTTTTCCTTGATGCATCCAATCAAGTCAATCGGCCAACCCTCCGTGTCTTGTCTTGCCTGCCAATATTTTTGGCAGCCCGGCCTAAAGAGGCAATACCTGCAAGCCTCTAGGGAAGGAGCAGCGAAACCGTCCGGTGGAAGGCCGCTCAATATTAAGTCATTCGTGTTAATAAGTAATTTCTTGGCCTGTTCGAGGATCCTCATGCAGCCTTCTTCAGAGAAAAGGATTTCGCGCACAGATCGGTCAATTCCAACTAATACTAATTTTTTTGGCCATATGTCGTAGTTTTCAAAATATAGCGCCGCATAAAGCCTTAATTGTTGCTGATATTCTTCTTTTGGTCTGCCATTTTTTTCATCAACGATGCTGCCTGTTTTGTAGTCAATAATAACTGCGCCTTCTGATGTTTCTTGAATTTGATCAATTTTGCCGCCTATCTTGCCATCCTTTGTTTCTAGCCATTCCTCTTGCCGACTTCTTCCCTGTTGAAAAACCTGTTTTTGGCTCCCGGAAAAAAAGGCGCTTATCATTTGCACCGTCATGAATTTCTTTACTTCATAATCATCTGCAGTTTCTTCAAGCGGAACCAGATGACGCTCTAAAGGATTAGAAACCATACTTTCCTCGTTTTTGCTTATTTCTATCTGCCATGCTTCGTTAAATTGTGTTTCTTTTCTAATTTTGCCTGCGTTCGCCATCTCAATAATTTTATGGACAATGGTTCCGATACGGGCTGCCGGCGGAACTGGAAGTAGACCAGGGTGCCCGGCTGCAGCTAATATTTCTTTCAAGCTGCATAATTGAAAGGCATAATACCTGCTAGGAGAAATCCTCAATATGGGCTTTATGCTTAGGGTAGGCAAATTAAAATCGCTCATCTTACACCAGCCAATTCTCTTCTGCACCAGCCAGGCCGTCTTAATAAATTAAAAGTATTTAAATATCCATCAGGTGCTCCGCCAGCTTCGGCAATAGCGCGTGCTAAGACCCCTGTGGGAACATTAATATCCCATAACGGATGGACTACAATGAATCTCCTCTTGTTAGCTATGAAACCCGGCACCACTCCAAATCTTGCAGGGGTATATCTGAAATACCTAATAAATTGGTCCCTCGTCTTTTCAGCTAGCGGCAGCCAGCCTGATAACTCAGGACTATCAAATCTTCCATCAAGACCCGCCAGATAAGATGAGTTATACAATGCTTTGAGATATGAGACAGCTAGCCGCCAGTCAAGCAACCCATGATATGTCATGTTCCTGTATACCTTCAGGCAGTCGTAACAGGAAGAATCGCAAGAAGAATGCCCACTACTCTGAATCAACTCCGAATAACCACCCGGCTTCGATGGAAAACATGCCTCTTTCAGGATTTCATCGAAGTTTTCAGACGCCCACCAAGTAAAGCCCGCGCCGTTAGGCAAGCGGTCGCTCAAAATTATTTCAGCAATCCAATGCTTCTGGTCTAGAGGCTTTCTGGCGATACTTGCAACTTCGATTTCTTCAGGATCGATGTCCAGCCTGTCTGCCAGTAATCTTTGAATCAAAAATGCAGCAGAAATAATGCCGGCCCTGACAGCCCCACTTCCACTTGCGGGATCTAAAGTCAATCCATGCGGAACCCTCTTCGGAGCAATCCTCAAAACCTCTGTAGTCTTTCCGGCAGCCAAAGCGATTCTTTCCAAAGCAACGTTTGGCGGCAAATATTCACCTAAGATCCATTGCTGGTCTAAATTAGGAAGCTTGCTTCGGACTGTTCTTGGGTCGGGAGGCGGCGGAGTTTGAACAATCGCTCCTTCAAATAGTCTTCCGGAATTATCGTTAATGCGCCAGACTCTCCCTTCCTGAGAAAGAGAGACAATGCAATTTTTATCTGTGAGTTCGCGAATCTTTGTAGACCCTCCTGTTTCTGCTAAAGCAGAGGGTATGCTAAAAACGATATCGGTATCTTCGCGGGCATCTTCTCCCCAGGACAGGTCTGTACGAAATGCTTGCGGAGTTGCAATTTCATACTGAGAAAAAAGGCCGCTATCATCTTCTGGTTGAGCACAGTGACCGCAACTATCGACAGCGGCTTGATCTGGACTTGTAATAGTATAACCGCAAGCTTTACATCTCTGCAGCCATTTTCGATATAGCACAGGATTACCCGAATAAGTCGTCCAATTATTGCCCCTTTTAATTATATGAGCAGTAAAGCCGATAGTTGTGTGTATTACTTTGTCCTTGGTCTTCTGTGCCCCTGGTGCAAATTCCGTAATTGCAATTTCTAAGTCCCTGTCAATTGAAGGCACATCGCCTTTAATTGGCCCGTGATAAAGCAGCCTTGTTCTTGATGGCATTCCGTACATTGGAAGTATCGCACCTTCGGCAAGCCTTTCGGCAAGGCCTTCTCCCGTTATTTCTGGATCTTCAACTACCCTGTCAATTATTGAAGGAAGGGATTTTTCTAGCCAGTTCGATAGGTGATCGTTTTCACGGCCAACCAAAGATCTTATGATTGTCCGTTGTTCGTCCTTATTAGCAGACAACCAAGATAATATTGCGCTCCGATTCCGGTCCCATCCTAGGTTATTTCCGGAAGAGAGAGCAAATCCAAACTCACCATGTACATCCGTTGACTCCGGGCAATGCCACCATCTTACGCCTGCTTGCCGGAAAGCCCTTCTTAGACATTCTTTTGTTAATAACCGTTTGATAATGCGATCTTGGCCCATAGTCAAAAACGGGACAGGCGGCGGGTCCCCTGTGATCCGTTCAGGACGGTCAAAATAATGTTCATCGTGACTCCGGCCCCTGCATAGTGTTAAAACGCATGCAAAAGCTTGTCCTCTTCTGCCAGCACGGCCAACACGCTGCTGATAGTTAAACCTCATCGGCGGCATATTCGCAAGCACGACAGCCTGTAGGTTACCTATATCTACCCCAACTTCCATAGTAGTAGTTACGCTCAATACATCGATTTCTTCTACTAACCGCTCAAGGGCTCTTTGTTGTCCAGGCAAACCTACAATCATCCCTCTAAAATGGCGCTGCCGTTCAAGCTGATTATCCGTTTGTGCCGTGAGCTCTTCACAATGCAGCCTAAGAGGCTCTCTCCCTTGGGCAGCAGTAAAAGCAAGATAGTTGAGCCGCCAAATAGCACCGCATTTTCCTGTTGGCAAATCCGGAAGCTTGGAAAAACAATAAGTACATACGCCCGCAGAATGATGCAGATGATTCCTGCCGCATTTAGAGCATTTCCAGACGGGGTCACCCGAAACCGATACTTTCACGTCAAGCAGGCGGGTGGCAATTTTTGCGTGATGATGTCCCGCAGATGATAAAGCTCTTAATATGGCATCGCCAAGAACGTTTTCATTTAACCTATAAGTTACGCTTAATGCACGCACAAAATTCTTTAGATGGGCTGATAAATCTCTATATGTGGGTAAATCAGGCTGAGGAAATTCTGATGCTTCATGACGGTATTTATCTCCCAATATCCGAATAAACGAGTCGCACATTTCCCGAAATACTTGAATATTAAGCCCCAGATTGCCACAAATTTCTAAGAGAGAGTTGTCATCCAAGCTCAATTTTAGCCATCCTAATCCAGCAGATTCATAGCTAAAATAGAGCCTGCTAAAAAACAAATCACACAAAGCTGCAGTTAAATTTTCAATAATTCTTCTCCTCCCAAAATGCGCTTCTTGCGGAAGGCTTTGATTCCAATTAAAAGTATTAAAGTCAAATAATACATTCCAAGGATGATAATCATTGTCCCATTTAAACTCTTGCAGCAAGACATCATTACCAGCAGGATTGACCCCAAGCCTAAGAAGCCGTTTAATCAAAACGCCGCAGTCCGTAATGCTGTCGGTTGGCGGAAGTAATACACTCACGGGCACAACCCGTGTTGTCCCTTTTGTGATTATGCTTTGAATTTCCGCGTTGGCCTTTGACACATGTTGCTCTACTATATGCCTGATATTTTGGGGAACAGATGATAATGGAATAGAAGCCGTATTAATTAGCTCAGAGAGCCTTGTGTCGGATTGCGGGTATCGGTCCAGATACTCACGGGCAAAATCTCCATGTGGGCTGCGGCGATTTCGTACGTCATCAAGAAGCTGCGGCTCCCCAAGAACTTCCATTCTCAACTCATCGCATACTATTTCCCGGACCAATTCAGTAAAATGATTTCTCTCAACACCGTTAGAGATTTCAGCAGCGTCTTCTCTGCTGTCCGAGAAAACGACCAGCTTGCGGGTCATATTTTGCCGTAAAGGAAGCTGGTAGAATAATTCTTTTGTAAAAATCTGGCTTACCTTTGAAAAACCTGTCCGGAATCCTCTAACCGGGGACTTCCTTGTTTTTCTTTTGGAATAGTCGGCCTCGCAGGCGGGACATACTGAAGGGAGCGCATATACCTTTTCTTTATCAGAAGCTTGAGAGTCAGATGTAAATAAATATCCTTTCACCCATTCTTCCGGTTCCTCTATAGCTTTTTCGTGTTGCTGGACAACATGAGCCGTCCGGCAGTTCAGGCTTGCCGGGTGCCACTGACCCCATGGAGGGTGAATGGTCCGTGACATTACGGGCTGTCTCCATCGCCCTGGATTTGTATAAGCTTGCTCTCCTTGCGGCCAGAATACTGCAAATTCTCCATATGAACGCTTTTCAATCAGGCGTGCAGCCTGACGTTCAGGGATACCTTCTATATCAGGAGTGTTTGCCAATAATTCGGTTTCTCCGTTCTCTAGTTCCAGCCTGTTCCCACCCAAAAAGACAGTTCCGCATTGATCGCAATACAGAAGCTCCAGGATCCTGCAAGTATCTTTCGCAGCCGTTTGCAAAAGGGCATAGATTTGTTCCTTTATTGGCCCGAATTCATGATCTAATTCAAATTCGGATTTGCTCTGAAGACGCAGAAATTTGTCTTGAATTATCCCTCTTGCATCTATATAGCCATTGCTGACCAATATTTCCCATAAAGATTCGCTGTCTTTTGTAAGCTCGGCAAGGTCTTTTTTATTAAGTATGCCATCAGAGATTATGCGCGTTGACGTATACAGCTCGCCAACGGGCCTTTGGTCTGACGCAGAGGAGCTCGCTCTGATTGAAGCCCATATTCCTTCGATATTTTTGAAGAAATAATGCATGCGGAAAGAAGGAAGTCTCGTATTTACGCTGTACTTGTCAAAAAGGCCTCTTGCGATCAATACCCCCTTCGCTGCTAGAAGGCTAGATTGGCCCCTATTCCCAAAAAGCCTTTCTGCAAAAGATGAAAATGCAACAGCACGGACTCTTGTACCTTTCTTGCAAGCGCCAAGCAAGTGGGAATCTAGCAGATGTGACTCCAATGAAGCAAAAAAGTCTTCAGGTTTTGAATAAATTTTCCCTCCAAGCATTTTTGTTGCTTCAGATAACAAGGAATCATTTATCTCGTCTGATTTTTCTGCAAGAAGAATGAATGGTTCCTTTTGCAGCTTTTTTTGCGGTGGCACTTCCGTGAGCGGAGCTATTGTGCCTTGTATTATTTCGATATGGCTTGTGCCAAAAAAATCTTTCAGAAATGTTACGCTTTTGGGATCATCCGGCTCAAGAGAAGCACTCGAAGCCATGATTCTTAGCTGAGGATGATCAGGATGCAAACCCAGCCTTAATAGCAATAGCCTCAATAGATATGCGACTTCAGCACCTGCAGTTCCCCTGTAGAGGTGCAATTCATCCACAATAAGGTAAAAAATCCTGTTTTTTCTGGCTTCTTCACGCTGCCCTTCACTTATATCTTCTGCAGCAAGCCACGCGCGTGTCCGTTCAAACAAGCCCTCATCGCACTCTCGCATCATCATTACGCTTAGCATTGAAAAATTTGTAATCAAAATATCCGGCGGGCTGTCCTGCATATCCCACCTGCTGCGCATCTCAGCCCCATCCATCCGGGGGAAGAAGTAAGGCGCATCCTCTTTATACGGGTCTGGGTTGGCTGGGTCTTGGGCATATGCTATAGCTGCAGTCGCTGTGTCATCAAATTCCCTTAATATTTTGGCCAACGAATCAAGTTTCGCTCTGTTTACAGAGCGGGTGCTTCTCACAGCCGAAGGCTTGTTATATTCCTGACCCGGGACTGGTGTAAATCTGTTATAACGCCCCAAGTAAATCCTGTTTCCGTTCGAATTCTGTATAAACCATTTTCTTGCATCTTCAGAGTCTAGTGCCTTACGCAAGCGTGTTAACTGGTCCTCTACTAAAGCATTCATGGGATACAGAATTAATGCCCTGATTGCTGCGGGCCTTTTTTCATGCCCCCGTTGCGATACCCTGCAAGACACCTTTTTTGTTTTACAGTCACTTAGCCAAGCTTCATTTTTCCACCAGTCATTTTGGTGCGGATGGAGCCTATCAGGAGTCGGCCAGTCGGCGATTTCTTTGACCAATTGCGCAAATAAAGGCAAAAGAAAGGCCTCGGTCTTGCCTGAACCTGTTCCAGCGGTAACCACGCAATTCTTGCCACTCAAGACTTTCGTAAGCATCTCCACCTGATGAGCGTACAATTCGCGCTTATCGAACAATCCGCAATTCACAAGCCCTTTGAAAAGGTTAATTTGTTGCTCATTCAGGCCGGGCAAATCATTATTTGTTAATAAAGCAATATTTTTCCCTGAACTCAAATAGCGAGGCAAAGGCTCTATCCAGGGTTCCCTAGTGAGCACCCCAGGCTGCCGCAGCAGGAAAGCTCTCTCGGCTTCTATTGAGGAAAACCGTGTGCTAAAAGCAGTTTGCACATAACGGATGAAATTTTCACGGATTTTTTCAAAAACTCCTATCGGGTCAATCATAAAGAACTTCCTTTTCATCATATTCGAAGCTTGAATTATATAGTTTTTGTTCAAGCTTATTTGAAATTAATTCAGCGATTATTCTAGCCACGCCCGAATATACATAGACAGGATGATTAGGCGGTATATCACCAATCTTGGTCGAAACTGTGGTGATTTTCGGAACAAGCCCCGTGCAAAGTGCAACAGCACGGGCAAGAATGCAAGGCAATGGGACGGTGATCGGGATTATTAATTTCTGTATCTTTTCGTTGTAGATAATCACTTGTTTTTGCGAATTCGACAGGACTATATATCTTCCCCAGTCCCTATCCACCTCAGCGGCAGAATCATTAGCGAGAAGTACATGCCTGCTTTGCTGGCTGATTGGATTCTTATACTCAATTAATAATAATGAGTGATCCGGAGCAGCTTCTTGAGAAGAAAAAACGAGTTTATCAATATTAAATATCCTCCGCTTCCAGTTCATTTCAACAAAAGGAGCAAACTGGATTGATTTCTTCAGATCGTTAAGCGAGCCAGAGAAATTAGCCAGAGTCCATGCTGCGGGTTTATCTAAATCAATACTTAGCCCGCATTTAGCCGCGACCTCCTTGATGACATCCTTATCAATAGCTTCTATATATATTAAAGTCGGCATACTGAAGTCTGCCGTACTTTGCGGAATAAAATGCAACATCATCTTATCTTTATGGGTCTTGGCAATTTCTTTAATTTTTTTTATTAGAAGCGGCGTGCGTGCTCCGACTAAAACTGCTTTAGGCAGTCCGAATGCAGGCAATAATACCAGGGCGGGCTCACACATATAGACACGCCTGGCATCGAAGTCGAACTCGCAATAGCCCAAAGAATCCAAAAGGCGCACGACCTGCCGCCGAATATCGAAATCAATAGAATCACGTTTGTCAGAGATTCCTGGGGCATATACCATTCTAAAAAGCGAGTTGAACTCATCTATCGTAATATTGCCCAAGGCGCTCATCGCAAAAATTAAATCTTCAGACATGGGATGCGGCCTCCACGTATTTCTTCCATACCCTTTTTAGCTGCCGGAGCCCCGGTCCAGCTGTTATTTTCCGGTTTACCCATAATGCTTCTCGCCACATTTTTAGCCTCTTTTTATCGTTAACTGGCTGGCCTAATACCGAATCAATCCTCGCATCTTCGGCAGTACCGCAGAAATGCGCTACCCATAGATTTCTCTTTTTAAAGGCTAGCGCCCAAACAGGTTGCCAATCCCGGGGAAAGCCTTCATTGGGCCAATCGGATATTTCGCCGGGCCTGCGGCCAATGAAAAGAATCCTATTAGATAAGTGAAATGGCGAAAATTGAGGATAAGACACGTCCGATGGAATACTATTGGTATTAACTCCGCGGACCTTTGATGATTCATCTTGACTGCAGAATTCACCTAGCCTATTTCTGAATGGAGTATCGCGACATGAAGCCGGGAAGCCGAAAGTAACAATTCTAATTATTTTGCTCAGCCATAGGTTATTCAGCTGGACCTCAATGCGAAGCGGCTCTCCAAATGGTGCAGCCTCGCCTTTTAAGAATCCTTCGGGTATTGTCCAGACGGGCTCTAAAGCATTTTTCTGAATCATAGGCTTGTTATTAATGGTAACTCTTTCGGCACCTGTGCCGTTTTCAATCACTATTTTTGGAGGTGCGAAATTAAAAAACACGTTACTTCTTCCTGCTCTCATTCCTTCCCTGAGGAGCATTCTTACCTGAGTTGAAATTGATAATACGTCAATGCCATTGCAGGATTCTTTCGCATTCTTTCCGTAAAAAAGCGCCCATCCGTGCGGCAGACCCGAAACCCCGAGTTCCTTAAATCGTTCGCAAGATTTGGTTCCCCAGTTCCTGATCGTTTCAGTCTCTGGGCCGGAAGAAGCGACATAAAACTCGATTCCCCTCTCAAGCCTCTGAGATTCAATCCAGTCTGGCAGGCCATCTATGTTAAGCCTGAATAAACGGGTCGTTGTGCCTCGCAATCTTGCCCGCCACTCATTTTCTTTGTCGACAAAATTTTCTCCCCGGACCCAGCTAACAGCAACAGCGTCTAACCTCCTTACCGAGTCATTCTCGTTATACTTGAGCGGAGTGGACCATCCTTGGAATGTTTCCATACAAAAATAAACCCTGGAGTCATTCTTGCGCTCAAATTGCAGCCCTTCCTCTGGGAAGGGTTTTCCTGCTTTAAATCTTAAATAGCACTCAGCTACTTCCGCGACGGCGTCGAGGCTCATGCAAATACGCATACCGACAGCCTGCATTCTGCGGTGTGTCGGCCTGCCCACCTCTTCTTCTTTTGCTTCATAAACCGTCCCGTCCCAGTTTTCCAGCTCATCAAGAACAAGTTCTAATAATGCTTGTTTGAGAATATTAAATTCGGCCTGCCTGCTTTGGAGAAGCTTGAGCGTTTTCCTTTCAAAAACATCGCTGCCGTAAACAGTGAATAATCTTGCCATTACCTCTGGCGAAGGCGGATCGGTAGGGTCTAGATTAGCTTCTTCAAAAAACGAAGGGAGATGTTTTCGTTCTTCCTCAGAAATGATAGTCTGGGAAAGGGGCAGGCCAACCTTCCACCATCCCCCTCTTATCCGGGCAACAAACCTGCCCAAGGCCTCATGCTTATCTTCCCGGCTCCACCTTTCCAAATCTTGCCACAATAAGATCATATCATCAAATGAAGGAGGCGTGCCTTTATCAGCAGGCTCCCCTAACAAGGTCCAAAGGCGGGGATAATAAGCGTGGGGGGCGAAATCTGCCTCTGTGCCCGCAGAAAGGACAAAGAAAGCTAAGTAGCCAATATATGGAGGGTATTCTAACTGTCTTGAACGCCAATTAGTGAATGCTTGCAGGGCTCTTTGACAAAATCCTTGTCTAGTTACCCAGGGAGGTCCAATTTTAAGTGCATTGATGAAATCCTCTTTACGGACTGATTGCTCAGAGCCAAGTATTTCCAGCAAGTGTTCATTCACGTAAAGCAATACTTCGCGGCCTGCATTTTCTTCATTAAAAAAGTGTTTGGCAATTAAGTCATTCCACGCTAAATATTCCATAAAATAAACCCCGATTTACATGTTCTCCCTAAATTTAATAAACTTTTCGAGTTCCTGTGGATTTATTAGCCATTCTCTTGTCTTTGCCACTTTTGGCCCTTTCCCCATGGTTTAGTGGCGTGCCAGTTCTGCTGTTATGCCCGGCTTTTCATTTACTCATATGTTCTTACATTCGGGATTCAGTCCACAAAGATAAGAATTTCAACCCTTCGCGAAAAGTCCGGCGGTAATAACCAGATAAGTCACCGGGACGCAGACAAACCATCACATTTTGCCGACTTCCTGCTGCCTTAACGGTTTCATTAAAACTAGGATTCCTTCCGGAAGTGTTCGGTCCCCCGCCCGCCTCAATCATCTTACTACTTTTTATTGCTTATAAAGTTTGAAGCCCAACCTTCGTAAAATACTGCTAGCGTCCATGGTAGTAAACTCGACTCTTCCAATCTTCAGAGATTCTGCTAGAACCTGCTTTGGCGGATATTTCTCCCCATTCACTTCAATGTAGTACTTAAATGTCTGTTCAGGCGTGACACCTTTCATCGCTCTTTCCACGTCTTGTCTTTTCAGATTGAAAACATTTCTTCTTAAGATGAATTCCATGTTCAATTCTCCTCTTCCTTCTTCTACTACACCTACTACAATTTACAGAAAAAGTCAAGATTTTTTTCTTGAACTTCCTTCCGGTAACCTCATTTCGAGGCCAATTCCATGAAAAATTTCGCTTTTATCTCGCTTTTGTGCGTCTTTTTCTGATCGGCTAGAAGCCGATGACTCGCCAGAAACCGGGAAAATCTCGTTTTTCTCGCCCTCCACCTGAAAAACGAGGCCCTGGGATTGCCGCAGAGCGAAGATCTCAGGCCGGGCATGGTGATTGCCTTGCCTATTTTGACCTGAATCAGTCTTTCCCCTCCTGATCGCCTATTAAAACTGCATCCGCATCGGCATCAGTTCCAGATGGTCTTCCCTTTCTTCAATAACAATCTCGCCTTCCAGCCTAATTTTCTTCTTGAGGAAGCCGGGAATTTGAATCCTTCCGAATCTATCTACCCTGGCGATTTGGCCGTTTAAACTCGCGTCTATTAGCTCTGTGTTCTGCGCCTGAATCCGGGCCTTCAATCTGCCTCCCTAAGTAGCGGAAGAAGAGGTCATTCAATTGGCAACCAATCGTTTGAGTGTATCTCAATGCCGCCCATCTCTGTAGTTCCGAGGAGTCTTTGCCGATGTCGGTCCAGCCTCGCGGGAAACCGAGGCTTTCCTCCGCGTCCTCGATGGTCTTTCCCATGCGGTCGAAATTCTCCTTGGTATAGTACCAACGATCATCAAGTTGGAAACGAAAATGGATAAGCGAGTCGAAAACAATTTCCTCGGAAGGAGGGAAAAAATGAAAAAAGCTCTGTTACTAGCCTTAATGGCGGGAATTTCAATTGCACTGATTAGAATTGATCTTTCTTCATGGTTCCCGTGCCCGGAGCCAGACATTGATAAAATATGCTTTAATGATTCCCAATGTGAGGCCGAATTCGTGGACGAATATAAATATGCTTTTAGCTCAGATCCTCAATACGCCGGTTGTGAAATTGATGTCTTTGTTTGGGCTGCATGCCCTTTCGGAGTTTGTGAGTCAGGGATGTGCACAAACTACTACAATATAGAAGTATCGATCTATTGTCCAATTACAGGTGAATTATACGGATTCTATTATTATAATAGACCATGTGAAACGTTCCCATGTTATTAAAACATTGGAATGCGACTACATTTAAATAGCTTATTGTGCCCTTGAGGGGAAGCATTCTTTTTCCGGGGTTGAAGAGAGTAGAGGCTCACATTAAACTATGAAGTGAAATCATTCAATAAGCGGTGTTTTTTTGTTTCGGAGCCTTATTGGCATGAGCAAAGAGAAGAGGGCGCTCGATATACAGCCTAATATTTACACCGGGAAAAAGATGCTTACTTGACATTTATTTGGGCTTTGATCAAATAATAATTGTCGGACGGGAACAGTGAAGCAAAGACGTATATTTACTTTCGAAGCTGGAAAGTAAATTTCCATACAATTCGTTAAAAAATCGAATGATAATTAAAGAAAAAATTGTCGGCAATTCGAGAGCTGTTCTTGTTTTGATATTAGCCATTTCTCTTTTTTATCTGCCGGCTGGCGCTCAGAAGCTCCCGCCAGAACGCCACGAAGTCATCGTCAGGCTCATCCTGGTGGATGTCATTGTCACCGATGAGAAAGGGAATTTCGTGACGGATTTGACCAAGGGGGATTTTCAAGTCTACGAGGATGGCAAGCTCAGGCCGATTCATTCAATAGAACTTATTACCCTTAAAAGTCAGGAAGAAATCGTCAAGGAATTTCCCGAAGGGAGACTCGAGGAAGAAATCAAA
>Ga0172365_10002044_pt1 | contig 14722 bp, 16 predicted proteins | sample LakKivSesite48cm_FD_114535 | JGI IMG/M metagenome (GOLD analysis project Ga0172365, IMG submission 114535) | Sediment microbial communities from Lake Kivu, Rwanda - Sediment site 48cm | ecosystem: Environmental > Aquatic > Freshwater > Lake > Sediment | place: Rwanda: Western Province, Lake...
AACATGGGAGTGAGTAGTTTATCCTAATAATCAAAAAGGAGGTAGACCAAATGCAAGCGTATTGTGTCAAGTGCCATGCCAAAAGGGAGATGAGGAATGCTAGGCCCATAGTCATGAAAAATAGGAGGCCAGCGACTCAAGGTGTGTGTCCCGTATGTGGGACCAAGATGTTCAGAATAGGCAAAAGTTAAGGCTCACGATTATTAGAAACTGACACCCTACGCGAGGCTGGATATTTGTTCGCTAACGAATATCCAGCCTTCTTGTTATCTACCACATATTTTTAGAATTGTGCCTTGAAAGCCACATAGTGCCACCAATGTGAAACTATTGGTAGGTCTAGGCGCTAATTTCCTGCCGTAGTAAGCTACAAGTTGAGGCCTTTTATCTCCGTCTCATCTGATTCAGAAGCCAGGAGAGCCATTCTTGAACTCCCTGACCAGTAGCGCAGGAAATCTGAAATATTTCTACCTTTTTGTTTATCCCTCTGATTGCTTGGGAAAAAGCCTGGGTATCAAACTTCAGATATGGTAAAAGGTCGATTTTATTTATCAGCACTACATCTGCTTTATGGAACATTAAAGGATACTTGAATGGCTTATCGTCCCCCTCCGGTATACTGGAAACTAAAACCTTTTTATGCTCGCCGAGAGCAAACTCTGCCGGACAGATTAAATTGCCCACATTCTCGATAAGGAGTAGTTCAATATCTTGAAGGGGCAGATTGCTCAGGGCACTATAAGCCATATTGGCATCAAGGTGGCATTCGCCACCGGTATTTATCTGGACTACAGGCACGCTCTCTTTGCTCACTGCCTCAGCATCTAGACTCGAACTCACATCACCTTCAATGACACCAATTCTGGTTTTCCCTTCCAGCCTTCTTATTGTTTCTAAAATGAGGCTGGTTTTGCCTGCGCCCGGCGAGGACATCAAGTTCACTGCAAATACGCCTTGGCTATCAAGCAACTGCCGGTTCCTCCCCGCCATCTGTTCGTTAGCGCTAAGGATGTCTTTAAGAACCTTTATTTCCATCTATTCCACCTCAATACTATCTACAAATAGCTCTTTACCAGCTACGATTTGAAGGCTATTACTCCCGCAAAAGGGACAAGCCCAATCAAACTCCTTGAGTTCAAAGAGCTTATCACAACGCTGACATTGTGCCTTTGGCGGAACCATCATAAAAGAAAGGGTTGCCCCCTCCGCCAGGGTTCCCCGGCTAATAAAATTGAAGTAAAACTGCACACAGTCACCTACCACCCCGGTCATCTCTCCGATAACCAAGTTGACTTTCCCCACTCTCTTGGCTCCGGCCTTCCTGGCTTGTTCCATAACAAGGTCGAACATACTTTGAGTGATAGCGAGTTCATGCATTTTTAACAAATCCTGGGCAGCAGGTCGCCAACTAACATGTCAACTATGCGGGAAGCCCCCAGGCAGGTTTTCATTACCACCCGCCCGGGATGCTCTGCCTTCACCTCGCCGATGATAGCGGCGCCTGTTCCATACTGATTTTCTCGCATTGCTTTGAGAATCCTATCGGCATCTTTAGCTGGGACTACAGCCACCAGCTTACCTTCATTGGCCACATAAAGGGGGTCAAAGCCCAACATCTCGCAAGCCGCCAGTACTTCTTCCCGTACTGGAATCTTTGCCTCTTCAATTCTTACACTTACCTTTGATTGCTTAGCCAGTTCGTTCAGAGTAGTAGCCAAACCGCCTCGGGTTGGGTCTCGCAAGCAATGGATATCGGGGCTAGCTTCTAACATTTTAGCCACTAAACTTCCCAATGGAGCACAATCACTTTTAAGCTGTGTGGAAAAGCTCAATCCTTCACGCTGGCTGAGCACAGCAATGCCATGGTCACCGATAGTCCCACTCAGAATTACCTTATCTCCTGGTCTTGCCTTATCACCAGAAATATCGACCCCCTGCGGTATTATACCTATGCCCGCCGTGTTGATAAAGAGCTTATCGGCGCTGCCCCGATGTACCACCTTGGTGTCTCCGGTGACAATCTCCACCCCGGCTTCCTGGGCTGTCTTCTGGACAGAACCTACAATTTCATTTAACTCATCCTGAGGAAGGCCTTCCTCAATAATGAAGGCGAGGCTTAGATAAAGCGGTTTAGCCCCGGACATAGCCAAGTCATTCACCGTGCCACAAACGGCAAGCTTGCCGATGTCTCCACCAGGGAAGAAGATGGGGCTCACCACATAGCTGTCAGTGGTAAAAGCTAGCCTACCCCTGAAATCCATAGCCGCTGAGTCATCTAATTTGGCCAAAAGGGGATTAGCGAAAGCTTTGACAAAGCTTTTTTCTACCAACTCGTGGGCCAGCTTGCCCCCGCTACCATGGGCTAGCAGGATTTTATCCGCCAAAATCTCCTCCGTAAAGGTAATAGGCAGAGCAGCTACCCTCTGAAGAGACCATGCAGGGCCCTACCGGATACTCCGGGGTGCAGGCTTTACCGAAGAGCTTGCAATCAGTCGGTGTTTTTACACCCCGCAGGATATCGCCACAGATGCAGCCACCGGGTTCATAGGCAGGTTCAGGTTCAATATCAAAAGCAAACTCGGCAGCAAGGGTCTGATACTCTTTCCGCAGCCTCAAACCGCTATCGGGGACTTCGCCTATCCCTCGCCACTCGGCGGGACAGGGCTCAAACACCTGCTCTATAAGCTTCAGAGCTTCTCGGTTGCCTTCGGGGCGCACTCCGCGTCGGTAGGCAATCTCAACCTTAGACTCACCATTTTCAACCTGAGCTACTAGCATATCAACACATTGCAGGATGTCCAAGGGTTCGAAACCGGAGACAACACAGGGGATATTATAATCTCTGGCGATGAATTCCCAAGGATGGGAGCCGATAATAGCCGATACGTGCCCCGGACATATCAGCCCGTGAAGCTTGACCTCACCCGAATCAAGGAGAGCGCGAATTACCGGAGGACAAAGCTTATGCACGGAAAGAATATAGTAATTTTTTATTCGCCTTGCCTTTGCCTGCAGGATGGAAGCAGCAATAGTCGGGGCAGTAGTCTCAAAGCCGATGCCCAGGAAAATCACGGACTTAGTTGGGTTCCTTTCCGCTATCACAAGGGCATCAGTAGTGGAATATACCACACGCACATCAGCGCCGTCGGCTTTGACCTTTTGTAAGCTAGAGTGGCTAGCTGGCACTTTTAGCATATCGCCAAAGGTAGTGATAATTACATCCGGGAGCCGGGACAGGGCAATTGCCTTATCCAGGTCAGCGTTGGCGGTAACACAGACGGGGCATCCCGGACCGGATACCATCTCAATGGTCTGGGGCAGAACCTGGCGGAGGCCATATCTAAAGATGGTTACAGTGTGACCACCACAGAACTCCATGAAACGCACCGATGTCTTGGACCTCCGATGAATCTGGGAGATTAACCCACCGGCTAGTTCCGAGCGTCGGAATTCGGTAATAAATTTCAAACTTCCTCCTCAGCTTTGGTTATTTCGGCAAAGAGCCTCAAGGTTTCCTCGGCTTCCTCCTGATTCAGAATATTTATGGCGTAGCCAGTGTGAACCAGCACATAGTCTCCGACTTTGGCCTCCGGGGTAAGCCAGAGGCTAATCCGGCGGGTTATCCCGCCAATCTCAACCTCAGCCTCTTTGTCTTCTATAGACTTAATGAGCGCTGGAATAGCCAGGCACATATGTTATAGGCCTCCTCTGAAATACTTAGCCAAAGTTGGCAATCACCGCCTGCCCTAAGGCAATGCCACCGTCATTGCAAGGTACCAGATGATGAGTTAGCACCTTGAGACGTTCCCTTTGTAAAGCGGAGGTGACTAGCTTTAGCAGCAGCCGATTTTGAAACACGCCGCCGCTCAGCGCCACCTGAGTTATGCCACTCTCTCCGGCAATCAACTTGCACATCCTAGCAACTACCTGAGCTACAGTGTTATGGAACTTGAGTGATATTCTAGGACTAGGCACCTGATTTTTAACATCTTGAATGACCGTAAGGAATAGTTCCTTTAACTTTACCACCTTCATTCCCTGATGCTCAACAATATCGAAAGGATAGCATTCTGTCTCAAGTTTATCCACCTCGCTCGGAGCTAGCATCTCTAGCTCAATAGCTGCCTGAGCTTCGTAATCTATTTCCTGCCGCACCCCTGCTAGAGCGGAAACGCCATCAAAAAGCCGCCCCGCGCTTGAGGTTAAAGGACAGTTTATTCCTCGCCTTAGCTGACGTCTTATTATTTCAAGCTCAGTCGCGTTGAACTGGCGGAAAGGAAGGCCGTCTAGTGAGAAGCCTTCTCCCAGTAAGGTATAGAGATAGCTTAAGGCCATACGATAGGGCTTTCTAATGGCAGCCTCACCTCCAGGTAGAGGCACATATTCCAAGTGCCCTACCCTTCGAAAGCAGCGCCAGTCAGCCAGCAGAAACTCCCCTCCCCAGATTGTGCCATCAGTGCCATACCCGGTGCCATCAAAGGCCACCCCGATAACAGGCCCTTTGACCTTGTTCTCCGCCAGACAACTGGCAATATGGGCATGATGATGTTGAACTGGGACAAGCCTTAACCCTAGTGGTGAGCTGGCTTTAAGGGCATATTTTGTGGAAAGATACTCCGGGTGCATATCATAAGCTATAATTTCGGGTTCAATGCGAAACAACTTTTTATAAAGCTTAATAGTATTTTCAAAATGCTCTAGAGTCTCTTCGTTCTCCATATCACCAATGTGTTGGCTTAAGAAAGCATGTTCATTTTTAGTAAGGCAAAAAGTATTCTTTAGCTCCGCCCCACAGGCGAGGATTTGCTTTGACCGGAAAGGAAGAAAAATGGGGTATGGAGCATAACCGCGAGCTCGCCTTATCGCCTGAGGTTTACCCTCCACCATATAGACACTATCATCATAGCGACCGAAAATATCCCTGTTGTGAAGCAAGAAATAATCGGCAATGCCTCTGAGCCTTACCAGCGCTTCGTCGTTATCTTTGGCAATAGGCTCTTCGCTAAGGTTGCCACTGGTCATGACTAGCGGCAGTCCCACCTCCCTCAGTAGAAGGTGATGTAAAGGAGTGTAGGGGAGCATAACCCCAAGGTACTTTAGCTTTGGGGCTACCGCCGGAGAGATATCGGACGAACTACGCTTCCACCTTAAAAGTACAATCGGGCACTCGGCAGATTGAAGAAGCTTCCTCTCTTCAGAAGAAACCAGACAGTGCTTTTCAACCTCGGCCAAAGTAGCTATCATAACGGCTAAGGGTTTAGCGGGGCGTCTTTTTCTGCTTCGCAAAAGATTGACCGCTTTTTCATTGGTAGCATCACAGGCAAGGTGAAATCCGCCCAAGCCCTTAAGCGCCAGGATTTTCCCCCTTTTAAGGAGTTCGCCTGCCGCTCTAATTATGTCATCATACTCAATAGGACTACCATTACTATTAACTAGCTCTAAGCTGGGGCCACACTTAGGACAAGCATTGGGCTGGGCGTGAAAGCGCCGGTCTAAAGGGTCATTATACTCCCGTCGACACTCGGGGCACATTTCAAACTTGCGCATAGTAGTCTTGGGGCGGTCATAGGGGATGTCCTCGATAATAGTGAATCGAGGGCCACAGTTGGTGCAGTTAGCAAAGGGGTAGCGAAAACGATGGTCAATAGGGCAGAAAATCTCCCTTTTACAATCTTCACAGGTAGCGATATCCGGTGACACTAACTGATATTTCCCCTCCTGGCGCAGACTTTGGTGAATCTCAAACTCGGTATAACCCCTCAGGGGGTGGAAGGTAACTTCAACCTTTTCAATATGTGCTATAGGTGGGGCTTTAGCTTCAAGGTCAGTAAGGAAATCCTCTAGGCTTTCTTCATCTCCCTCTACCTCAATCTCTACAGTTCCCGAGGTGTTACGTACCCAACCCTTCAAATTGTGGCTTTGAGCCAACCGATAAACAAAGGGTCTGAAGCCAACCCCCTGCACCACGCCACGCACTGTTACCTCTGCCAGTTTTGTTCCTTTGGTCTGCACTACTTACCATTATTCCAATGAAGCATTAAGATATGACTCTCCAACCGCTTAGTTGGTGATATCTAGGAAAGCGAAACCCAGAGCTACGGGAGCATACTTCTGAACAGTGTCTCTCTTCACACACGGAATTCGTAGCTTTAACGAATTTTAGCATTATGACCTAAAGCTGTCAATCTCGCCACCAGCCATTAGAAACGGTAAGCCCTATAATCTCCCACTTGGCAAAGGGCACGCCATTAGATTAGTATTGTATAGTTTTAATTACTACTGACACCGGGAGTAGCTTTTGAGAGAACGAATAGCTAATCTGACCTCTACTATTCTGAACCCCTTATTGGTCAGCCTGGTATCAATTCTACTACTTTCATTTAAGTCGACATCCAGCGCGCTTGATGCCGTTAAATGGTTGCTGATTTCAATAGCGGTTAGTATCCTGCCGGTTTTTTCGGTTATCATTTATCTTGTTCGCCACCAGAAGCTTGAGAGCTCCTTCGTTATTACTCGTAGACAGCGGACTAAAATCTATTTGTTGGCGGGTGTTTGTGCTGGCGTCGGCTGTATTATCTTCCCTTACCTTAAGGCACCACCAACACTGATAGCTACATTTGTGGCTGGACTTTCAGCTGTAACCGTATTCATGTGTATAAATCTCTTATGGCAGATAAGCCTTCATACCGCTTTTGTAACTGCTTCAGTAACAGTATTGATTATTCTGTATGGTTCTATAGTTGCGGTAACGGTAGTGCTAGTTCCTTTAATCGCTTGGTCAAGGATAGAATTGAAGCGTCACTCCCTAGCTCAAGTGGTGGCTGGCGCTCTTCTAGCCGCTTTAATTGTAGTTGTAGTGTTCTATTCTTTCGGCTTGGCTTAAGCTGTGTGTTTCACCAGCTTCAACGACTAAGGGGTTAGTGGTATTTCGCCCACAGGGAAAAACTTGGCTCCCCGGGCTGGACTCGAACCAACAACCTAGCGGTTAACAGCCGCCCGCTCTACCATTGAGCTACCGGGGAATACCACAGCTGCCGAGCCTGGATTCGAACCAGGGCTAAGGGATCCAAAGTCCCCCGTGCTACCACTACACAACTCGGCATTTTTAAGAGTATTGTAGCTAGTTAGCGTGTCGGCGTCAACTTTTTGCTTAATTTTAAGCAACTTTGCTTACCACTGCTTAACGTTACAGCACAACGGATTCACCACTGGCGCGTGTCAAATCATTTAAGAATGTAGAAACCAGACTACACCCTAGATTTTTTACTGGCTCGTTGACATTTACGGTTACTTCTTATATGATTTATCACACAGCCCTTTGGTTATATGTTAGGTGATTTGAATCGAGGTGTTGAATACTAAAGGGTATGTTATATTGTTAAACTGCTTAGAGATAATTATCTAATAATTAGAAGGAGTTTAAGTTTGTCAGAGAGTGTTACTATTAAGCAACTTTTAGAAGCCGGCGCCCACTTTGGGCATCAGACCAGCCGTTGGCATCCCCGTATGAAGAACTACATCTTTACTAAGCGCAATGGTATTCACATTATCGACCTGGAACAAACAGTCAGCTTGTTAGATAAAGCTTGCAATTTTGTTCGGCAGATAGTAGCTGAAGGTGGCAGAATCCTCTTCGTCAGTACTAAAAAACAGGCTCAGGATATTATAGAAGAGGAAGCCAAGCGTTGTGGTATGTATTATGTCAACCAACGCTGGATAGGTGGAGTGTTGACCAACTTCACTACTATCCAGGCCCGTATAGACCATCTAGTCCGCTTGGAAGACCAGCAGGCTAGAGGTGACTTTAACCGCCTACCTAAAAAAGAAGCCGCAAAACTTGATGAGGAAATATTGCGTCTCAATCGACAGGTGGGTGGTTTCAAAGAGATGACCAGCCTACCGGCAGCGTTATTCATTGTCGACATCACAAAAGAAAACATCGCTCTGGCTGAAGCCAAGCGGGTAGGAATACCCGTTATAGCTGTAGTAGATACTAACTGCAACCCGGATGGTATAGATTATCCTATCCCGGCTAATGACGATGCTATTAAAGCCATCAAACTGATATGCAGTAAAATCGCCGATTCAGTTATTGAAGCTCAAGCCAGCACGGCAGCGCCTCCAGCAGAGGCAGAGCCAAAAGAAGGCGTAGGGGAACCTGAGGCAACAGAAACTACCGAACCTATTATTTTTACGCCTAATAATGAGGGATAAGGCAGGATATATGGGTGTAGAAATACCAATAAGCAAGATAAAGGAACTAAGAGAACAATCCGGAGCTGGCATTATGGCCTGCAGAAATGCCCTCCTTGAAACAGAAGGAAATATGGAAAAGGCAACAGAGATCCTGAGGGAACGAAGCCTCTTCCTAGTACAGAAAAAAGCAGAGCGCTCCACTACCCAGGGGATAATTGAAGCCTATATCCATACCGGAGGGAAAATAGGGGCTATGGTTGAAGTAAACTGTGAAAGTGACTTCGTTGCCCGAACTGATGAATTCAAGGAGCTGGCTCATCATCTCGCCATGCAAGTAGCCGCCATAAATCCTCAGTTTGTCTCAAGAGAGGAAATCCCCGAAGGAACTGATATAGAACCCGAGCAAGTTTGCTTGCTCCTTCAACCCGACATTAAGGACCCAACTAAGACTATTCAAGATATTATTAACGAAACTATTGCTAAGGTGGGAGAGAATATCAAAATAAGTAGATTTGCCAGATTTGAACTTGGCAGCTAGGTATTAAGAAAATGAGCACCCTCAAATATAAACGGGTTCTACTTAAACTTAGCGGTGAAGCCTTTAGCGGCGGAACAGATTACGGCATTGATACGCCTACCCTGACCAGGATAGCTAAGCAGATTAAGCAGGTGATGGAAATGGGAGCGGATATAGGCATTGTTGTCGGTGGCGGTAATATCTGGCGTGGAGCCAAGGCTGAGCGGGATGGAATGGATAGGGTCACTGCTGACTATGCTGGTATGCTAGCCACCGTGATAAATGCCCTCGCCCTCCAGGATGTACTGGAAAGAGAAGGGGTTACCACCAGAGCCCTGTCCGCGATAAACATCCAACAGGTAGCCGAACCTTACATCAGACGCCGAGCCATTCGCCACCTAGAAAAAGGCAGAGCTGTTATCTTCGCTGGAGGCACAGGCAACCCATATATGACTACCGATACCGCCGCGGCTTTACGAGCGATAGAGATTGAGGCAGACGTTTTGCTTATGACCAAAAATAAAGTTGATGGTGTCTATAGTGCTGACCCCTTCAAACATCCTAACGCCAAGAAGTTTGATAGACTTACTCACCTTGAAGCCTTAGATATGCGCCTCGAAGTAATGGATGCCACCGCCCTCTCCTTATGTCTAGAAAACAAACTGCCCATAATTGTTTTTGACCTTCAAGCCACTCACAGCCTAGAACGGGCTATAACCGGCGAAGCCATTGGCACTTTAATCTGTAGTGAGAAATGAAATGATTGACAGCATTTTGCGAGATATTGAAGGAAAGATGCAAATATCTGTTCAAGCCCTAAAAAGGGAATTAGCCACCATCCGCTCTGGGCGGGCTACACCCGCCTTAATAGACCATATCAAAGTAGATTATGCCGGAGTTCCTACTTCGCTTAACCAAATTGCTGGTATTTCTGCGCCTGAAGCAAGACTCCTTGTTATCCAACCCTGGGACCGAGGCAGTATACAAAACATAGAGAAAGCTATCCTGAAATCCGACCTCGGGCTAAATCCGGTTAGTGATGGGAGCGTAATCCGGTTAAACATCCCGCCACTCACTGAGGAACGGCGACAGGAATTAACTAGGGTAGTGCGAAGAAAAGTTGAGGAAAGAAGGATAATAATACGCAACCTGAGGCATGAAGCTATGGATGACCTAAAAAGGCTAGAGAAAAACAAGGATATATCACAGGATGCGTGTAAGCGTGCTCTGGACCAGCTACAAAAGCTCACTGATAGCTTCATAGCCAATGCTGAACAAATTGGCCGAGATAAAGAAGTAGAACTAATGGAGGTGTAGCCCAAGTTAGAGAAGCCTGCTAACTAATATTGAGCGATAAAAATGGCTACCCCATCAACTACGGAAAAAATTACTCGGCTACCAAACCATGTCGCCATTATCATGGACGGTAATGGTAGATGGGCAAGAAAGCATGGTCTGCCCCGGCTCGAGGGACACCAAGCCGGAGCACAAAATATACGTCCTATAATCAAATGCCTGAATCAACACCATATAAAATATGTAACGCTTTATGGTTTCTCTACAGAGAATTGGAATCGCCCTGAAGATGAGGTTAGGGGCTTACTCCGTCTCTTTGAAGAATCGATAAATAAATATGTTTCTGAACTCCATGAAAATGGCATCAAACTTCGTCACCTTGGTCATCTCGAAGAACTGCCGCCAGGTCTGCAATTAGCCATAAATAAAGCTATAGAGCTAACTAAAAACAATACCAGGATGACCCTCAGCTTTGCCCTGAACTACGGGGGCCGCCTTGAGATTTTAGATGCGGTACGCCACATCACCGCCGAAGGTATCCTAATTCAAAACATAAACGAAAGACTATTTAATAGCTACCTCTACACCGCCGGTTTACCTGACGTTGACTTGGTCATTCGTACTAGTGGTGAGTTCCGCACCAGTAATTTCTTGATATGGCAAGCAGCTTATAGCGAATATTACTTCACTGATGTTCTGTGGCCCGACTTTAATGAAAAAGAACTTGAGAAAGCGCTACTGGCCTATAGCCAGAGGCAAAGGCGCTTCGGCAGATTGTAAATAATCTCATGCTTAAGAAAAGGGTCATAACCGCTCTGGTTGGTCTTCCTTTCCTTATCACTGTTATCTGGTTTGGCGAGCCGTGGTTTACCACACTAGTTGCTATCTGGGGGCTGCTGGCTGCCTTCGAATTCTACCGGATGGTCACTGCCTCAAAAGTGTCACCACTTACCTACTTCGGGCTAATTTGGACCCTGCTTTTCATCTGTAGCCGCAATTCAGAGTTGCTCTCCATCCTCAGACCTCACCTTGACCTTAACCTACTTACCCCGCTTCTATTAACCTCAGCAGTAATACTACCTCTAATCTGGCTCTTGCTGCGCCGGCAAAAAGAGGGGGCTTTTACTGGCTGGGTGTGGACAATAGGCGAAATACTTTATATCGGCTGGCTATTGAGCCATTTTGTGGCTTTGCGAAGTCTGGATGATGGCAGAAACTGGGTATTTCTGGCGCTTTTTACCACCTTTGCTTCTGACACCGCTGCTTTTTTCATCGGCAGAGCACTAGGTAAGCATCACCTTGCCCCACATATCAGCCCGCATAAGACCTGGGAGGGAGCCGTAGCCGGAGTCCTTGGTGCTGTTATAGTTAGCTTACTGTTTACTATGCCTACGCCTTTTCATCTGCCTCTCGCTTACTGGCAGGCGATACTCCTCGGCCTACTGGTTAGCATTTTGGGCCAACTTGGCGACCTAGTAGAATCTTTACTCAAACGCAATATGGGGATGAAAGAATCGGGCAAGCTTTTACCCGGACACGGAGGTTTTCTTGACCGAATAGACAGCGTTGTCTTTGCCGGTATCGTGGTATACTATTATGTGATATGGGCAATACCATAAAGCGATTAGCCATCTTGGGTTCAACCGGTTCCGTAGGTCAACAAACGCTTGAAGTAGTCCGGGCCTTACCCCACCGGTTTCATATAGTTGGACTGGCCGCCGGGAAAAACATTGGCCTACTGACCAAGCAAATCAAAGAGTTCAAACCAAAGCTAGTTTGCTGCCAGGATGCTGGGTTCCACCCGTCTGCTGAATATGAACTCCTATCACTAGAAGATATGGCCAGCCATCCTCAGGTGGACACCGTTGTTATCGCTACCTCAGGAAAATCAGGGCTAAGCCCTACCCTAGCTGCAATAAGAGCTGGCAAAAGTGTGGCTCTTGCCAATAAGGAATCACTGGTTATGGCTGGTGAAATTATCATCAATGAGGCAAAACTGAGTGCCGCTCAGATTCTACCTGTTGACAGTGAACACAGTGCTATATGGCAATGCCTCAACGGTGAAACGCAGCCAGCCGCCCAGCTTATCTTGACCGCATCAGGCGGTCCCTTCCGCCACCATTCAGCAGCACAGCTAAAGGGAGTTACGGCTAAACAAGCCTTGAAACACCCCACGTGGCAGATGGGAAGGAAGGTCACCATCGATTCAGCTACACTGATGAACAAGGGGCTTGAGGTAATTGAAGCCCATTGGTTATTTGATATGCCCTTTGAGAAAATCAAGGTCCTAATCCACCCCCAGAGCATTATACACTCGATGGTAGAATTTATAGACGGCTCAATTAAAGCCCAGCTAAGCTACCCTGATATGCGCTCCCCTATTCAATACGCCCTATCTTACCCTGAACGTCTATCCAACTCCCAACTTCCTAGGCTTGACTGGAGCCATATTAATAATCTTACCTTTGAGCAACCAAACCTCGATGTATTCCCGTGCCTCAAGTTGGCTATTGAGGCTGGGGGAAAAGGGGGGACCTACCCGGCAGTACTTTGTGCTGCTGATGAGGTAGCTGTTGAACTCTTCCTATCTCAACGCATCAAATTCATTGATATTCCCAACCTTGTAGAGCAAACACTGGAACAGCATCACGCCATAGCCCGCCCCACCTTAGGGGAAATTATGGTGGCTGACGCGTGGGCAAGAGAAAAAACCATGCAGTTTGTTAGCGGAGATAGTCTATGACAATGCTGATTTCCATAGTATCATTCCTTGTCGTTATCGCAGTGCTTATTTTTGCCCATGAGTTCGGGCATTTCATTACGGCTAAAGCTTCAGGGGTAAAAGTAGAAGAGTTCGGCCTGGGTTTTCCCCCAAGACTATTATCAGTAAGACGGAGCGAGACGCGGTATTCGCTAAACGCAATACCCTTAGGTGGGTTCACTAAAATGGCTGGTGAAGAAGACCCCAAGGTGCCAAGTGGTCTAGCCAGTAAGGGCATTGGTACCAGACTACTGGTCCTCAGTGCTGGCTCACTGATGAATCTTCTCCTGCCTCTCCTCCTGTTCACAATCGCATTTATGATTCCCAATAACCTGGTAATCGGGCAGGTAATGATAGAAGAGGTAGACCCGGATTCACCAGCGGCCAGAGCTGGCATTGAACCGGGGGATACCTTCCTCAGCGTAAATGATAAACCAGTGAACAATACCAACGACCTGTACCGCTATATCCAGCTCAATCTAGGCAAGGAGATTACCATACAGGTTAAACACAGTGATTCAACTATAGAGGTTATTCAAGTAATACCCAGATGGAAACCGCCAGAAGGTGAGGGAGCAGTTGGAGTCCTTACCAAAACGGTTGAGCCAACTATAATCAAGCAAAGTGAACCTTTCTGGAGAGCCATACCCTTAGGAGCAAACGCCTGTATAGAAACCTTCGTCTTATTCAAGAACGGGATAATCAGCATGATTATCGGGGCGGCACCGGTAGCAGTAGCCGGTCCGGTAGGCATCGCTCAAATCACCGGAGAGATAGCTAAAGCCGGGATTAGCCCGCTACTGGAATTTGCCGCCTTTCTTAGCCTAAACTTAGGCATAATCAATCTATTTCCACTTCCCGCCCTAGACGGTGGCAGGATTGCCTTTGTCCTCCTGGAGGGAGTGCGCCGGGGCAAACGCATCTCACCAAAGGCAGAGGGCTTAATACATACTATCGGTTTCGCCCTGCTCATGACAGCCATTCTGGCCATTACCTACCAGGATATTATACGCATTATAAGCGGAGACAGCCTGATACCATGAATGAAAGACGAATAAGTAAACCGATTCAAATCGGCAAGGTGACTATCGGCGGTGGCGCTCCTATCGTGGTGCAGTCAATGACCAATACTGACACTTGTGATGTTATGTCAACTATTCGGCAAATAAAAGAGCTTGAGGATACTGACTGTGAGCTGGTGCGAGTGGCGGTGCCTGATGCCGAAGCCGCCCAAGCTATACGAGCTATAAAAAGAGGCATTTCTATACCGATAATTGCTGACATTCACTTTGATTACCGCCTTGCCCTGATAGCGCTGGAAGCTGGCGTTGATGGACTACGTTTGAATCCAGGTAATATCAGCGAACCGAAAAAGGTTAAAGCTATAGCTCAAGCAGCTAAGGAGAGAAATGTGCCTATTCGCATCGGGGTAAATGCAGGCAGCCTGCCCAAGGCGGCCAACCCTAGATTAACCACTGCTCAGCGGATGGTTGCTGCTGCCCTGGAGCAGATAAGGCTACTGGAAAGCCTTGACTTTGACCTGATTAAGGTCTCGCTCAAGGCCTTTGATGTCCCGACTACCATTGAAGCCTACCAAAGTATTGCCCAAAAGATACCCTACCCCTTACATATCGGTATTACTGAAGCCGGCTTGCCCAGAACGGGTATTATCCGCAGTGTGGCCGGCATCAGCACCCTGCTCTATCTGGGCATCGGCGATACTATCCGGGTCTCACTGACGGCCCACCCCAGAGAGGAGGTAATCGCTGGCTACGAAATCCTGAAGAGCCTGAATCTGCGCCAGCACGGCCCGATACTGGTCAGTTGCCCCGCCTGTGGCCGAACTGAGGTGGATATTGTAAAATTAGCCGAACAGGTAGAAAAAGAGCTACTGAAGATTCATAAACCGGTAAAGGTGGCGGTGATGGGCTGTGTGGTCAACGGGCCCGGCG
>Ga0172365_10002046_pt1 | contig 14715 bp, 13 predicted proteins | sample LakKivSesite48cm_FD_114535 | JGI IMG/M metagenome (GOLD analysis project Ga0172365, IMG submission 114535) | Sediment microbial communities from Lake Kivu, Rwanda - Sediment site 48cm | ecosystem: Environmental > Aquatic > Freshwater > Lake > Sediment | place: Rwanda: Western Province, Lake...
CCTTTTATACAGTTTCCACAAAAATCTGCGATTTTTGTGGGTCTTTATCGCGGGGTAGAGCAGTGGAAGCTCGTCGGGCTCATAACCCGGAGGTCGTTGGTTCAAATCCAACCCCCGCTACCATTTCTTGGCTACTTACTGGCGGCTCTTTAAAACTAAAGTAAATGGTTATGGAGTCGCCAGTTACTTTTATCTTCCCTATGTAGGTTCTAACGAATACCCGCTTAGTGGTGGGATCTTCAGAATCCAGCAATTCTAGGCTGCGACCTCGGATTGCCTCGATTGCCTCATCATCAATGGCAATCTCCTGGAGGATCTCTGGCTTTTTCCTTCTAATATTATCCAACTCTTTCTCTAACTCAGCCTTTCTCTTCGTTCTTTCTTCAATAGGTTTAGCCAAATTCTTAACTGGTATCCCTTCGCTAATGGCTTTGTAAAAATTCTCCAATTCCTTATCTACTTGGCGTATCTCCTTCCGCAGTTGAGATACTTCCACAAGCATTTGTCTTCCTTCCTTTCGCCTTACCTCGTTTAGCTCAGTCAATGCCTCTTTTACCCTCTCGTGGGTGAATATTTTCTCTTTGACGATATTCACTACAAAGCTTTCCAGTGGCTCTTTCTTCAGCAACCGGCAGTCAGATTCCTTTCTCCCACCTCGCCGATAAGACTCACAAGCATAATATCTGCGTTCTTTATTTCCAAAGCCTGTCATGGGACAGTCATGTCTCTCGCACCATAGGACTCCAGACAGGATAAAATCGTGTTTCCTGGCTCTAATCTGTCCTGGCTGAGGCCTTCGCTTATCTAATATGGCTTGTACCCGCTCGAAGAGTTCCCGAAGCACAATGGCTTCATGGGCATTGGGAACTCTAATAACTTCTGGATCATCAAGCGCGAATTTGACGATTCGTCCACCTTTCCTGCGGTGAACATTGAAAACGCGCTCCCCAATAAATGTAGGATTTCGGAAATAAGTGCTCATTCCCGATTTATCCTTTATAACCCCGGTCTCCCTCATAATCTCATCGGAGCTACGCCCCTCAGCCAGCATTTGAAAAGCCTTTAGCGCCTTACCTTTCCATTCGGGGTCAGGCTCCCATTTGGTGCGGAATCTAGGCTCGCCGTTTTTCTTTAAGCCCACAACTTCCCTAACTGTCCTATAGCCTCTAGGTGGTCTGCCACCAGCACTGTAGCCCTGCCTGGCTAAAGTCTTGAGTCCCCTCAGGGTGTCTTCCCCTATGAGGTAGCTCTGGTATTCATCTATGGCAGCCATAATGGGTACCATGAGCACTTTTGTTGCACCCTCAAACTCAGGCTCGTTTGGCGACACAATGGCAATGCCTTGTTTCTGTAATAAGGCTTGGCAAGCAAGTCGGTCTTGAACATTTCGTGCTATGCGGCTGCCCTTCCAAGTAACAACCTTATCGAATGGTCTTGGCTTCTGTTTGGCAACAGAAAGCATCTGCGAAAATGCTGGCCTCTGAATATTACGGCCGGTATAGCCTTCATCCTTATAAATAGCAACCACTTCCCAGCTCTTAGAGGCAGCAAATCTCTGGCATTCCTCAATTTGCCCTGTTATAGGGATTTCCTCTTCCGCCTGCATCTCGGTGGACACTCTGGCATAAATAGCAACCTTTTTACTTTCCAAATCCATTCTCATTCTCCTCTTCTTTAACTACCACCCGATAGACTTCAAATACGGATTGTCACTCAACCCCAGTCTGAAAGGAACCATCTCGACAGGAACATTAAAGTGCTCAGCCACCTTCCATATATCGAGATTCTCCTCCTCAGCCTGCTTCAATTCGTCAAGCTCCTCTCCGGGAATGAGTAGCCACCCGGCAAAAGATTCTGCCTCGGCCTCTTGCAATCTTCGCTTACATATCAGGTCAGCCAAATCTCTTAGCCTCAGTTGGTTTCCATGGTGCATAAAGTGATGCCCCAGGCAGTGAGCTAGACACCACCTTCTCCAGGGAAGTGATACGTCGTCCCTTATAGCCACAAACTCCCAAAGCAATATGTCCCACCACCTCTGGGGCAAGGAAATTGCCATCACATCCAACCCTTCTTTTTCGGCAATAACCTCAGGATCGTTGGTGTTAAACGCTTTCCTAATTCGCCTTGCTACTGCTTTGCCAGACATCGCAACCCCCCCAAGTTTTTACCCTTGTTTCTCTTTTCGCCGCTCCTTTATCATCCTCACGAATCCCTTAAACCACTCCTTCTCATCGTCGCTAAGGTGTTTCCACTCATCACGGAAGAAAAGCCTTAGCTCAGGATCATCTATCAGTTCCTCATCGGTAGGGACAGTATCGCTCAGGTATCCCGCCTCCTTGAACATCTGCGTTTCAGGTATTCCTAGAGCCTTTGCTAGGGCCTTCAAGGTCTCCTTCCCGGGCAACGTTCTGCCTATTTCAATATGCGCGATGAACCCGTCGCTTACCCCAGCCAGCTTGGCTAGATCCCGCTGGGTAACTGGTGGCCGGAGGCTCTCCCGCCATTCCTTAAGCCTTTGTCCAAATGCTTTATATCGAAACTCCGTCATCTTGCCACCTTATTGCTTACTTCTGATAAGATTATAGCATATCGCCCTTACAAGATGTCAAGTCTTTTGTGTCGTTTTGGCGAAAAAATTCGCCGTTTGGGAAGAGGAAGTTTGCTCAGGTTGTGGTGCAACTAACAATTCGCCCAATTGTTTACTCACCTGACGGGACCTATTCATAGAACTGATTAGCAATCATCCCTAGAGTCCACTATGGGATGCAGTTACAACTAATGCTCCTATAATTCATACCTAGTTTGTTCCAGATTGAAAGTGTTTCTTTACAGAGCGCAACATCCCTATACCCGAATTGTTCTTGCAAGCCATCCACAGTGCTAGCGTACATTGAATACCTGATATCGAGATCTATTCTCTTACCCCAGCTCGAGCGATCACTAAGATACTTGACCCACGATTTATTAGAGGCATTATTCACAGTACTTTGAAGTCCTCTCAACGAGCCCAAGGTAATTCTTGCTGGCCTAAACTTGCTGAAAATATTGTCCAACAAAGCTGCATAGTGTTTCTGCCAACTCAATACAGGTATCATGGGGTCAATTCGTATCCTCACCTCATACCCAGCTTTGCTTAATTTCGCAGCTGCCTCAATACGCTGCTGTACAGTAGGTGCGCCTCTTTCGAATTCTTGCGCAACCGGCTCAGCATTAACACTAAAGCTTATTACTGCCCAATCTTGGTAGCCATTAGCTAGAAGGTGCTGAATACTGTTCGATTTAGTGACAAACAACAGCTTATGTTCTCTTTGTACGCTGAAGAGAGGCAGGATAGACTTAGAAAAAGGCGATTCGGCCCTCTCCCACATTAGAGAATCTGCAATCTCACCTGAATTCAGTAGTTCCTCAGACGATTTTGCTCCATCTAGAAAAGCACGGACGTGTTCTTGAACCTTATCAAAAGGTTTGACATTTGGACGAGTCCCGGTAGGGCAAAATCTTAAAGTCCCTTTCAAATAACACCAAGCACAGTCGTAAGGACACCCAGTTGCCCACTTCAATTCCAGAAAATGTGGGCAAACCACGTCACTCGCCTTAATCGGCAATGGGGTTCTCTCAAATCTCTTGATAATAGAGCCATCGCCAATCCGCTGGACAAGGACTTTTCTTGATCCGTCTAACAACTCATATTCACGTAGGACAATCTTTAATCCTGCCACTTCTTACCCTAGTGATCCTTTCCTTTGTACCTAAATATGCATTCTGAATTGCCCGGTCTCAGAGCGCATTGCAACTTTATCCCAGAAGTCCCCACCACGCCGATGTTTACTGGCAAATACCAAGTAGTACAGAGGAACCTGCCTTGCGTTCTTGGCGAGTATATAGTCTTTTATCTCAACATAACCAAGCTCCTGAAGTCCCTGTTCATAGGCATCAAGTAACGCCCGCACTCCATTTGTGCCTGCTTCCCTGGCCTTCCGATACTCCTCAAGCCAGCTAGAGTCAGGAAAGAAATCCAGCAGTTCTTGTGGAGGGTCATTAGCTACCCTTTTCATACCTCCCACATGTAAGGTAATAGCCAGGTCAGTTCGTCTCCGCTCGGTAAGCTTACGTATTGAGTCAAAACTGATTTGCCAGTTGGTAGGATCAATAAAGCAGAAGTCTAAACTACCTGGCGGTAAGCATGATAACAAATCGTCCACGACCGCATTACAGTCCTTGCTAAAGTACGCGATAGATTGGACCCCCGTATGTGCTGTTCGCTTCTGCAGTGATTCAATAGCACTCACACTTATGTCATTGAAGAAATAATGCGTGAATGGCACCTTACTACTGAGAGCCACCAAGGGAGAGCCGTCGACTTCCTTCATTGTTGCTTCGACTAGACATTTGCCGGCACCAGCGAACAAATCTATATACGTTCTCTTAGACCACTTATCTTTCATAGCTGTATTGAAGATGTCGCAATAGCGCTTAATATAGGACAGTTTACCCAGTGCCCATAGTCCGATCTTCAGCACGAACTCGCCATCAGATCCAACAACCAACTCTCCTGTAGCCACTAATTCACCTCGTAGCCTACACCCACACTACTAATACTACTATATACGTGCATAGATTGGAACAGCACCTTGTCAAAAGAATACCAAGAATTGCGGAGGGCTTAATTACCACCAAGTGCGCCAAGGCCTTCCCAACTTCCTCTAGCTTTAGAACAAAGCTTCTAGTTTGGAATAAAGCCCGACCGCTTCAGTGAACAATCCGCTAAATTGTTGACTTCTGAAGCACTCCGTGCCAATATTTCGCTAGCAAGACAGCGTTGGCGAAATAAGGCTAGGGTGAGGTGTTTGAATTATGTCCCTTCTTGACAGTTACTTCAAAGTCCCAGAGGCAGCTGCCTTCCTCGGAGTTCATCCGGAAACGATAAAACGCCTATGCCAGCGGGGGCGAATTCCTGCTGAGAAGGTGCACAATGCATGGCTTATTCACAAGGGAATGCTAGAAGAGTTCGCGGCAGCTTATGATAACGCCAGACGTGGTAAAGGAAACAAGAGAAAACAAAAGGCGATATGATGACAGACGAAATTCACGAGCGATATGCAGAGCTTATTCTTCAAAGGCCAGTATATCGATTCCTTCAAAGGTTTTTCTTGTCAGAGGCAAAAACCCAAGATCTCATAATAATCTCGCCTTTCATGACGACCTTGGAGGGAACTAGGTATACACTCTCGTCTCTCCGAGACAAGATCGAGCGCGAGAGAATTCCAACTTATGTCATCACAAGGAAGCCTGAGGACATCTTTCAAAAAGATGCGATTGACTTGCTTAAGGCTTCGAACTATATTGAGATTAGGTTCAATGATTCCCTCCATGCCAAACTATATGTTTGTAGGCGGGAGGATGGCGGCTTTGCCCTTCTTGGCTCCGGAAATCTAACTCGAAGCTCCATTGAAAAAAACATAGAGATCGGGATGATTATCCATGCCCGTGGACGTGGCCGAGAACTCCTTCACGAGCTGTTCCACTGGGGTGCTGTAAGGATGAGAACTCTTTCCGAGAGTAAACTTGTCAAGAGAATGACGTATAGTAGGAGGTAACAAAAATGGAATTTAAGGAATGGTTCTGCCTAAATAACCGAGATAGCTTTACTATTGATCCAAAAGTAAACCCAACAGATGCGCGTTTCTATTTCGGCAGGGTGGAAATAAAGAATCGTATTCAAAACCAGGTAAGAAGAGCCTTTGTGGACCCAGGTACACCCAAGATGTTTATCTACGGTCCTTGGGGGTCAGGTAAAACACAAACGCTATTCTATCTTGAGCACTTGCTGCAAACGAGTATTTCTTTGCCTAAGAAACTGGAAGCTAGGTCGATCCATCTGGACCTCGAAATGCGCAGCAAGTCTGATTTTGGTGATTGGCACCTTCAGCTCTTGGAAAAGCTTGGAAAGGAAACTGTGACTCAGTGGGTAGAGGAGCTTTCCAAGCGAGGCCCGAACCTCGAAGCTGAGCTTCGGGGGATTTTCAGGGATCTGAACATGGTTCAGACTACTAGAAACCTTCTGCTCGGGGGCGAGGCTGGTTTCACCGCCTGGAGATGGCTCTGTGGGCAGTCACTATCGACAAAGGAGCTAGAACAGCTGAAGGTGACTCGGAATCTAGGGCAAATAGGATCAGGGGATATGGTGAATGTCCTGGTAGGTGTAGGGCGCCTTGCAGAAGCGAACCGGCAGAAACTGGTATTCTTTATGGATGAGGCGGAGCAGTTCAAGAATGTGCGGGTAGGAGACGCGCTAGAATCTCTGCACGACTATGTCCGAAAGTTAGCAGAGCCCTCTAATTCTGCCACGGGCTTCGTAATCGCAGGCACCGCGGTCACGGTAGACGACATGCCTGAGTTGTTGGTGCGGCCAGATGTTCGGACAAGGATTGGCGAAATCAACATTATTGAGATTCCACATCTGCCAGCAGTGACAGAAGTTGAAGCATTTCTGAAGGAACTACTAGCAGAATTGGTCGAGACGAAAAAAGCAGAGAGGAAAATCCAGGAGGAATCACTTGGGGTTACGGTTGACACTTATCCTCTTACAGGTGCAGCCTTTGACCTCCTTTGCGAGTTTGCTGCGGCAGACCCGATAAAGTGTCTCCCGCGTAACGTAATCAAGGCGCTCAATGAGTGTTGTATAGCTGCCTGGGATGACAACAAAGCAATTGTTGACGACAGCATTGTGAACGATATTGCGCCTATCATCTTTGGCTAGGGTTAAAACATGAAAAGGTTCTCTGTAAAACCACGCATTTTCCAAGGTAAGGAAGTCCTAGTTGGGGCTACCGAGCATCCCTCTTCGGAGAGCGTTCTTTTGGGGAGGTTGGCCGAATCGGGGCCAGTTACACTGATTAACTTCGACCTTTCAGCCGAGCATGTCATTGCCATCTTTGGCAAGAGAGGATCAGGCAAGTCATATGCGCTTGGTAGCGTGTTAGAAGGACTTTGCGTGAAAGAGAACGAATCGAGTATTTCTAGAGTTTCTAGGAGGAGAGGCATACTTCTGTTTGACACCTTGGGCGTATTCCGGTGGATGAACATTCGCTTATCTCCAAGCTCTACTCAAGAGGTAATTAAAGAACAACTTGCGATCCACAGGGGGTGGAAGATCCAGCCGGAACCACTCGATGTTGAAATATGGATTCCTCAAGGCGATGAACAAGGGACACTCACTGGGGGGCAGAGCTTTACCGTGAATACGTCGGATTTTTCCGCCGCTGACTGGGGGTATCTATTTGGCTTAGACATCTTTCAGGACCGGATGGGGCAACTTCTCAATGATGCATATACGAAAGTTGTCTGGGAAGGTTGGCGTGACGGCGGCCGATCATATCAACCCAAAAAATCCTACTCTCTTGAAGATCTCATCAACTGTATCAAACTTGATAGGGAATTGCAGGAGGCTTACCAAGCCGAAACACGTCGAGCTGTAATGCAGCAGCTTTCCACCTACAAGCGGAACCCGCTTTTCCAAGAAGAAGGCACGAAGCTAACCGAGCTTCTGCGGCCGGGACAGCTGAGCGTTTTAGACATGAGCAAGATGTCGGACGAACTAAGGTTCATCGTATTAACGGCTCTGCTTAGGAAGGTGATCGACGCACGCATCGATGCATCACAAGCAGAAAAGACACTGAAGATTGTTCCGGATCTTCCATCTCACGAAAAAGTAAGACTCGAAGAAAAGCTAGCTAGCTCAGTCCCGCCTTCTTGGGTAGTCCTAGACGAGGCTCAAAATGCGTTGCCATCTGAGCGCAAAACCACAGCTTCCGAGGTTTTGGTCAAACTGGTCAGAGAAGGCCGAAACTATGGGCTCTCGTTCATGTTTAGCACGCAACAGCCGTCGGCAGTAGACCCACGCATCTTGGCCCAGGTGGACACTGTGATTGCACATAAGCTTACCGTCCAGACCGACATAGACCAGATTCGGCGGAATCTCAAGTCGAGCTTACCTACTGAGGTAAGATATGGCAATAGCGTTTTGCCGTTCGAGGGTCTGCTGAGGTCTTTGGATGTTGGGCAGGCTATTATTTCCAATACCGAGACCGAAAGGTGTTTCGTTGTTGATATCCGCCCAAGAGTTAGTGTTCACGGAGGCTTCTGATAACTATGGCGCTAGTGAAGGCTTTTGAACATACAAGTCGGTGTATGCAAAGGCTAGGCTTCATCAAATACGCGGTATCGAGATGTGCGCTCAGTGATACCTCGAATTTGGCCTCGCTGGGTCAGGCGTTGGTTACTTCGGCAGCTCAAAAGGTAAGGATCACGCTAACTCCAGAGATTTTGGCGTATGTTGAGAAAAGGCTCACTGATAGGGCATACCAGGAGTTGCGAAGAACCATTAGCAAACTGCCGGAGGAGTCCCGCTTTCAGAGTTCCGTAAGCCTAGAATTGCAGGATATCTACTTATCGTCCCCAGAGTTACCCTCCCAGACTGGAAAGCTGGTTTATGACGACTGGAAACGTTTCCCCCGTTTTCTCTCTTCGCTGGGTCTAATGCGTCGCGGAACCTACTCCTTGTTTGTTCGAGGGCAACTACTGTTGAAATTGGTACCCCAAGGGGAACTCGCTGCTTTTAAGGAATACATACCGGAACACAATCCGTTCAAGCTCGACCTGAAGCAGAAGCTTCTATTTCTACGTCAGTTCATGGAATACGATGGAGACGTACTTCATCCCCTATTCTCGCAACTTCGTGGTTTGGGAGACTCTTTCACCGATCGGGATGCGGGCGATCTTCTCCCGTTGATATTCAGAGAACTGGGAAGAAAGGCACGGCCAAGGGCTAGGAGTGGCAATGATATAGAATGGCTCCAGCAACTGCTTGATACGGCATCGAGTATCGAGAAGTGGAAGGGAAAGCCGTATAGTGGCAAAGGAGCGAGAGAGGAATCCATTACTGTTAGAGTGGAGCCTTTGGTAGACATTGGGCTCCTTGATAAGGAGGATCCTTTCAGCTATAGATACAGAATTTCCGCAGCGGGGAAGGTCCTTGTGGATTCCCTTCTCACCTCGAATGATATCAATGACTTTCTCACCAAGAGGTTTTTCCAGGTGTGCAGCTCTTGCTTCGATATTACGGCTGAACCCGCTAAAGATCGACACCTCATTCTTGAAGGACTCTACGATAGTTATAATAGTCTGAAAAGCGCTCTTGGGTATGCCCCGATAACAGATGTAGCTCTGCTCGCAGGTATCACCAGCTTAATCGAAAAGGGCATTTACTTCGAGGTCGACGATGCTGTCAATATTTTGAAACAGCGACAGAAAGAGCACCCCGAAACGCTGAGATTTAACATTGACAGAACTGGAAAACTAACCTATGTCAAGTTTAATACGGCACCTGTCCCCGCCAGCAGGGGTTCACTATGACCAGCGACCGAAAACAGATTAGGCGTGTGCATCAAGCTGAAATAGATGCGCACTTTTTCGTGCAGAGATTAACAGCCGCGGCCGAAACCATCAGGGAACCGGTAAAGCGGTCACTAACCACATCGGTGAGCCGTGACCGCCAATTTGCCAAAGGACTTGATGCGTGGGCCAAAAAGCAAGGTATTCCGAACTTTGGGGATGAGACTTTTTACGACACTGTGGCACGCCAAATTGTTTATCGGATGCTGGGCAAGATCCTTTTTTATCAGAGCCTCCAAGGCCATCGCCCTGACCTGCCCACAATAGATTTCTCTGGCCTAGACGTGTCTTGGGTGTCGAGTAAGCTCAGGGAGCATTTCGATAAAGCGAGAAGGATAGACTACCAGGCCATATTTGAAACAGATATCTGCGACCAGGTGCCACTTCCAGAGCCGGCGCTACAGGAGCTCAGGAATCTGGTCAACGACCTGAATAACTATAACTTTTCCGTCATGCCGCAAGATGTTGTCGGCCAGGTCTTCGAAAGGCTAATACCGCATCAAGAGCGCCATTCCTTAGGTCAATACTTCACTCCCGAGGACCTTGTAGACTTCATCAACGCCTTCTGCATACGGAGCAATAATGATCGTGTGCTCGACCCGACTTGTGGCAGTGGCACATTCTTACTCCGGGCATATGACAGACTGAGTTTCTTCGGTCAGCGTGACCACAGAAAGCTTCTGGATCAGCTATGGGGTATTGAGATCGCTCATTTTCCAGCTGAATTTGCGACTATCAATCTATACCGTCAGAATGTTGCGGACTATGCTAACTTCCCTAGGATAGTTCGCAAAGACTTCTTCGAGGTGAAGCCGGGGGACAATTTTGAATTTCCGCCTTCAGAGCCATCCGAAACCAATGCTATGATGCCTGAGCAAATCCCCGTATTTGATGGCGCGGTAGGCAATTTCCCCTACATCAGGCAAGAGCTTATCGAGAAGAGCGTCAAAGGGTATAAGGAATTATTACATCGGATTCTTGTCGACGATTGGCTTGCTGAATATCCTGAATTCTTCGTTGTTGGCGGCGTTCCTCGACTGTCGGGGCAGGCCGACATTTATGCCTATCTCTTTTTCCATACTGCTCGCTTTATCAGACAAGGTGGCCGCATGGGGTTTGTAACCTCTAATGCCTGGCTCGATGTAGCTTATGGGTATGAGCTACAGAAATTCTTTTTGAAGAACTTCAAGATAGTCGCCATTCTAGAATCGAGGTGCGAGCCCTGGTTCGAGCAGTCAGCCGTCAATACGATTGTCACCATTTTGGAGCGCTGCTCAGACAAGGAAGAAAGAGAACGACACTTAGTCAAATTCGTCAAGGTGAAAAGGAAGCTGAGAGATCTCATTTTGTGGGACATGAAGCTAGATGCCATAAACCGATGGCAGGGTGTAGATTCCCTAATTCGTAGGATTGAGAGTATTGGCTCAGAACACCTACGGATAATTGATGAGAAAGTAGTCAACACACTGAAGGGCCACAAGACCTACGAAGACGAGGATTTCCGAATAAGGGTGATGCAGCAGGCTGAACTTCTAGAAGGGCTGGAAAAAGCAGGTAAAACGGTAAAATGGGGGCCTTACCTCAGGGCTCCCGAGGTGCACTTCAGTATCCTAGAGGGATGCGGAGACAAGCTGATTCTGCTCGGTGAGCTGGCTGACATTCAGCGGGGCATTACTACAGGCATAAATGAGTTTTTCTACCCAACTGAGGACAGGGTGAGGGAATACAGGATAGAAGGTGAGTTTTTGGTGCCTCTGTTGAAATCCCCAAAGGAGTTTGCGGGCATCATAGTTGACGCTGCCAAGTTGAGTACTAGGGTTTTCCTGTGTCGAAAGAGTAAAGATGAACTACGAAAAGGAAGGAAATTTGGGGCCTTGAAGTATATTGAATGGGGTGAGACCCAGCGAACAGGGGACGGAGTGCCTTGGCCCAATGTACCCTCCGTAGCAGGGAATAAGCCTGGATGGTGGGCTCTGCGCGAAAGCAAAGTCTCACAGATATTCTGGACCGCGGCCTATGGAGACAAATTTGTTGAAAGGTATAGCACTGTCCCTGTGATAGCAGACAAACGAGTGTATCAAGTAATTTCAAAAGAACTGAATGTTGACGCTCAACTGCTAGCAGCCATTTTGAATTCTAGCCTGGCCTTTCTCACGTTGGAACTGACGGGTAGAGTAAGCTTGGGCGAAGGTGCCTTGGATACTACAGTAGAAGAAGCTAGAGACTATATGCTCATCCCTAATCCAGCCCTCTTCACTGAGAGTGCTAGATCGGCTGTGTTACAAGAGTTTCACCAAGTGTCGAGACGACCAGCCAAGACAATCTTTGATGAGGTGAGGATGCCTGATCGGCGAAAACTCGACAGTCTTGTACTTGAGGCCGTTGGTCTTGATCCCCGAAAGTATCTTCAACCCTTGTATGATGGTCTCACCCAGCTAGTGCAGGAGCGCCTGGGGCTGGGAACAATGCGAAGCACGGTCAAGAAAGCGAAGGCCGAAAGGGATATGGAGAAAATAAAGAGGCAAGTCGTAGAAGAGCTTGTCCCTCAAGGCCCGAAGAGGTTTCCTGAGGAATTCGTAGATGTAGCGACGGCGAGAGGAGACTTTGTGGAACTGGATATCCCGGTCGAGCCACTGACGCTGGAACCAGTATTTTTCGGAAAACAGAAGATCATCTCGGAGAGCGGTTGGAGCTATGAAGCCAAGAGCTCGGCAGAAGCTCAGTTTATCATCTACGCTCAGGGAAAAGGCCATACTAGAGTGAAGATCCCGAAGGAGCCAATAGCCCTGTTCAAGACTGTGAAAAATTATGAAATCTATTTGAGGGAGCTGAGAGATGCTCTCAACAAAGGTTTCGCCATTAGAATTTTTGACTACAAACTTGCTGATGCGCTGACCGACACAGTTTTTCAGGAACTCAAGTTACCAAGAATAGACTCAAGACTCTAGCAGTCGTAGCGATGACTAAGAAAGAAGAAAGAAAGCTCAACTATGAAGAGTTTGTTAAGATGGCCATCCTGAAATTACGGGACACTTCCAAATCGCGTGGTATTCATGCTGTCTTCAGTGGCTATAATCAAGCATTCCGTGAATATTTTGGGGAGGATCCTGTCAAAGTAACGCAGGAACTTGCGAGTAAGGGTAAGATAGAGATTAGGCCAGTGAAAAGAGGCGTCATGATTTACTTATCAGGCGAGGCGCCAAGATCAACAACCGACTTGGGCAAGACAGCTTTGTCAACAATTCTCGGCCGGCCAACCGAGTACGAAGGAGGGCTAGTTGAAGAGGTTCTTACCAAAGTTGCTCCAGAGGGTGTTAAGACATTTCCTGAAGATTTCGTTGAAGGGCGTGTAGAGGATGAAGAAATGCATGAGATAGTGGTTCCTGGGACTCCGCTTCAGCTTGATCCGAATTTCCAAATTATGGTTATCTCCCCCAGGCAACATTTTCGCTACGAAGCCAAGAATCCCTTAGAAGCAAAATACATTATTTATGCCTGTAGAATCGGGCAGAGAAAAATTAAGATTCCAAAGGACAACCGTGCTGTATTGAGAGCAGTTGCAAGTTATGAGAAATACTGTGAAGGGATGAGACGCCAATGTTTCACTCTCTTTCTCGAGCAAACCAACGATGAGGACATGGCCGAGCTCCTTACAAAAGAAGTTGAGCAAAAACTTGATCTAAGAGCCAAGAGGCCTTAAGTCTGAACAAGGGTAATATCAACACGAACTATTGGCGCTGAACACTCCGTCAGATTGTTAACTTCCGTCATGTCATTCCAGTCTCTAAGCGGAGTTGTAACATCAAGCGTAGACCAGGACAGCAAAGCTTGACTAGAGAAAGGAAATACAATAATCTTCTCATCGTAGGGCCAGTTCGGTGATCTTGCACGACAATCTACATTTCGTCCACAGCCGAGAGCTGGCGAAAGAAAGACGTAGTCGGAGCGTGGGAACGGGTAGCGTCCAAGAAGGAGTGACAAGGAGTGCCCGAGATTTTCATGATTCATAGCAGATACGACACAGTATTGCCCAACTTTTTTGATAAGGCTGCGGGGATGGTTGATACTTCGCTCGTGCACATGGAGTGGGAAGGACTGGTGCCACCCCCGTGGAGACACATCAGGGACATACTGAAGAACGCTGAAGCCGTGTTCCTTATCAAAGGGCCAAACATTGCCCGCAGCCTGTATACTTCGAATTGGGTATCATACGAGGTGGGGTTAGCTGCCCACTCGAGGAAGAAACGGGGGAAGGGGGAGATGGATGTATGGGTTTTCGAGTCTGTTCACGATCCTGTCTTGTTCCCGGTGGCATTTCTAACGGATTATGTGATATACGCCCCTGATGACCCTTACCACATCCAATATCTCAGGTATATTCTTGAGGCATATAATTTCGCGACTTACCGCCATCCTCTTCCTGAAGTGTTGCCAACAAAGTGCTGGCATGATGAGTGCCAAGTCGAATATAACTTGCACACAGTTGTGAGGAGCTGGAACTGCCCATCCTGCCAAAGATATACGGAATGGACTGAGGAGACGGTTTATCCCGACGACGCATTGAGAATCAAGGATGAAAACTTTGGAATCTACCATCCCGGGGTCAAGCACACGGAAAGAGGATAGGAAGCGAGGCACTCGATCATCCGTGTCTTTGGAGATGCGAGCCTAGTTGTGGTTGAACCCACACAAGAAGACAAATTGTTCAAAACACCGGTCAGAATTATCCAACTGCCCCCAAAAATGACACTGAGCAGTATAGACACCTGATATGGGGCCAAGTAGGGCCTTTAACCTTGGTCTTATTCTCCTGCCTCATGCCTCCGAATATCAGCCCTCAAGTTAGTAGCCATTGATAAGCCTCCTTTAGCTTATCTTGCTTCTTGCCGTAACCTCACTCCAAATCTGCTGATGGGCTACCTAATCCAAATTATACACTCACCCAGCCCTAAATAGAAGACGGCATAAAGGGAATAGCTACTTTGAGGCAGTCCTAGCTGGTTTTAGCTCGTCCAGCGAGATAAGCCCCTGCTGTATTGCCAAGGCCACGGCGTGAGCCTTGTTATTGGCATTAAGCTTGGCGAGGATAAAGGTGACTTAGTTCTTTATAGTTCGCTCATAAAGGTTTAGAGTTTTGCCTATCTCCTTATTAGTATTGCCCATAGCCATGTAACGCAGAATCACAAGCTCATGGTCTTTTAGAGGAGTACCAGCCCCTCTTACCAATGTGAGCAATTAACGTGCTCCTTGCTTGCTAACTCC